>Ga0209517_10005489_pt1 | contig 16144 bp, 16 predicted proteins | sample PeaSoiMetSII2010_FD_187695 | JGI IMG/M metagenome (GOLD analysis project Ga0209517, IMG submission 187695) | Peat soil microbial communities from Weissenstadt, Germany - SII-2010 (SPAdes) (version 2) | ecosystem: Environmental > Terrestrial > Soil > Wetlands > Peat | place: Germany... | reverse complement strand
GCCATAGTGTGGCGGACGAATCCCTGAACCAGAGCATCGTCAGCTCCATCGACGGGCAACTGTCGGCCAAAGGGCTGACGAAGGTTAGCCCCGGAGAGCATCCAGATGTACTGGTCTCCTATGGTGTTGTCTTCGACCGCGACATTCGCGGCATGGGTTTCAGAGACGGTTTGCGGAACCTGCGTTGGAGGAGCGGTTCCCATGATGTTCTTATGGGCATGCTTGTGGTTAATCTCGTAGACTCGGGTACCCGTGTGATGGTGTGGCGCGGCATGGCGAGCGGAGTCGTCGACGCGAACGCCAGCCCTGAAAAACACGACAAGAAGATCCACGAAGTTGTTCAGAAGATGTTCCGCAGCTACCCGCCCAAGGAATAGAGACGAGTCGAAGAAAGTCCGACAAGGCACAAAGCCATGCGACCGAGACCGCTCATTAGAGCAGCGACGAAGTCGTTGTTGGGCAGATAACCCTCCAGTCGCACACGCTCCTTGCCTTGTCGAGCAGGAGCACAGTTGGTGTCCAGACCGCATCAAAGCGGTGGAACCATGCCGGATGTTCCTTAATGTGAGCTTTTACCGGAAGGAAATTTTGGCCGATGAATTCGGCAGTCTTCTGATCTCGTCCCGTTTTTTTGGTAAGACGCCGCGGCGTTTTCGGTCCCGGCGTAGAAGCCCTTTCTCCAGTTTCTATGCCCGAGCCAGTTGGAGGAGCCTTCGGGCAATCCCGATGTACCAGAGTCCGTGCCACCGGCTCCGTACAGAAACCAACTTGTCACCTGGGAAGGACCACCTCCCGCGTGTCTCACAGACAAGGTGTCCTATACTTACGTTGGCGAGCTAGCGGCCTGGGATGTTTATATCCGCTCCCAGTAGGACCGCCTAACCGCTCCGATGATCTACTATGTGTAGCAACCTAAATCGGAGGTTCCGCGTGACAGGTCCGTGGACGGCTCAGGAGAATTCAGCCGGTGACCCGATACCGCCGAAGTGCGCTGTGATCGAGGTTCATGTCGCCGAACTGAAACAGCTTTTCAATTCCATTGATCCTTCCCCGTTCCGCAACCGAGACTTGGACCCCAAGGCGGAAGAGTTCATCGTCGGATGGGCGAAGGACTTTCCTCGTGAGGCGCAGTTGGCTCTGGTCGTCAACCTCGAGCGTTCGGCAGGTTTTCCCGACGAGGCGGCTGTGTTGCGAGACTCTATCCATGAGTTCTTCCGGCAGCGCGCTCTCGGACAGCGACAACGACTCCGTGAATTGCTGCGCGTGGGACGAACCAGTCTGGCAATCGGGCTTGTGGTTTTGGCGTCCGCTATTGGAATGGGGAATTTTGTCGCCAATTTCGTGAAAGGCGGTTTTAGTCAGGTCCTGCGGGAGACTCTGATTATCGGTGGCTGGGTTTCCATGTGGCGCCCGCTGGAGATATTTCTGTACGACTGGTGGCCTATTCGCAACGAGGCACTACTTTCCGATCGTCTAGCGACGATGCCGGTGCGCATCCGGTATCTGAATGCCGCCGCCCCTGAAGCCTGGAGAGGCGACTGGCCCGCGGCATCTCCGGCCCGCGAGAAGACCGCGGCCCAGCCGCAGAGTGCAAATGGTGCATTGTGAGTGTTCTGCCCAGCAGTCCCGAAGAAGTTAGTTGGTTATGGATGTTGGCCGAGATCACATGGGGGTGGTACGGCGATGTCAGGCCGAAATGACGGTCAATTCGCGAACAAATCGCTACGTCCGACGTGCAGCTTCCGCATTTTCGAGTTTAGCGTCGTACGCTTCATCCCGAGCTTCACTGCAGCGGTGGCAATGACTCCGTTCGCCTCCCGAAGGGCGCGAAGAATGGCCTCTCGCTCCGATGCCGCCAGCGTTTGCACGTTTTCTCTGAGAAGCATCGCGCCGCTGCGCCCATTGAGTTCGCCAAGAGGAACATTGAGTGTCGTCCCTTGCGACAGAATAACGGCGCGCTCGATGAAGTTTTGCAGTTCGCGCACATTACCGGGCCACGAGGCATTCGCCAAGACCTCCATCGCTTGCCTGGGGATAGATTTGATCTTCTTTCCCATTCGTCGTGACAGCTTGGTCACAAAATGGTTGACCAGCAGCGAAATATCCTCTCGTCGCTCGCGGAGTGGGGGGATCTCAATCGGAAACACATTTAGTCGATAAAAGAGATCCTCGCGGAACTTCCCTTCGCGAATCATCGCGGGAAGATCGCGGTGTGTCGCGGCGATGATTCGCACATCGACATGAATCGTTTTGGCACTCCCCAGGCGCTCAAACTCCTGCTCCTGGACTGCACGCAACAACTTTGGCTGCAATTCCAGGCTGATGTCGCCGATTTCATCCAGAAATAGTGAACCCTGATCGGCCAGTTCAAACCTACCCTTTCTCTGCATCAGGGCCCCAGTGAAAGCCCCTTTCTCATGGCCAAACAGTTCACTCTCGAGCAATCCCGAGGGAATCGCAGCACAGTTCATCCGGACAAACGTGCGATCTCGCCGGGAGCTGAGATTATGAATGGCGCGTGCGATCAGTTCCTTGCCTGTTCCGGTCTCGCCATGAAGCAAGATGGTGGAATCCGTCGGCGCAACGATCGAGATCTGTTCAAAAACTGTCTTGATACTTGGACTGTTTCCGACGATATCTTTGAAGTTGTATTCGGCGCTGATCTCTGATTCCAGATAGAGGCGCTGGTCTTCCAGGTCGTCGTGCGACGCGCGGAGCCGTCCATAGGCCAGAGCATTATCAAGCACCAAAGATATCTGGGTGCCGATTTGCGACAGCAGATCGCGGTCGGCCTCGCTGAAGGCATCCGCCTTTCGACTACTTATGTTCATCAGGCCCAGCGGGCCGTTGGCGCCCACCAGCGGGACAGCGACGTGCGAAAGGAGCGATTCAGCGATAACTGCCTCGCGAATGGCCGCAGGTAAGTCAGGCATTTCCTGTGAAAGGTAGAACTGCGGCGTGCGCAGGCGCCACCATTCGCTCAGCAGATTGCTGGGCACGACTACGTCGACCTTCTCCAGAAAGCCTCTGCCGGTCGGGAAATCGATAAATCTAAGTTCCAACAATCCGGATTCCTTGTCAATGATCCAGAATGAGATGGCATCGTTGCCGAAGTGTTTGCGCATTGACCCAGCCACAGCGCGGGCCAGTTCCTTCAGTTCAAGTTTGCTGACAATGTGATTGTTGATCTCCAGCAACAGGCTGAGCTGATCTCGCTCTTTTTCTGCGGTGTCGCGTGCCAGCGCGCATTCGAGTGCAACGGCCACGTGCGACGCCAGAGAACGGAGCAAATCGACATCTTCTGGGGCAAATTGCTGCCCCTTCAGTTTTGGCGGTGTTGATAGAATTCCGTATCGTTTGTGGGATGTGGAGAGTGGAAAGAAATACGTGCTTCGTCCGGCAACTTCGCGTGCAAATGGAGCAAGGTCCGGGTGCCTCAACATTTCCTGCGATAAGTCCGCTACGAAAACGGGTTTCTGTTCTTCGAGCACTTGCGCCACTGCGCCGATGCGCAAGAGTTTGGTTCCAATGTTGATCGCGGGTGCGTCCGCATCTCGATCGAACTCGAACGTGTACAGAGTATTTTCGTCATCACTAAAGAGATAGAGTTCGAACCCGTGCAGCCTGGAAGTGCTGGAAAAAATGGCACGCAAACTGTGCAGGACAGCTTTAACCGTCGGCTGATCGGCTAGGGCGCTGGACGCGTCCAGCAAAGCTCGATATCGATCTTCGGCGCTCGTCATGATGCGGGTCCTGTACTGCTATTCCTCAACACCTGTATACGAGCAACGGTGGCTGGCGGTCGTCTTGTAAAGCGTCACCATCCTAGCACTCTGGTGATTTCTCAACTAGTTCTGCCATAGCTCTTCTCGCAAAAATGTGATCCGGATCACACCGAAGCTTGCATTATAGAAAGAATCATTCTGCCCCAGTTTTCTATGGCGACGCAACGCTGCCCCGAGAAATTGACGGCATACCGCGGTCAATCGTCAGTTTGACGTAATGTCAGCGAAGTGATCGCCTGACGAGCAATTAGCCGCCTTGGTCAAGCTTGCTAAATGTATGACTTCAGGAGCGTTCGCGAAATTGCCACGGAAACAAGCGTGGTCCCTAAGATGCCTTACCATGGGCGGCCCAGAACGTTCAACGAGGAGAAATGAAACAGGCGCGCTGGGCAGATCAGAATGGCGTGCGACCAGAAAAGAGTGAAATCGTCATGAATAGAGTTTTGGTGGTGGTCTTTGACGACGAAATGAAAGCCCGCGAAGGCGAAAACGTGCTTCTGCGGCTCAAGCGCGAGGGCAGCATCATCGTTTATGGGCACGCCGTTTTCGCGAAGAATGCAGATGGCACGGTGAATTTGATACGGAAGCAAGACTTTGGGCCCCTCGACACTTTGCTCAGCACTCCCTTAGGAAGCCTAATCGCACTTTTGGGTGGCCCATCGGGTTTGTCTATCAGCGCTGCCACGGGTTTTACCTTCGGCAAAGGATATGATCCTTACAATGCACGCCTGGGAGAAGACTTCATCGATGACGTCCGGAAAGCGTTCCTGCCCGGCAAAGTCGCAGTACTCTCTGAGATCAGAGAAGGTTGGACGGCTCCCGTAGACGTCCGCATGGAACAGGTCGGCGGAGTTGTGTTCCGTCGCAGTCTGTCGAATCTCAGACGCACGCTCGAAGAAGACAACCTCGCGGCGATGCAGGCCGACGTCGACCAACTGCAAGCCGAGCAATCCCTCTCAGACTCCGACCGGAAAGGGGAGCTACAACAAAAGATCAACCAGCTTTCCTTCAAGATACATGTTCAATTGCAGAAAGCCCAAGAAAGACGCGACGCGGCATCGCAAACTGCCTCCGAGAGGTTTCGTTGAAGCAAAGGGGGGAATTCATGCTTCGCATAACGACGATTGAAAAAGGTCAAATCGCAACGTTGCGGCTGGAGGGTAGACTTGTCGGAGATTGGGTGGGGGTGCTCGAGCGCTGCTGGATCAGGATAAAGAACGCCAAACACAAAAGGAAGTTAAAGGTCGATTTAAGCGATGTTGAATTTGTCGATGAGAGGGGCGAAGAGCTTCTCGAACGGGTGTTCCTGGAGGGGGCGGAGCTTGATGCAGATAATCTCTTCTTGAGGTCGGCATCTCCGACATTGCGGAGCGTTCAAAGGCAGGCCATGAGAAGCATTTAAAGGCACTGACGATTTTTGGAAGACCACTCATACCACTCTGAAGTGTGGCGCGTGAGCGTACTTCCAGGAAGGCGTTGAAAAGGTCAGCTTTGCCAGGAAGGAGGCCATCGTGAATCGAAATCTACTTGCTAAACCACGCTATGATTCTTCCCCAAACCACACAAATTGGGACACTGTGATTTTGATTTGTATACTCGCGGCCTTGATAACGATCTTTGTTCTGATTGAGATGCACCTCCGCGGATTGACAATTCACTGATCTTGGAGGCCGGCTCACAATCGTCGGGCGGGTAGCGGGTTCCTTGCCGGACGTAGCCACGGCATATGGGCCGCGAGCGTGTGCTACAAATTCCTACGGGAAAAGGGAGCCATTGGTTATGACAGAACAATCGGCAAACCAAAGTTGGGTCCAGTGGCGCAAGCCGCTGACGCACTCTTATGAGTGTCGTCATGAAATAGTTCGGGAACTGGCTTATCAGCATTGGGAAAGACGCGGCCGCCCATTCGGTTCGCCCGAAGTTGACTGGTTCGCAGCTGAAAATGCCCTGCGTTCGTATCTGTTGGCCTCAGGAGTGGAGCTGGGCCTGGGCCAAGACCTCTATCACTGACGAACGAGATTGCGTTTCGAATCGAAGCATCAACCGCCGCAGCAGTTGTAGGGCTTGAACGCTTGAACTCGACCTTGCGGACAGCGTTGGTAAGGCTCTATCGGACACAGGGCGGAATCCGAGTCGAGGGGGCGTAATTGAGATCTATCAGCAACAAAAGAAACCCGCTCGATTACCCGATCCCGAAACTCATTGGCCACGGCCTTGGCAGCAGCAAGAACATCAACAGTGCTCCGACCAGTGCCAGGTTTTTTGTGAAATTAATCATGTCGATCTGCTTCATCTGGGCGTCGTCCACCTTCCAGAAGCTGTGCATCTCAAAGGATGCGCCCAGCAAGAAGATGATGAGCAGAACAATCCCGATCACGGGGTAGACCCCCAGCAGCACGCTAAGTCCCCCGGCCAGCAGGATGACTCCGCTGCCCGCTACCGCCAACTTAGGAGACGGTGTCCCTTTCGTCTTCGCGTACTCGCTCAGGTAATTCAGGTTCTTGAAGTGGTTGAAGCTTGCCATGAGCCAGTAGCAGCCAAATACGATCCTTCCAATCAAGTACGCGATATTCATCTCGGTTTCCTCCTCTCGGTGTCCTTCGTATCACCGAGGCTCTACTCAAACAACTCGTCCACTCCAACGTCTCATGGTGTTCGATATGCCCAGACGCTGGCTGCCGCAGTCAATTCCCGGCGGCAATCTCAGAACTTATAGAGGACATCCCAGAGTTAGGACTTCCGCTTGTTGCCAATGGAGTGCGTCAACTCGTCAACTCATTAAAATGACCTGCGACAAACCTCTACAGATCAAGCGCATGCTGCACTTCTGAAACCGTCCACCGGAACACGACTCCTCCGATCGAATCCATGCAAGCATCCAGGACGGGCGGCCACTCTTCCTCTATCTCCGCCACAACTGCCACTCGATTTGGCAACAGCACCTCCGTCACGTCATCGATGAAATCTCTTCTCGTATTGGCAGTGTTCGAGTCCACGGAGTCACTACCCTGCGAAGCTGCGGCCCAGAGAGCCGGACCCGTGGGACTACTGAGGTTTCCAAGTAATGTCCTGGCGAAAGGGCTGAGACTCCCAGAACCATCCGCTTGCTTTACAACAACGGTCCCGTCGTCTTTCTTCGCAATGACTGCGTACCCGTAAATGCTGATCGTTCCGTCGTTGTCCATGTGCAGCAGTTGGGTCTTTCCTGCGTCCGCTTTGGCTTCATTGTCAAAAACAACCACCAATACGTCATGCATAGTTACGCTCTTATCCTGCGACCGGTAGCCGCATGTAGGGGCACGACCTCGGTCCCCCTTAGCCGAATTGTTCTCACTTCTGGCTGCTGTAGCAAGACAATGACCACTTTCGGGCCGCGGAAAATTTTCAATGTAATCCCGCCGAAGTGCCACGCGGCATGATGAGCAAGCTTATCCAACTGCTCTGGGAGCTGTTCGGCAAGTTCGTCACTCTGACGAGGTGTCATCACTGCATTGAGCGAAAGAACAGGCGAACTGCGAATTGTAGACTCCGCCTCGTTCGGCGTAAGGCTCGTGTTTGGAATACCTTGTAACTCGAACATTGCCGTTTTCTTGCCTGGCTGTTCGAATGCAAGGCCAACACTATCCAAGGACACGCGAGGTCAATGCCGTGAAGGAAAAAGAAGCGTCACCCACAAAACCCGACCCCAACGATAAAAAGAAGAGTCAGGAAGAACAGAGCCGGCAGCTTCACTACGGCGTCAGCTACCTAATCACGAGTTTGATTATGTTGTGGCTGTTCCAGATATTTGTCCTGGGTCCTCTGACCCGGCGATCAGAAATTCCATACAGTGAGTTCAAGCAAAAGCTGGCTGAGGGTCAAGTCGTAGATGTAACCCTCGGCGAGCGAGGTATCGTCGGTCAGATGAAGAATCCCAAACCGGATGCGTCTACGCCGGTAATTCCTTTCACCACCATGTCCGCTCCTGCCGGGGATCCCAAGTTAATTGAAGAGCTACAAGCTGCAAAGGTGACTTATCGCTTTGATCACCCGCCAAGCCCTCTCGGCGGCATCCTGTTGCAGTACCTTCTGCCGCTCATTGTGCTCGGCGGGTTCTGGTACATGGCGTATCAGCGAACTGGTGCTGCCGGCATGGGAGCAGGCATCTTTGGCGTCGGGAAAAGTAAAGCCATTGAGGTCAAGCCTGAGGACGTGACGGTTACATACAAGGATGTGGGCGGGGCCGATGAAGCCATCGCGGAGCTTCAAGAGACCGTCCAGTTCTTGAAATCCCCGGAGCAATTCGCAACTCTGGGAGGACGGATTCCGAAAGGCGTGTTGTTGGTCGGACCGCCAGGTACCGGCAAGACTTTGCTCGCCAAGGCGACAGCCGGTGAAGCCAGGGTTCCATTCTTTGAGACCACCGGCTCCGAATTCGTCGAGATGTTCGTGGGCGTGGGCGCAGCGCGGGTCCGCGACCTTTTCGAGCAGGCGCGCAAAGCTGCTCCAGCGATCATTTTCATCGACGAAATTGATGCCATTGGCCAGAGTCGCGGAGGGGCGATGCGGATGGGAGGCAACGATGAGCGCGAGCAGACGCTGAATCAACTGTTGGCCGAGATCGATGGCTTCAAGAGTGATGCCAATGCCCCAGTCATTATTATGGCAGCTACAAATCGGCCGGAGGTCCTCGATCCGGCACTTCAGCGCGCAGGCCGCTTTGATCGCCAGATCGCGATCGGCAATCCCGATCTCGTTGGGCGGGTCCAGATCCTGAAGATTCACACTAAAAAGGTGAAACTGGATGCAGCCTTTGACATTGACCGGGCGGCGCGGATCACGGCCGGTTTCAGCGGAGCGGATTTGGAGAATGCCGTGAATGAGGCGGCATTAGTCGCTGCGCGGCGGAAGGCAACAGGAGTCACTATCGACGATTTCGAAGCTGCCATTGAGCGAGTCATCGCCGGCTCCGAGAAAAAGAGCCGGGTGATGAACGAGCAGGAGCGCACGACCGTTGCGTACCATGAGTCCGGCCATGCGCTGGTGGCTGAACTGGTGCCTCATGGCGAACCTGTCAGCAAGATCAGCATAGTGCCACACAGCCGTGGTGCCTTGGGCTACACCATGCAAATGCCAACTGAGGACCGATACCTGCTGACGATTGATGAACTGCGCGACAGGATTGCGGTCATGCTGGGCGGGCGTGCGGCCGAACTGGTGGAGTTCGGCACCATCAGCACCGGCGCCAGCGACGACATCATGCGGGCGACTGACTTGGCCCGCCGCATGGTCAGCGAGTTTGGGATGAGTGAAAAACTCGGATCGGTGCGCTACGCAGGCCAGCAACTTCAATATCTGGGCGGATCGGTCGAAGACAACAGCCAGATCAGCCCGGAGACGCGACACGTGATCGACGCGGAAGTTCAGCGGTTTGTTATGGAACAGTATGATCGCGCTCAGTCGTTGTTGAAAGACCATCAGGGCGCGCTTACAACCTTGGCCCAGCAACTCTTGAAACAAGAGACGGTGGGTGGCGGTGCTGTGAGAGAGGCGTTGGCCACGAAAGATCCTGAGAAATATGGGGTCGAAGGCACTCACGAACCTGAGTTCTCCAAGGCATAGTGATACCCTTTTGGGACGAAGAGGGTTACCGCGGATAGCGAGAGTGGATCACGATGTTCTCAATCGACGATCGAACCGGCAATGTGCTCACGACCGTGGCTCTCTTCCTGACCGCGGCAGCCATCCTTTATTTGGCGCGAGTTGCGTTTCTTGTTGTGCTGGGCTCTATTCTGTTCGCGCATCTTCTGGAACCCGCAGTCACGGCAGTACAAGTGCACTTGCGCCTCGGTCGGGGCAATCGCAACTGGGCGATTGCCCAAGTCTACCTGGTCGCCATGATCGTGTGTGGCGGTCTCGGCTATGAATTTGGTTCCCGCGTCTCCTACCAGTTAAAGAGTTTCAACTCCGCGCTGCCCGAAATTCTGCAGGGGCTTGTCACTGGCCAGGTTGTATCGCGGTTTGAGGTCGAGCATGGCTTCAGTGCCGTTCAGCAGCTGCAGATACATAATTGGTTAGCTCGTCACCAGGATTTCATTGCTGCCACGCTCAAGCACGGTGCTGAAACCGCAGGGCACGTCGCCACCAGCGCCGCCTGGCTTTTGCTGATTCCTGTTTTGGCCATCTTTATTCTGCGAGATCACAGTCAGATTGAGGACGCTATTCTCAAAATCATTGAACGGCAAGGCCGGCCAACAACGCTTGGGAAGATCTTGCGGCACATTGATGTGACGCTTGCCAGCTATATGCGCGCACAGCTTACGCTGGCCGCCTTGTCATTTGTCTTCTACAGCACCGCATTGCTGATCCTGAGGTTCCCGTATGCCTTGCCTCTGGCCATTGTCGGCGGTGTCCTGGAGTTCCTTCCGGCGGTCGGCTGGATCTCTTCCGCCGCAGTTATCCTCACGGTTGGCGCAGTGATGCACGCGCACTGGATCTGGATGGCAGTTCTGATCCTGGTGTGGAGGGTCGTGCAGGATTATGTAAACTCTCCCCGCATCATGGGGCGTAGTTTGGAGCTACCGCCGCTAGTCGTGCTAATTGCGTTCATGATCGGGGGGCAAGTGGCAGGCATTGCGGGCATCTATCTATCGGTCCCCATAGTTGCCGTGCTGCGAACCGCTTGGCTGGATTCCCTTGGGATTGGAGACTCCCCGGCTACGGACCGGGCGACGAGCTGACCCAACGGACATCTAGTTATGGTGGCGGTCGGGGCCAGCGACCCTGGGGGGATCGAGGAGCCCCGAATCGTCGAAACCGGTTAAGACCATTCCCTCCTGTGGAATCTTGTTGCTGTCCTTTTCGTAAGCAAATGCGAGAAGCAGGCCTTGGGAGGAAGTCCAGAGCAGGAATGGTGGGTGTGTCGCTACCTTCAATTCGAACTTGTCGGCTAGCCACTCGCGACCGGCCAAATGGAGCTTCTCCTGCCCCAGGTACTTCAGGTGTCCGCTCAGGGTTGTCGTGAATACGGGGTCGGGACCATTGGTCTCTTCGAATGTCAGCAGTTCAACCGGCGTCACCGTTTTCCGATCATGAGTCGCGGAGCGTGTGATGCTGCTCAATGAGAATGCAGAAATCGGCCACAGGAAGCCGGCTGCAGCTTGCACGGGCACGTCCAGACTCACATTCTGGCTCTTGTCTTTTGATTTTGCCGCGCATGCGACCTTTTCCGGCGAGAAATCGCAGGTGAGCGGTCCAATGTCGGGCCTCCATCGTAATCTTCGGAATTCCTTTAGCTCCACGACACGAAGATCGTCCGACAGGCGGGCTTCGAAGTTGTCGCTGTGAGGTTCGGCGGCAGGCGAGCGGTAGTTTCTTGTGCCGTTGACCTCGAATGTTCCATCCTCGAGCCGCCAAAGAGTCCATGATTCCGTGAAGTCGTAGACAGCAGGGACGAACGACCCAATCCCGGCCTGGCTGAGAACTTTGTACTCTCCCTCAGCCACGCGCGTGCGTCCTGGTGTTCCGGATTCTGGGCTCTGCTGCGACGGCGCCTGCTGAGCCGAAGCGATGCCCGTCGCAAGGTTGTCAGAAGCGGATAATCGCACGTGAAAAGACAGGCACAGGGGCAGAACGAGGGCTGCAAGACCAGTCGACAACATGTTGCCGAGAATTTCGGCCCACCCTGTGTTCGTTGTGCCGTTATGACTCATTTACAGGCTCATCCTCTACAGCTACAATGTCGCCGGGCAAGACTCTCTCAGTGAGGGGAACAACCGATCCGTTCCTCTTCACGGTGCGCCAAAACAGGTCATACTTCGAGGTTGCGACGTCCCTTACGGTTGTGTCCTCATGATGAGTATATGGGAGCGGGCTTGGTTCGGTCCTACTCAGTGAACGCTTATGAGCATGGCTGCTCCTCAACTGATGTGCCGGACTCTCGTGGCGCGGATGCAACGCTTTCAGTAATATGTCTCGACCGAGGAGACCCGACGCTCGCATAGTGAGTACGCGCCCTTACCTTGAGCGGCCAGCTCCAAGATCTGCCATGACGTACCTTCGACTATTGATTCCGTCTTACTAAACCCGCGAATGTCGCGCCGACATTTGCGACATGCTGCGCACGTCCAGCTCATTCCTGCCGCTGAGTTCAGGCGGAGGACGGTAAGCGGTCGGCAAGCGCAATTCATCACGAATCTGCAGCAGTTGCAAAATCTGGGAACGTGACACGATTCCCTGCAAGGACCCATGATCGACCACCGGCAGCTGATTGATGTCATTGCGAACCATGACTTTGAGCGCATCCAGAACCGGACTGTCGGGGCTTACCGTGCGCAATTCCTTTCCGGGACGCATAGCTTCGCTCACGGTTGCTTGCTCCCAACGATCGCGCGGGATATTGCTTACATCTCGCAGAGTAATGAGCCCCATCAGCCTGCCTTGGTCCTCGACGGCAAAACATCTCTGACCCGTTGTCAGCAGGTAAACATCTACAAACTCCTGCAAGCTCATTCCGCGGTCCACAACGACGCACTCCCTCGACATAACATCGGAGACTTGCAGATCTCGAAGTGCCGAGGCAGTCTCCACTTCTGCATAGCTTGCTTTGGCTGCATCCATCAGAAACCAGCCGATGAATGCGATCCACAGGCCGCCGAAGCCGGCGCCGTGAAAGAATTGCCAAATCCCATCGAGGATGAATAGAAGGGCCACAACTTGTCCCACTCGCGCGGCGATGCGGGTGGAGCGATCTGCATTCTTGCTGATGCCCCAGATGATCGAGCGGAGCACTCGGCCACCGTCGAGGGGGAAGCCGGGAATCATGTTGAAGAGCCCCAGCCCAATGTTGATATACCCCAGCCATACCAGGACTTCAGTCACCGCCGTGTGCGGCTCGGTCGAGTGCTGCCAGCCCAGCCCCGCGGCGATAGCCCAGCAGCCGAAACCAATAATCAGGCTGGCGATTGGGCCGGCGATCGCGACCCAGAATTCCGTTTTCGCGTCGGTAGCATCGTCCTGCATTTGGGAGACGCCGCCCAGCGCGAACAGGGTAATCGCGCTGATTCGCAACCCCCGTTTCTGCGCCACGAGCGAATGGGCAAGTTCATGCAGTAGCAATGTGATGAAAAACAGAGCTGCTGTAACCAGCGCAGTGATCCAGACCTGCCACATGCTCCAATTCGGGTTTACAAGATGGAAGTGCTGACCAAGAGAAAATACAATCAGAGCGGCAATGATGAACCAGCTGTAGTGCAGCCCTATCTCGATTCCTGAGATTTTCCCGAGTTTGATGGTGGAACGCATTGGCGACCTTTCTTAAAACCAAATCATGAAACGGAAGGCTGCGTGTTTGGTGGCCCGCCGCTCACGTCTACGCTGCACGAAGAGAGTCGTTCCATATTCCAGGCGCCACTTTGAATCTTCACGGCAACAACGACCCTAGCGACCCCGCCCATCAAGACCGCCACACCAACCAGCGTTCCGATCGCCCAGACGGAACTGGAGGGCCAATTGAGGAGAATCAACATACCCAACGCGAGGCTGGTGGCGGCTTCGAGTAGAAACCATCCCCAGCCGGCGAGCGGCCGAATCTGAAATGCTGTGACTGTTGCCAGGCCTGCCTGGACCAGAAGCAGAGTCCCCAGCAAACCGGTCAATCCTTCCACTCCTGCCATTGGAGCGAACGCGAACACGACTCCGATAATTCCAAAGATTCCGGCAGACAGCAGCTTCAGGAAGAAACTGCCAGGCTTCTGAGAGTGAAGCGCAAACACGAATTGAGCGATGCCCACTAAAATCAGCACCCACCCGAGCACAACGGTAGTGAACTTCGCCGTTGCCAGCGGGTAAACGATCAGGAACGCCCCTAGGGCTGCGGTCACAACACCCATACAGATGCTCCAGGCGGCACGCTTCTTCGTTTCGTCAATCAGGTTCAATGCAGACATTCGATCCTCCACATGTTGCGAACTTTGTTTTCAAAAAGGGAGGTCTTTTCGACCTCCCTTGGGAACAGGTGACGGAACCAGGCCGAGGTTTTTCGCCTTACGAGGCCTTGGCCTTCAAAGCCGCCGCTTTTGCCTTGAGCACCTGGACTTTTGCCTGATCTTCACGCTGTGCAGTCTCACGTCTCTCTTTGGCCTTCTGCAACTGCGCTTGGATCTTGGAATCCAGCTGGTTGATTTTTTCCTGTAGTTTTGCTTTGCGGTCGGCATGAGCCTTTGCCTGCTCGGCCTTCATTTGCGCCAGGTCGGCCTTCATGGCCGCGACGTTCTCCTCATGGAGAGTATGTTTTACTTCCGAAAGAGCCCGGCGGAATACAGTCCCTCCGATCGCTTCCATGCGGGTATCGACGGGCGTGGTCCAGTCCTCGTCAATTTCCGCGACCACTGCGAACTTGTTTGGCGTCAAGGCCTTGCTGACGTCTTCGATGAAATCCCCACCGATGCTGACGTTGTGTAGGTCAACCGCCGCACCGGCAACCGCCCCCGTGGCGAGGCCGATCGCGAAACCTACCGGCCCACCCAGCAATCCGATCAAGCCTCCAAATGACGTGCCAACCAGGGTTCCAATCGGTCCATAGTCGTCCTCCTGTTTCACAGTTACGGTGCCATCGGCGTGCTTGGACGCAACCGCGTAGGCGTAGACGCTGATGCTGCCCTCGTTGTCGAGCTGCATGAGCGCCCTTTTTCCGTCGTAGGCTTTGGTTTCATTGTCGAAAACCACCACTAGCATTCTGTCCATACCTTGCTCCTTTCGCGAGCTATTGTTGTTGAGATATCCGATCTGCATGCAACCCAATCGCCATCGGTAAGTTCGCTGTTCCAGGTTTGGCCTCGAACAGCAGCTTTCAAGTCTCAATCCCTTCCATGCATATGAGGTTCAGGGTTCATTGCTGATTTCGCTCACGTGAACTCTCCTTTCAAGTCAGGAAATTGTGCAGACCTCGAGCTCCGAGAAATAGGCTCGGCTGTTTGGGAGTTTCGCCACAGTGACGGAATAGCGTCGGATGGCAGCTTCAGCCACCCTAGTGAAAGCGCATGTCTCAGACCTAACCCTTCGATTTCAACATTTGTTCACCTGCAAGCCCTTCTGTCCCGGTTTGGAAAGCCGCATGCACAGCTCTCGACGTCACGACTCATTCGCAAGTCCCTTTTGGCATCAAGCGAAGTACATCCGAACGCTTGCGCTCCGAAAACGCTGGCCGAGAGGCCTGGAGCGGTGGCAACGCAGACCGTGACGATTAGGAGGAAAAGGATATGGATCGCATATTGGTAGTGCTCTTTAGCGAGGCCAGCAAGGCCTTCGAGGGGCGAGACGCATTGAAAGATCTTGACCACGAGGACCTTCTCACGCTTTACACCTACGCAATTATCACAAAGACGCTCGACGGCAAAACTGTCGTCAATGAGGAGAAGGACTTGACCGGACTCCGAACGGTGATCGGAAGTGCTCTGGGGAGCCTGATTGGACTTCTAGGCGGCCCAACCGGGGTTGCCATTGGCGCGGCGACCGGATTCTTAACTGGCCTCACGGCGGATCTGGACAATGCCCATGTCAGCGCTGACTTCGTGGACGAGGTTTCGAGGGAACTGACACCTGGCAAGTTTGCATTGGTGGCGGAGATTAACGAGGACTGGACAAAGTGGATCGACCTTGGCATGGAGGAACTCGGTGGAGTCGTCTACCGCCGCGCTCCGTCTGAAGTGAGGCACGCTGGGCACTCGGCCGATATCGCGGCCATGAAGGCCGATCTAGCCCTGCTGAAATCGGACCATGCGGAGGCAAGTGCAGATCGCAAAGCCAAGCTTTTCGAAAAGGTCAATCAACTCGAGACGAAGATTCAGCAGCGCCTGGAAAGAGAAAAGGAACGACGTGAGGAAGCAGAGCGCCGGGCGAAAGCCAAGGCCGATGTCCTCAAGGCCAAAGCGTCCGCCATGAAGGCAAAGGCGGAGGAGACCCGCGTTTAGTATGCGGTTGCGTTACGACGATCTGCTTCCACCCGGAGGTTTTCTTGCGGTAGATCGATTCAATCTCGCGTTGCCGGATAGGCAGCGTGCAAAAAGGAGAAAAACAATGAGCGGCTTATCTGATGTCTTCCTCGCCGGCCTCGAAAGAGTAAGAAAATCCTGGGGCTGGTTCTTAGTCATCGGCATTCTGCTGATGATGCTCGGTGGTGTCTGTGTGGTCAAAGCGCAGACTGCTACCACTTTTTCCATTCTGGCTTTGGGTTGGGTACTCGTCATTAGTGGAGTGCTATGGCTCGTCAACTCTTTCTACGCGTTTAGCTGGCATGGCTTCTTCCTTTATCTGCTGAACGCGATTATCCGCGGAGTGACTGGATATCTGCTGATTCGTCATCCGGATGCCGGCGCCGAAGG
>Ga0209517_10005488_pt1 | contig 16147 bp, 12 predicted proteins | sample PeaSoiMetSII2010_FD_187695 | JGI IMG/M metagenome (GOLD analysis project Ga0209517, IMG submission 187695) | Peat soil microbial communities from Weissenstadt, Germany - SII-2010 (SPAdes) (version 2) | ecosystem: Environmental > Terrestrial > Soil > Wetlands > Peat | place: Germany... | reverse complement strand
CCAGCCGATCCATGGCCCGTAGCAGCGACGGCAAACGGCCCAGAATTTCCGTGATGCCCACAACCGCCACTTCGGAAGAGTCGGTGATGATCTCAACGCCGGCCGCGCGCATCTGCGGTCCGCCCATACCAAATATCTTCACGTCCATTCGCTCTTGTAGCGCTTTCGCCAGCCGCGCGGCGTACATATCCCCGGAAGCTTCACCCGCAGAAAGCAGTAAGGGAATCGAGGGCATGAGAGAAGTGATGCTCAATCGCTGGTCGGGAGCGAAGCCGGCAGCGGTGAAGAGCCTGCCAGGCGATCGTTGGCCAGCGGTTCGTGGAGCTCCTGCTCCTTATACTGCAACTGGTAGAGGCGATAGTAAATGCCGCGCTGTGCCAGAAGTTCCTGGTGCGCGCCCTGCTCGCGCAGCCGGCCCTTGTGGAAAACGAGAATGTGATCGGCGTCCTGTATGGTGCTCAAGCGGTGCGCGATGACCAGCGCCGTGCGCCCGGTAAGCAACCGGTTTAGCGCTTCGCGAATCAGCAATTCCGTTTTTGTGTCCACGCTGGAGGTGGCCTCATCCAAAATCAGGAATCGCGGATTGTGTGCCAGGGCTCGCGCGAAACTGATCAGTTGCCGCTGGCCAACGGAAAGAGTCGAGCCGCGCTCGTTCACATCCGTGGCTACGCCTTGCGGCAGCGATCGAATAAACTCAGCCAGCCCGATTTCCCGCAGCGCGTGCTCCACATCTTCCCGCGTGATTCCCGGTGTGCCCAGCCGGACATTCGATTCAATTGTCCCGGTGAAGAGGAAGGGGTCCTGCAGCACGATGCCAAATTGCTTGCGCAATTCCTGCAGATTCAGCAGGCGGATGTCCACGCCATCCAGCAGAATCTGTCCGCGCTGAATATCGTAGAAGCGTAGCAGCAGCGAAATCAGGGTGGTCTTGCCCGCTCCTGTGTGCCCCACGATGGCAAACGATTGCCCCGGCAGCATGCGGAACGAAACGTCGCGCAGCACCCAGTCCTCGTCGGCGGGTTCGGCCACGTTGCGGTAACTGAACCACACATTGCGGAATTCCACCTCGCCCCGCGGCTTTACGATCGCTTGCGCATTGGGATTCGTGTCAATCGTAATCGGCTCATCCAGCAGCTTGAAGATGCGCTCGGAAGCCGCCATCGCCGACTGCAAAATGTTGAATTTCTCGCTCAAATCCTGAATCGGCCGGAAGAATCTTTGCGCGTACATCGTGAACGCGGTCAGAACACCCAAACTCAGCGTACCGCCCAGTATCCGGTTTCCACCCGAATAATAGATTAGGGCGATCGTCGCAAAGCTTAGGAACTCCACCGCGGGATAGAACAGCGCATACGCCAGGATGGCATCCCGCCACGCCAGCATGTTGTCCTTGTTCCGGCGCGCAAACTCCTCTCGCGCTTTGCGCTCGCGGTTGAAAAGCTGCACTACGCTCATCCCGGATATGTATTCCTGCAAAAAAGCGTTGATTCGCGCGATGGCCGTGCGGATCTTCCGGTTTGCGTCGCGCACGTATTTGCGAAACACCAGCGTCACCACAAAAATGAAGGGCAGCACCGCCAGCGCGTCCAGCGCCAGCATCCGGTCGATCGAAAACAGCCAGATGGCCATTACCGCCAGCAGGAAGAAATCATTGATCATGGTCACAACGCCGGCCGCAAACAGGTCGTTCAACGCGTCCACGTCTGTAGTCACCCGCGTCATCAGCCGTCCCACAGGGTTCTTGTCGAAATAAGTCATGGGCAGCCGCTGTAGGTGCCCGAAGATCTCCTTGCGCATGTCGTACATCGTCTGCTGACCGACGCGCTGCATGATCCGGATTTGGATGTATTGCGCCAGAAAATCGAAAAGCAGCACGAATATGTAAATCCCGCTGATCAGCAGCAAGCCATGCTTGGCCTCGGCCACACTGATGATTCCCGTGGTGCCGGGTACCAGGTATTTGTCGATGGCCTTCCAGAAAAGCGCCGGGGGTGCCAGCTCCAGCGGCGTCACCACGGACACCAGTGCCATTGCAAACACCACGCGCCACTTGTACGGGCGCATGTACTCAAGCAGCCGCTTCATCAGGTGCGAGTCGTATGCCTTTCCTATCGCTTCTTCTTCTTGAATATTGCTCATGCCCGTTCGAGTTCTTCTTCCAGCAACTGCTTCTGATACAAATCCGCGTAATAACCCTGGCGTGCCAGCAATTCGTCGTGCGTGCCGCGCTCGATGATCTGGCCGTCCTTCAGCACGACGATCTGGTCGGCGTCGCGCACCGTGGATGTGCGATGGGCGATCAGAATCGTGGTGCGGCCGCGCATTACGCCCCGCAACTGCCCCAGGATCTTTTCTTCGGTTTGCGTATCCACGGCGGAAAGGGAATCGTCCAGGATCAGAATCCGGGGATCGCGGACAATCGCGCGCGCAATGGCCGTGCGCTGTTTCTGCCCGCCGGAAAGCGTAATGCCGCGCTCGCCTACCATCGTTTCGTATTTCTTCGTGAAGCCCTCAATGTCGCCATGCAAGCTGGCGGTTTCCGCGGCTTCCTGCACTTCAAGCGGATCGTGCGTCGGCACGCCAAACGCAATGTTTTCGGCCACCGTCTCGCTGAACAGAAACGTGTCCTGCGGCACGTACCCGATCGCGCGCCGCAGCGATTCCAGCGGCCACTCGCGGATGGCGTGCCCGTCAATCAACAGTTGGCCGGGCGGCACTTCCCACAGCCGCGCCACCAGCGCCGCCAGGGTCGTCTTGCCGCTCCCCGTGGGTCCGACGACAGCAAGGGTTGAGCCGGCTGGAATTGTAAGGTTGATGTTGCGCAGAACCGGCTTGGGTTCATGCCCGTTGGAAGCGGGCGCGCCGTTCCCGGAGAGCGTCGTGGGGTAAGTGAAACTTAAATTACGGAACTCGATGCTGCCCTCAGGCTGACTTCCCGCAGGGAGCTTGGCGTCGCAATCGTCAATCTGCGTCTTGGCGCACAGGATGTAGTTCAAGCGCCCCATGGACGCCGCGCCGCGCTGGAAAATATTCGTCACCCATCCGAGTGCGATCATCGGCCATACCAGGAAATTCAAATACGTGTTGAAGGTAATCAGCGCGCCCAGCGACATCTGTCCGTACAGGAAGCGGTAACCGCCCTGCCACAGCACGATCAGAAAAGTCGTCCCGATCAGAGCCTGCAGCGAGGGCATGAACATGCTCCACGTCCGGATCAACTGCACGTTCTTCGCCACGTACTCGCGGTTGGGCTCGTCAAACACGCGCATCTCCGCCGCTTCCTGCGCGTATGCTCGAATCACTCGCACCCCGGAGAGATTCTCCTGCACCTTCGCGGAAAGCGTTGCCAGTGACGCTTGAATCTTCTCGTACAATTCGTGGATCACTTTGCCGAAATGCCGCACCGTGATTGCCACCACCGGAACCGGCAATAGCACCCACAAAGTCAGCGATTTCGACAACACAACCATCACCGAAATCGACAAGACCATCGTCACGATGGTCGTGCCGCTGTACATGATTCCCGGGCCCAGTACCATGCGCACGGCGTTCAAATCATTTGTCGCGCGGGACATCAGTTCGCCCGTGCGGTTGCGCACATAGAATTCCGGTTCCAACACCAGCAGCCGGTCCAACAAATCGTTGCGGATATCGAATTCAATGTCGCGCGATATGCCGATCAGGACCCAGCGCGTCGCGAACGACATCAAGCCCTTCAGCGCAATGCACCCGATCAGAATCACGCAATAAATCCACAGTGTGCGCCGGCTGTGCGGTTGGTAATACGGCACCAGATCGCTCAGCCAACTCAGGGGTGGTACGTCATGCGCCCCATGCATGGCCAGTTCAAACGGCCGCGGGCTCCCCGCCAGCGTGTCTGTGATAATCCCCGTCGTCAGCGGCACCACGTTTCCGATCAGCCCCATCAGCAACAGCGTGAGCATGCCCAGCGCAATTGCACCTTTGTAGCGCCCCAGATAAGGCAGCAGGCCTCGCAAGTTCTCCCACGAGGAGACCTTGGCGCCCTTCTTCGCGGGCTCCCCTGCGCGCAGCGCTGCGGCCGCCGTGCTCATCGCACTTTGGACCTCGGATTTTCAAGTGTGGGGGCTTCATTCAAGAAATTTGTGTAGGAGTAGTCCATGGACTGGTAGCGTTTCGTGGCCGGGTTCCAGCGGACCGCGATGGGCAGTGTGCGACCGCTCATGCCCGCCTGGACAGGCGTCAGGTAAAGCGACATTCCCTGCTCCGCGCTGTTTTCGTACTGCAGTTTCCAGCCGCTCACGGCTTGCAGCGGCGTCAGGGCCAGGTAGCCCTTGCCATTCTTCAGGTGCTCGTCGCACCGCACCAACTCAATCCACTTGCCATCGTCATTTTCGGCGATCACGGCGCGAGTGACCACCGTACCCGCAACCGTACTTTTCGGCGTATTGGGCACAACGTTTGCCGCCAGCAATTGCGGCTTGCCCGTTTTGGCTAAATCCCCATACAGCAAGACCTGCGCCTCGCTCCCCAAAAGCGATTTTGTGGCATCCAGAACTTCCTCGGGAATGGCGGGCTTTTGCGCCGCGCCTGCGGCGGATTTTGGCGCATCGCCACCACAGCCCTGCAGACACGCGGCGGCCACCAGCAGCCCAAAACACGCGGCATGGCGACGCAATTGTAAACGGCGGCAGCTCGGTGAACCCGGCGCAGTCTCGTGCGACTCTGTCTGTTGCGTAAGGGATCGAAGCATTCAAGTCCTTTCCTTCATAGACGCACGCATCACCGCGACGCAACCGCCCCACCACGCTGCCGCTTATCTCGCTACAAGCTGGGCGCCGCCAGCGTGATCTCTACAACGTATCCGGGCTGCCCGTCCTTTTCCCTGGTGCAGAGCACTTCCATCACTTGCGGCACATCCGGCCCAGCCCAATCGAACGCGTAATACCACAATTCTAACGGTTGCCCGTCCTTCGTGCTAGGACTCCGCGAATCCGGCTCGCCGTACAATTGCACCACTCTTGAGGCCGGATCTCCCACCCGCAATCCCAGGCCCGTTTTCCATAGTGTGGGCTTTTTGATGACACAGTCTCCGACTTGAGGCCCTCTCGTCACTCGCAGTACTTGGATTCGTTGGCCGCCGTCCAAACCAATCGCGAATATCTGCCCGCGGCAATTGTCCCACCAGGCCAACTGCTCATCCTTAGTAGCCGGCCAGGTAGACCATTTGTGATACAGGCTCGTCGCTTTGGTCGCGCCATCCCGCCCGGGCCGCAATCCCGCCAGCGTTAACTCGTTCGCCCGCTTTGCTCCCACTTTCTCGGGCGCCGGCGTCTGGGGAGTTTGCGCTGTTGCCAGCCCCGAAATTAGCAGCGACCCCAACAGCGCCCGCTTCAGCCCCTCGCAGCTCAGGGCAAAAAAGCGGCCGCTACAACTGCCTGCCATGGCGCTAGCGCTGGCCCAGAATCGCATCGAGGCGGGCCTCAAAATTTTCTTCCCCTTCGCTCCACAATTCGCTGCGCTCCACCGGCAAAGCGTGCTCTGCCGCTTCCACCCACGCGAATAACTTTTGGATGTTTTCCCGAGTCTTCTGGTGATACTGCTTCAGGTTCTCCCCGCTGGTCATCCAGCTTCGGAAGGTTTTCTCGATGGGGTGATCGGAGCCGGCAAACGGGTCCGAGGCCGCACCGGGCGCCAGCAGTCCGGCATGCCCGGTAAAAAAATGCTCGAAGCCCAGGTCCGCGGAAAACTGGCCCTCGCTTGCAGCCGCTCCGTCGTCGTAGTCCTTCCCCTGGCAGAGGATCACGAGCGGCTGCGGGCCGTGCCGCCACTTCAACGTCTCGATGTCGAACGCCCACAAATCCCACCTGGCATCGACAATGTAAGCGACATCGGCAAAGAGCTGCTGCGCGGCGAGCGCCGCGACCTCTGCCGGGCCGTAGTTCTGCTCGCGGAAGTCCCACTCCACGATGGGTGTTTCCGTGGCATCCACCGCCTGCACTGTGAGCTGATCAAACCCCGCGTGCGATTCGGACAGGGGAACGCTGGCGAGGAACCGCGCGAACTCCGCGATCATCGTCTCTTCGGAAAAGTCGCGCGTCCACACGCGCAGATAGGCTCGGTTGGCCATGAGCAAGCCTAAGAATTATACAGGGCTTGGGCCGCGCCCGCGAACCGGGCTAGGAAGGCGGTACTGGTTCAGTTTAGTTTTGCTGACACCAGGATAAGGGCACTCTCCCAAATTTGCCCCCGGAGATAAGGGCCATCTCCATCTGCGTCGCGCTGCGGTTCGTCGAACCACACCCAGTACACCGTATGCGTTCCAAGTGCGCTCCGTTCCAGACGCGTCAGCCCTCCATCCCACTTACCACTAATCGCAGTGACTTCATCTGGCGGGGCGGAGATCGTGCCCGTAGCCCCCTTGGCCCAGAAGAACTCAAGCGAGACCCGCACTCGATCGCCCGCGGAAAACATTGTTTTTAGCCGCCACTCCTGAGGTTTCTTAATGCGAAAGTGAGACTCACTCAACAAGGTAAGCTTTCAAGACCCACGATAAACAAGGCGCGCGGCCCGCTCAGGACTTCGGCGGGGCCGGCTTGTCGAACCCCGCGGCAATCTGCTGCAGGCGCTCCCGCAGGGTCTCGCCAAACCGCGAGAAGACTTCGCTCGTGGCTTCCCTCAGGCGCTCTTCGGCGGTCGCGGCGATTTTCGCGATGACGTCGCGTGATTGATGATCGAGTGTAGCCACGGTTGCCACCATCCAGGAGTTAGTGATGTTTTCCAGGCGCCCGCGGTATTGCGCCGCTGCCTCTTCGCTGATCTGCGCCACTTCACCGCGCATCTCCGATTGTTTGGCGTCGCCCGTTGCTCTCCATGCATCCAGCACACTGTTGAAGCTGGATTGCACTTTTTCCTGCGCCTCCGCCAGGCCCCTTTCCACCGCGCCGTGCATCGAGGCTTGGAAGCGCCGCAGAAAATCTTCCTGTCCGGCATTCAACTGGTTGCCATATTCCATGCGCGCTGCATCCAGTCGTTCGCGCGAATCTTCGACGCCCTTCTGCATCAATTCGTTGAACCCTTCCAGCTCCTGCCGGGCATTACGCTGGATTTCGTCGGTGAAAGCCGCGGAGGTGGTATCCGCCGCTTCGGAAAAAAGGATGCGCACGCGCTCAAAGGCGTCGCGCACCGATTCCTCCAATTGCTGCTGGGTCTGGGTCACAAAGCCCCGGCTCGCCTGGCTCAATTCGCTGCTGAACACGCTGGAAACTTCGCCGGCCTTTTCCCGAAGCAGCGCGTTGGACTGTTCCGCCGCCTTTTCCGACAGATTCTGCAATTGAGTTTGCGTTTTTTTCTCGTACCATTCCGCAGACTTGAACATTTCTTCCAAGGTGCGGTGCTTCAGGTCCGCGGTTTTGCTTTCCAGCTCTTCCAGGTTGCGGCCGGTGATCTCCTGCGCTGATTCGTTCAATATCTGTTCCACGCTGCCCAGGTTTTCGCGAAAGCGCGCCAGGGAATCGGCGAAGGCTTCGTCGGCCGTGGCGCGGACGCGATCCTGCTGCATGGTCATGGCCGCATCCAGCAGCGAACGGCCTCCCGCCAGCCGGTGAATCGCCTCTTCCGTGTGCGTCAGGTGCGGCTGCACCAGGGACTTCACCTGCTCGTCGAATTCCCCCAGTGCCGCGCTGTTGGCTTCTTCGAAGCTGCTGCGGATGCGCGCGTGAATCTCTTCAAACAAATTCTCCGAACGCCGCTGCAACTCATTGCGGTGAAGGTTCAAGACGTCATCAAGTTGTGACTGGAAACCCGTAACGGCCTGCTGCTGCACCGTTTCGATTCGTGCCGCGTGCTGTTCCAACCGTTCGGAAACGCTATTGGCGCGCACCAGAATATCTTCCAATTGCCGCGCGTGCGCTTCCATCGCTTCACGAACGCTGGTGCTCTGTTTGGCGCCCTCTTCCTGCAATCCCGCGCGCAGCCCCTTGGTCTCTTCGTGCAGCGCTCCCGTCGTGCGCTCCTGGGCCGCCTGAATCGCTGACTCCAGCGTAGCCTGCCAGCGGGTCTGGGCGGCCTCAAGTTCGCGGGCAAGCTGTTCACGAAGGGAGTTCTGCGCCTCCGTGAGTGTGCCAGACACGCGTTCGTGCAACTCGTTCACCGCCGTCGTCAGGGCTTCCCGCTGCGCCCCAGTAGATTCCTCGCGCCGCCGCGCCTCTTCCTCGGCATGCTGCGCCGCCGCGCCCAGCCGCGAAGTCACCTCGGTCTCCACCGCTTCCGCCTGGGTGCGCAGTTTTGCCGCGGCTTCCTCAGCCTGACCGCAGACTGTCTGCAGAGTTTCGTGCGCAGCGGAGAGCTGCTTTTCGTGCTGGTCGCGCTGCAAGGCACCTTCGCGCGCGAGCTGGGCCGTCAATTCGTGCGTCAGTTGTTCCAATTGCGGCGCCAGCCAGCGTGGCAAATCCATTTTCAACGATTCGGCGGCGGCAGCCTGCGCGGAGCGCGCTTGGGTTTCCGTTTCCTGTTGGATCGTACCGATGGCCTGGGCCGTTTCACGCGCTACTTCCTCTCGAAACGCCACGTACTTCTGCTCCCACTGCTCAAAGGCCAGCCGGTGCTCGGTACTTACCGCTTGCACCGCCGCTTCGCGCGCCGCCGCGTGAATCTGCTGCTTCGCTTCCGCCAGCAGGCGCGCGACCTGTCGCGCCAGTTGCAACGACGCGTCCGTGGCGCTCGCCGGGGCCGGGAAGATCCGCAGGTTGTCCGGCGATGGTCCGCCCGGTTCCGCTTCGACCGGCGGCAATGCCACCTCTCCCGAAAGCGGAATCGTCGAACTGGTCGACAATTCGGCGGAAATTCCGCCGCCCGCGGATAAGCTTGGCTCTTCCGGAAATGCAAACCAATCGTCGGGAGGAAACGCAATCCCCCAGGCATTGCCGGCCTGCTCTAATTCCAAGGCAACCTGGAAAAGTTGCCGCACCGTCCGTGGCCGCTGGATCCAAGCTACCTTTCCCCGCACCTGTCTTGGCGAATGGCCGGAATCGGGGTGGGGCACCTCCAGGTTCACCCACATGTTCTTCAGAACGTAATGCTTGGACTGATAGCGGCAGCCGTGGCAATTGATGATGAGGGTCGAGGTACGCTCGGCGAAGGGACGTCCCAGGGCGTCCACACCGGTAACCGTGAGCGGCACGGCCTGCACGATCCGCGTGCTGCGCCGCTTCCTCAAATCAGAGCCTGCGTTCACTGCGCCTTCAGTCACCATGTCTCCCGCCTCATTCTGTAGCTGAGGCGACTCTTCCGGTGCCAGTTCGGGCCCGCCCTCTTCATTTTGCATCGTCGCTGTATCCCTGGTAACATCCACCTTTACAATAGTTTAGGGCTGCTTCGGGGGCAGGGCGTCATGCTCCTGTCCTCGCTCGCTTCCGCTCAGAAACGTCCATATTTCCTTGGCCACCCAGATCGGCCCTACCAGCAGATAGATCGGTCCCTGAAAAAACGCCGGATGATTGCCCTCGACCCGGTGTCCTATCAGCAGGAGCACCCAGCCGCCCACGAAGCACGAGACTCCCCACCGCCACCTCAGCAGCACCAGGAGGATAATCCCGGCAAAAATCAGCGGGATCCCAATGCCATGGAGCAGCTTATTCCAGGGCGAACCATGTTCGTGATCGTACTGCGCCATGTAGTGCGCCAATCTGGGCATTGCGCACCTCCTGCACCGGCTCGTGTCGAACCAGTCGCGATATGGTGGGGACTTCCACCGCGGGAATCAAACTCTATCCTGAATTACCCTGCTTGCCTAGAGGGAGAAAGATGCTAGACGTACTAGCGCTTCCGGTTCACGAGTTTTCTGCTTTTTCTTCTTGCATTTGCGCTCAGCCCGCGGCAATTCCCGCCTGCTGTCGCATGGCCTCGGAAATGTTTCGCCCGGTGATGAGCAAAACTGTTTGCCCCGTACGCACTCCGCCGCTGAAATACGCAGCCACCGCGGCGGCACCCGCGGGCTCCGCCAAAAATCCCTCGTCCCGGCGAAGTCTCCGGATAGCGTCGAGTATTTCTTCCTCTTTGACCAGTAGCACCTCGTCCACAACCTCGCGGATGCTCGCTACATTGGCTTCGTTGGGCGTGCGTGTGGCCAATCCGTCCGCGCACGTGTCGCACGTGTCGCAATTCACGGCCTTGCCTTGCTGCCAGGACAAATAATAGGAAGGCGCGCGTTCCGCTTGCACCCCGACGACTCTCACGGATGGCGCGCGCTGCTTCAATGCCGCGCCGATGCCGCGGATCAAAGCCGTGTCTCCCATCGGCACAATCACGGTGGTCATCGCGGGCAGTTGCTCGAGGAGTTCCATAGCGATGGTCGCCGTGCCCGCGGGAAGATCGGGATCGGTCGCATCGTTCAAGAAAAAGACGCCGGGGCGCTGCGCGTACTCGTTCGCGTGCTGAAATGCGCCGGCAAGGTCGGGACTGCCCGTGTCCACGATCCGCGCACCCAGTTGTTCGATCTTCTTGCGTTTCAAGGGGACCGGGTGCTCCGGCAGGAAAATAGTGGCTGGCACGCCCAACGATCGCGCGGCAAACGCCACCCCCGCGCCATGATTGCCGGTGCTGCAAGCGATCACTTCTTCGACGCGGCGGCGTTTCAGATTGCTGGCGAGGGCGAAAAGCGCGCCGCGCGGCTTGAACGAGCCTGTTGGAAGCACCGTTTCGTTTTTGAGGTAAACCTGAGAGCCCGCGCTGCCCAGGGTTTTCGACTTGGTCAGCGGCGTTGGCCCAAAATGCTCCAGCAGCATCGTTTGCGCTTCACGGATCGCCGAGAATCGCGGAGAAATGGGCATGGGTCGAAGCTCTCTTGCTGGCCGGGGTCTTACCCTCGCAACGCAAGATGGTACTTCGCGGCAATTCGCTATTCCAGACCCTGGCCGTCAACTGCAAAGACTTGAGGACACGGCTTGACATAATGCCAAATCGTTCCCGGCGTCACAGTTCGCGCCGCCCCTCCATGGCCTTCAGCATCGTGACTTCGTCGGCATATTCCAGGTCTGCGCCCACGGGGATGCCGACGCCGATGCGTGTGACGCGCGCACCCAGGGGCTTCAGCAATTTCGACAGGTAGATGGCGGTCGCTTCACCCTCGGCGGTGGGGTTCGTGGCGATGATGATTTCCTCGATTGTGCCGCCCTTCAGTCGCTCGATCAAGCTCTTGATGTGCAATTGCTCCGGCCCGCGTCCCTGCAAAGGCGAAAGCGAGCCGCCCAGCACGTGGTACATCCCACTATAGGTGCGGGTCTTCTCGATGGCCAGAATGTTATGCGCTTCCTCCACGACGCAAATCGTGTGCTTGTTCCGCGTGGGGCCGACGCAATAATTACAGGGATCGGAATCGGTGAGGTTGTAGCAGACCGTGCACGTGCGAATTTTTTCCTTGGCGTCACGGATGGCCTCGGCCAGCGAAAGGGCCTCCTCTGGCGCGACCCGCAATAAATGGAAGGCCAGTCGCTGCGCGGTCTTCTGCCCGATGCCGGGCAGGTGCTTAAGCTCGTCGATCAGTCTTTCCACGGGAGCGGCAAAATCAGGCATGCCCCTTGTGTAGCACAGGCGTGCTTCCCTAAGCAAACACGCCGGCGTTTCTGGGGTATCCTTTATCGAGGACCCCTCATCTAACTGGCAAGCAAGGTCGTGTTAAGAGGCTATGGCTCATCTACTTGACGGAATCCGCTCCCCCGCGGAAGTAAAGCAGCTCAACTTCTCGCAGCTCGAGCAGCTCGCGGCGGAAATCCGCGAGGAACTAATCAACGTTCTCGCTAAGAATGGCGGGCACCTGGGCCCGAATCTGGGCGTGGTGGAACTCACCATCGCCATGCATTACGTTTTTGAAACGCCCAAGGATCATTTTGTTTTCGACGTCAGCCACCAGGCCTACGTCCACAAATTGCTTACCGGGCGGCGCGACCTTTTTCATACCATTCGTAAGCCCGGCGGCTTAAACGGCTTCATGCTGCGCACGGAAAGCGAGCATGATTGTTACGGCGCGGGCCATGCCGGCACCGCGCTCTCCGCGGCTTTGGGCATGGCCGTGGCGCGAGACAAGCAGGGCGGGTCCGAACACGTGGTGGCTCTCGCCGGGGACGCCGCGTTTACGTGCGGCATCACCTTTGAAGCGCTCAACAATATCGCCCACCACACGGAAAAACTCCTGGTCATCCTGAATGACAACGAGTGGTCCATCGACAAGAACGTCGGGGCCATCGCCGCCTATCTCAATAGGATCGTCACTCATCCGAAATTCGACGCGTTGCACGGCCACGCCGGAAAATTCGTGAAACTCCTTGGCGGGCAGAGCGCCTTCCGTCTGGCAAAGAAAGCCGAAGAAGCCGCCAAAAGCATATTGTTGCCCAGCGTCATTTTCGAGGAACTCGGCTTGAAGTATTACGGCCCCATCGATGGCCACGACATTCCAACTCTGATCCATACGCTCGAATCGCTGAAGCGGCAGAAGCGGCCGTGCCTGCTGCATGTGCTTACCACAAAAGGGAAGGGCTTTGAGCCGGCCATGCAAAAGCAGAAGAAATTCCATGGCCTCGGCCCTTACGACCCGGAGACGGGCGAAACAAAACCGGCCGGGGCGCCAACCTATTCCGAAGTCTTTGCCGATACGCTGAGCAAACTGGCGGACCGCGATCCCAACATCGTGGCCATTACCGCGGCGATGCCCAATGGCACCGCGCTCGACCGCTTTCAGGCAAAGCATCCGGGAAAGTACTTCGATGTGGGCATCGCCGAGGAACACGCGGTGCTCTTTGCCGCCGGCCTGGCCACCAAGGGACTGAAGCCCGTTGTGGCCATCTATTCGACGTTTTTGCAGCGCGCTTTCGATCCCATCGTCCACGATGTCTGCCTGCAGAATCTTCCCGTGGTTTTCTGCATGGATCGCGGCAGCCTTTCCGGCGACGATGGCCCCACGCATCACGGCCTCTTCGACATCAGCTATCTGCGCGGGATCCCCAACATCGTGCACATGGTACCGAAGGACGAAGACGAGCTTGCGGACATGCTCTATACCGCAACGCTCCACGATGGCCCTATCGCTATCCGCTATCCTCGTGGCGCCGGGATGGGCGTGGAAATGAAGCCGTTTCCCAAAGTCATTCCCATCGGCAAGGCGGAAATTCTGCGCTCCTCCGAAAATGACCGCGTCGCGATTTTCGCCCTGGGCGCAATGGTGCCGCTAGCGAAAGAGATTGCCGCGCAACTCGAGGAACAGGAAGTAGGCGCGGCGGTCATCAACGCGCGGTTCAGCAAGCCGCTGGACTCGCAAACGCTGGAATTTTTCGCCCGGAATGTGGATGTGATTCTCACGCTGGAAGATCACGTGCTAATGGGCGGTTTTGGCAGCGTCGTCCTGGAAGAGCTCAACAACCTCGGCATTCAAAAGCCGGTTGAGCGCATCGGCTGGCCCGACCAGTTCATCGAGCATGGCAAACCCGAGCAACTCCGTGCCAAGTACGGTCTTACGGCTGCTGCGGCCCTGGAAAAGTTGCGCCCCCATTTGCAACTCCGGGAGGTTCGGCGCGCTCCCATTTCGTTCCGCGCCGTTTCCCGCTAGTATTTCTCGGCAATCCCTTGCAACGTTTTCGGCGGCCGGGTTGACACTGGGCTCTTCGCCAAGTAAGGTTCCACAGGATTATTCGCCTGCGAGTTTTCAAGGAGCAACCGCATGTGCCCGTTCCGCCGGAATGCCGCGCCATCACGGCGTTTATTCGTTCTTGCTTATGCGATGCTGTTGGTTCTGCCCGCGATTCTCCTGGCCCAAGCCAAGCTCGAAAATCCACCCGCCTACGACGTCAAGGCGCACTACACCAAATATGAATTCCGTATCCCCATGCGCGATGGCGTGAAGCTCTTCACCGCCGTCTACGTGCCGAAGGATACTTCTCAAACGTATCCTTTCCTTATCAATCGCACGCCCTACGGCGTTGATCCGTACGGCCCGGATCGCTACCGCAAATCGCTGGGGCCCAGCGAAAGCTTCGAGCGTGATGGGTTCATCTTCGTGTATCAGGATGCCCGCGGGCGCTTTCTCTCCGAAGGCGATTTCGTCGAAGTCACGCCGCACAAGGAAAACAAGAAGTCTGCGAAAGACGTGGACGAAAGCACCGATTGCTACGACACCATCGAATGGTTATTGCACAACGTCTCCAACAACAACGGCAAAGCCGGCATCTACGGAATTTCCTACGACGGTTTCTACACTGCCGCAAGCATCATCAATTCGCATCCCGCGCTCAAGGCCGCGTCGCCGCAAGCCCCGGTCACAGACCTCTACATGGGCGATGACGCCTATCATAACGGCGCGTTCATGCTGGAGGCCAATTTTGGTTTCTATGTAATTTTTAAGCCGCGCACCGAAATTGCTCCGGCGCCGGAGGAATGGCCGCACTTCGATTATGGCACCACCGATGGTTACGACTTCTATCTTCAGGCGGGTACGCTTGCCAATCTCAGGAACCGCTATCTGAAAGGCCACAGCGGCTATTGGGATGATCAGGTCAATCACCCCAACTACGACGACTGGTGGAAGGCGCGTAATATCTCTGCCTTCATGAAGAATGTGCACTGCGCCGTGCTCGCCGTTGGCGGCTGGTTTGACGCCGAAGATCTCGTCGGCCCGGGAAAGGTTTTTCAAGCCGTCGCCAGGTTCAATCCGGATACCCCGGACACGCTGGTGATGGGCCCGTGGGTGCACGGTGGCTGGGCGCATACAGAAGGCGATCACCTCGGTGACGTCGGCTTTGCCGGCAAGCATTCCCCGCTCTTCAACGACAACGTGCTGCTGCCTTTCTTCCGCCAGTATCTGAAGGGTGACGGCAACGCCAACCTTCCGCGCGCCCTGATGTTTGAGACGGGCACGAATGTCTGGCGCCGCTACGATTCCTGGCCACCGAAAAATACGATACCCCGCTCGCTCTATCTCCATTCGGGCGGTCAGCTTTCCTTTGACCCGCCCGCGGAATCAACCGGCAGTTTTGATGAGTACGTTAGCGATCCCGCGCATCCCGTGCCTTTCGTGAATTTCCCTGCTCTTGGCGTACCGCAAACGTACATGGACGCCGACCAGCGCTTTGCCGCTAAGCGGCCGGACGTGCTTACCTACCAGACCGCGCCTCTCGATGAAGACATCACCGTCTCCGGAGCGGTTGCGCCGCGTCTGTGGGTTTCCACCTCCGGCACCGATTCCGATTACGTCGTGAAGCTCATCGATGTTTATCCCGACGATTTTCCCAATCCGGATCCAAGTTCCAAAGAAGTCAAAATGGGCGGCTACGAGCAACTCGTGCGCGGCGAACCCTTTCGCGGAAAATTCCGTAACACCTTCGAGCGGCCCGAACCCTTCCTGCCCGGCCAGCCCACGGCCCTCAATTTTGCTTTGCCGGATATCAACCATACGTTTCGTCGCGGCCATCGCATCATGGTGCAGATTCAGAGCACCTGGTTTCCGCTGGTAGACCGCAACCCGCAAAAGTTCCTGAATATTCCCGAAGCCAGCGAAGCCGATTTCCAGAAAGCCACCGAGCGCGTCTATCACTCCAAGTCCAACGCCTCCGCGCTCATTCTTTCCGTGTTGCAGTAGCGCCCAACCCAACCCCGTCATTCCGAGCGGAGTCCGCGAAGCGAGGAATCTCTCTGATCTCTGCATCTGCGCGGGACGCAAGCTGTTCGACGCCATCTCGGCAAGGAGTAAACAGTTTTGTCATCCCGAGCGGAGCGAGGGATCTGCTTTTCGCAGAGAACTGAAGAAAAAGTAGATTCATCACGCAAAAACCACGAGTCTTGGTGAAATTGATTTTTTTGGAAGGGAATTCGCTTACTGGTTCCTGTAGCAGGGGCTAGAACAATCCTGGAATCTTCAATCCCGCCATGCCGGGTATGCCGCCCGCGAGGTTTCTCATCTGGTTGGCCAGCTCTTCATCCACGCGCCGTGAAGCTTCATTCACCGCTGCCCGCAGCAAATCCTGCAGCATCTCCTGGTCCTTGCTCGCATACACTTCCGCTTCGATCTTCACGTCCAGCACTTGCTTCTGCCCGTTCATCTTCACGGTGACCATGCCGCCGCCGGCCGAAGCCTCCACCGCGACGGAGTTCACTTGCCGCTGCAGGTCTTCCTGCACCTGCCGCA
>Ga0209517_10005487_pt1 | contig 16150 bp, 5 predicted proteins | sample PeaSoiMetSII2010_FD_187695 | JGI IMG/M metagenome (GOLD analysis project Ga0209517, IMG submission 187695) | Peat soil microbial communities from Weissenstadt, Germany - SII-2010 (SPAdes) (version 2) | ecosystem: Environmental > Terrestrial > Soil > Wetlands > Peat | place: Germany: Weissenstadt... | reverse complement strand
AGCATCGCTTGCCAGTTGATGCAAATCTCGTTGCTGGCGTATGACCCTTGCTCGTCACTATACACTTTCGCCGGCGGCAAACCCGCGGGCAGGGCCCTGAGAACAGAGTCCTGCCGGTCGGCATTAGGGCCGCCGGAGAGCAGTCCAGGCCAAGGCTCCGGATTCTTGTTCGCGCCGCTCGGGCGATGATGGGGATGACGGAAAGGATGTTCGCCCACTTGCGTCACCCATGAGATCGAGAAGGTGTTGCGGCCCAGCAGGTAGTGAAGGTTGTCGAGCGCGGCCTCCACGTTGGCGCGGTCCGGGGAGAGCGCGTTGGCAATCAGCAACTCCATGCCGTAATTCGCCACCAGACCGTTCGAGCCCCAACGAAAATCCCCCTCACCCAGGCTGATGTGGTAGGGGTTGCGGCGGGTATGCTCGACCGTCTCGCGGGCTGCTCCCAGGACTGCCTCACGGACTGCGGCCAGCGCGCGCGAATCCGATTCCGGGCGCGCCGCGAGAACGTATGCCCACAAGCCCATCGGCGCCACCAGTCGCCACGTCTCGGGATCGAGCGCGCGCAGGGACGCCAGGTAGCTCGCATAACGGTCCACAAAGTAGCGATTATATTGGGCCTCGCCGGTGGTTCGCCATAACTCCGCGGCGGCCCACAAACGCTCATCGCTGCAATCGGGATCACCGTATGCGCCGGTGGAGATTCCGGGCGGGTTTTTGAAACTCACGTCGGGATAGCGCTCAGTCCAGTCCCAGGCAGCCCGCGCGGCTCGCAGGTTCTGCGCGGCAAATTCCTTGTCGAAGGGCTGGTACACCCGCGCGGCGATGGCCGCCACTGCGGCCAGGTCAGCCGTGGCACAGGTGCTTTTGTAGGGAGCCTTGCCCGTGCCGATTACTTCGCTCGGGAGGTGATCGTCTTCGGGCAGGATGAAATCGCAAAAGTGCTCGCTGGTTTGCTTTTGCCAGGCGCCGCCGTCGTCGTCCTGCATCTTGAGCATCCACTCGAGATTCCAGCGGACTTCATTGAGGATGTCCGGCGTGCCGTCACCCGTCTCGGGAATATTCAGCTTGAGGTTTTTCAACTTCGAGCTAAACAATTCGAAGGCCCAGAGGAGCGTGCCCGTGGCAATCCCGGAGTTAACCACGTACCGGCCGTAATCCCCCGCGTCGTGCCAGCCGCCAAGGTTATCGCGCCGGCCCTGTTTCCCTGAAGATGCATGGTAGCTCCCCACGAGGTGACACGCCGGATGTTTATAGTTTGGAAATTCCGGCCCCAGGTCCACCGCCATTCCGCAGCGCTGCCCGTAAAAGGCGCGCATGGCCAGATAATAGGCGTGGGAAAAGACGTCCGGTCCGATTGAAAAATCCCAACTACGGCCGGCGCCAGGGACTTCGATGTAATACGTTCCTGCTGTTCGAAGACCTGAGAAATCCGCAGCCTGCACCACGTCCCCGGAGTTTGGGTCGGTAGCGCCGGCGCTCAATGTTCCTTTGAAGACTTCGACATTGTCGCCGCTCCGCTTCACCTGGAAGGTCCGTGCCGGTACACTCACCAGGGCGACCTTCGGAGCGTCTGCGGGATAACCCACCTGATCCAGCTTGATGTTCAGGCTCTGGTTCTTCTGGCCGCAGGCGAGAGCCGGCAAAAAGAGAACGATCGAAAAGAAGCATGCTAGCTTCATCAAGAATTGCCGGCGGAGTGTGACAATGGGGAAACCGTCACAGGAATCTTGCATGCCTGTCTCTCCATTCGCAGCGAGGGCAGTATTAAGGAGAATGAGTGTCTCAGTTTCCTTTCATCTTTGCAAATGGATTTGGAGAGCCCAGAGCGCACCGCCGGTCCTGTTGTCCGTGGCTAGTCGCCTGGACGATGCGTGTCAAATGCCCGAAGGGCATTAATATCATTAGCCGTAGGTGAAACCTACGGAGATGAAGCCCCCACCTTTTGATATTCTCCGACCCCGCAGGGGTCGAATGTTCGACCCTTTCAGGGTCGGATGCTGTTTCTTGCCCCTGCCCGCCCGTAGGTTTCACCTACGGCTAATGATCTTGGGTCCCTTCGGGACCCCAGGCACGCGCTTATCCTAGCGCTTATGCCCCAAGGGGGAGAGGATTAACTCACTAGAGGGGAGGCTAACTGCCATTGGGCAGTTCGTAACGCTCCGCTGCCGCGCTCCGAAGATTCGGGTATAATGGCGCGTCCATTGAAAAGCAATGATTCCCACGAAGGCGGGAATCCTTTTCGCGAGACCGACACTTATCCCTGGAGCCCTCCATATGAAATTTGGATATTTCGACGACGCAAATCGGGAATACGTCATTACGCAACCGGATACACCTTTGCCTTGGATTAATTACCTTGGATGCCAGGCTTATTTTGGAATCATCTCGAACACGGCGGGGGGCTACTCGTTTTATCGTGACGCGCGTCTACGGCGCGTCTCGCGCTATCGTTACAACAACGTTCCGTACGACTTGGGCGGCCGCTACATTTATTTGCGGGATGATGACAGCGGCGAGTTTTGGTCGCCCTCCTGGCAGCCCACCCGGAACGATCTGGAAGACTACACCTGCCGCCACGGGCTGGGTTATACCATCATCGGGTCGCGCTACAGCGGGATCGAAGCCCATAGCACTTACTTCGTCCCCTTGGGCGAAGATCTCGAAATCTGGCGGCTCACTTTAACCAACCGGCGTTCTAAGCCAGCCTCCCTTTCGGTATATTCCAGTATCGAATTTTGTTTGTGGGACGCCAACGACGACGCCACGAATTTTCAACGCAACTTCAGCATCGGCGAGGTGGAAATTGAGGACGGCGTAATCTACCACAAGACGGAATACCGCGAGCGGCGCAATCACTTCGCCTACTTTGCCTGCTCGCGCAAGACGGAAGGATTTGACACGCAGCGCGAGGCGTTTGTGGGACCCTATCGCGGCTGGGAGAAGCCGCTGGCTGTCGAACGCGGAAAGCTTTCGAACTCGGTTGCGCACGGTTGGGCGCCCATAGGCGCGCACCACGTCGAACTCCAACTGGGTCCTGATGAGACGCAGGAGGTCATTTTCTTATTGGGCTACCACGAGAATCCGCAGGAGCAGAAGTTCGATCCGCCTGCTTCGCAGACGGTCAACAAGAAGACGGTAAAACCGGTTATCGCCAAATACCTGAACTTCGCCGACGTCGACGCGGCGTTTGAAAAGCTCCGTCAATACTGGGACGGACTGCTCGCCGTCTGCCAGGTGGAGACGCCGGATGTGCACACCAATCGCATGGTTAACATCTGGAATGCCTACCAGTGCATGGCCACTTTCAACATGTCGCGCTCGGCGTCTTTTTATGAGTCGGGAATCGGGCGCGGCCTGGGCTTCCGGGATTCCAACCAGGACCTGCTGGGCTTCGTGCAGATGGTTCCGGCGCGAGCGCGCGAACGCATCCTGGACCTTGCAGCCACGCAATTGCCCAGCGGCGGCGCTTATCATCAGTATCAGCCGCTCACCAAGCGCGGCAACAACGATGTGGGAAGCAATTTCAACGACGATCCTCACTGGCTCATCGTGGGCGTGGCGGCGTATCTGAAAGAAACGGGCGACTGGAGCATTTTGGACGAGCCCGTTCCCTACGACAACGCGCCGGGCTCGGAGCAGCCTCTGTACGAGCATTTGCAGCGCAGCTTCCAGTACACGCTCGACCGCCTGGGGCCTCATGGGCTTCCACTGATCGGCCGCGCCGACTGGAACGATTGCCTGAATCTTAACTGCTTCTCCGACACTCCCGGACAATCATTCCAAACGACGACCAACAAAGACGGCAAGGTCGCCGAATCGGTTTTCATTGCCGCGCTTTTTGTGCTGGCGGGCAGGGAATTGGCGGAGATCGCCCTGCGGCGTGGCCGGACCGACGAAGCGCAGCGCGATCTCGCCGAAGTGGCCAGGATGGAAGATACCGTCCGCGAGCAGGGGTGGGATGGCGAGTGGTTTCTGCGGGCCTACGATGACTTCGGCCGCAAAGTCGGTTCGAAGGAATGCGCCGAGGGTAAGATCTTCATCGAGACGCAGGGCTTTTGCGTGCTGGCAGGCATTGGACTCGACGACGGACGGGCGCATGCTGCGATGGAGTCGGTCGCGAAACATCTCGCTACCGAGCACGGGATCATTCTCCAGCAACCCGCGTATTCGAGATACTATCTCGAACTTGGCGAAATCTCCTCGTACCCGCCGGGTTACAAGGAAAACGCCGGCATCTTCTGCCATAACAACCCTTGGGTGATGATTGCCGAAACGCAAGTCGGCAACGGCGATCGCGCCTACGATTACTACGCGCGAATCAACCCTTCCGCGCGAGAACCCATCAGCGAGCTTCACCGTTGCGAGCCGTACGTTTACGCCCAGATGATTGCCGGACGCGATGCTCCAACGCACGGTGAGGCAAAGAACTCCTGGCTGACGGGAACCGCAGCCTGGAATTACTACGCCGTCACGCAGTGGATCCTGGGCATTCGCCCGACTTTTGAAGGATTGGAGATTCGTCCCGTCGTGCCCAAGGGCTGGAGGGGATTCAAGGCCACCCGTTTATTCCGAGGCGTGACTTACAACATTGCCGTGACGCGCGAAGGGGAAGGCAATCAGGTGGCTCTGAAGGTTGACGGCGAGCCCTGGGAGAGCACGGTTGTGCCAGCGCCGGTGGAAGGACAGCGCGAAGTCGCAGTGGAGGTCACGTTGAAGTAGTGGGGGATTTCGTCGTTGCAGCGGCGAGCGCACGTTGCCAGGCGGGGCATGATCCCGCCGCAGTGGAGTAGAATGATTCGCATGCTTCGCGCCGAACGCCTCTTGATGGTTTTGGCTCTGGCCACACTGTTCGCTCGCTGCGCGGCGGCGCAGGGGTCCAATGACAATGTTGTCCTGATTACGCTCGACACGCTTCGTGCCGATCACCTGCGGTGCTACGGATACGACGCGATCGAGACGCCCAATATCGATCGGATTGCCGCGCAGGGCGCCCGTTTCACGCAGGCTTTCACGCCCGTGCCCATCACTTTGCCGGCGCACACATCGCTCCTCACCGGAATGTATCCGCTCGCAACTGGGGTGCACGATTTTGTGGGCAATCGAGTGGCAGCGGGCACCGCCACGCTGGCCCGAATTCTGCACGATCACGGTTACTCGACCGCGGCTTTTCTTGGCGCGCCCGTGCTGGATTCGCGTTTCGGCCTGAACCAGGGCTTTGACACTTACTTCGACCACTTTAAACTGGCGGGCGCCGAAGAAGTGCACTTGGATGCCATGAAGCGCCCAGGCGACGAAGTGGTGGACGCGGCACAGCGTTGGCTGAACCGCCATCCTCCCCAACCTCTATTTCTGTGGGTTCACCTCTACGATGCCCACGGCCCTTACCGTCCCCCGACGCCCTATGCGGAGCGCTACCGCGGCCGTCCCTACGACGGGGAAATCGCTTTTGCCGACGCCCAGATCGGGCGGCTCATGACGGCGCTGACGCGAGCGGGGCTGCTGGAAAAGTCTGTGGTGGTGGTGGTGAGCGATCACGGAGAAAGCCTCGGGGAGCATGGCGAGAAAACGCACGGGTTCTTTGTTTATAACTCGACCCTGCATGTCGTCTGCATCATCAAAGTCCCGGGCGACGCACCGCGAGTGGTTCCGGACGAGGTCTCGCTGGTGGATGTGATGCCCACGGTTTTGCAGGGGCTCGGAATCCCCATCCCGGCCGGCGTGCAGGGACGAAGTTTGCTGAGCCTGGTGGCGGGCCGCGCCGGCGAAGGCGCTTCGAATCTTTATGCGGAGAGTTATCCTCCCCTGCTTCACTTTGGGTGGAACTCCTTGCGCAGCGTCCAAGCCCGGGGCTGGAAGTACATCGAGACGACGCGTCCTGAACTCTACGACACGCATGCCGACCCGAAGGAGTTGAACAACCTCGTCTCTGCCCGCGCGGATTTGGCTCAGGACATGAGAAACCGCCTGCGCACGCTGGTCAGCCGCTACACGCCTTCGACCAGCGGGCCGGCCAGCGAGAATGCGCCGGCTGATCCTGCGCTGATGAAGAGCCTGCGTTCTCTGGGATACGTGGCAGTCTCCACGGGAACTTTCGCAGACGCGAGCGGGAGGACTCTGCCCGACCCCAAGGATCACATCCAGGATTATGAACTGGTCTCCGCGGCGCTCATCGACGAGGAGCAAAAGCACTACGCGGAGTCTCTCCGCAAACTCCAGCAGGCGGAAAAGGCCGGAACTCACTCAGGCACCATCCGTTTTCTGATGGCAGGTGAGTACTTTCACTTGAACGACTTCCCCCACGCCGCTGAATATTACCAATCGGCTCTCGAATTGGACCCCAAGAACTCCATCGCCGCATATTACCTGGGTGTTTCGCGATTGGAGACGGGCGATTTCGAAGCCGCGGAGCGCGCCTTCCAACGAACGCTCGAACTCGACCCCAAAAACTTCTCGGCTGCTTTTAATCTCGGAGTCGTATATTCCCGCCGCCAACAAGCGCAGCCTGCAATTCAGGCTTTCCAACAAGCGATCAAAATCCTCCCTAATTACGCTGAGGCGCATGAAGCCTTGGGAGAACTCTATCTCTATCTGAAACGCCCGCAAGATGCGGCGCGCGAATTGGAAAGAGCCGTGGCGATTGCTCCTCATATGAGCAAGGCGCATTCCGCCTTGGCGCAGGCCTATTCAGCATTAGGGCTTCAAGAGAAAGCGCAACAAGAGAAGGATCGGGCAAAAGTGCCCTGACCATTCGAGGCGGCGTAACTTGTTGAGAGGCAAGGCGTTAGACCATCGGGGCAGGAATTGTGCAAAAAGGTCACTCTCCCGGAAACGAGGTGAACAGTTAATCAACGACAAATTGTCTATTTCTGCGATAATTCCTCTTGACATGCCTCAATAAAAGCATTAGTTTCCCCCTGCTAGTTTATTACCAACCTGGAAGCGATAGAGGGTTGGCGCTGATATGGTCCTGAGCACTAACCGGTTTGAGCTTGTGCCTAAGCCCAGTCATCCTCGCAAATTCGGAATCATTTTCCTGTCTCCTTTCAAGCGTCGGAAATTTCATGGAGGTATTTAAATGGCTAAAAACTTAAGGGGAGGTGGGCGCAGTCGTGCGTTTCGTTGGCTGCTGCCTTCGCTCTTGCTAGTGGGCCTCAGTTTTATCTTTTCATCCTTGGCTTGGGGTCAAGTCACTTCCGGTTCAATCACCGGCGTGGTGAGCGATCCCACGGGTGCTGTGATCCCGGGCGCCAAGGTTGTGGTAACGGACGCGACCAAGGGCTACGACTTTCCCGCGACAACCGATGCCGTGGGACGGTACCTGGTCACGAACTTGCCCCCCAGCAGCTACATTGTCAGTGTGGAAGCAAGAGGGTTCAAAACTTATAAGCAGGAGGGAATTCCTCTCGCCGTCGGCGCGAGAGTCGCGGTGGATGTTCACCTGGAACTCGGAGCTACGGCCCAAGCAGTTGAGGTAACCGGCGCTGCTCCAGTTCTACAGACTCAAGACGCAGTGACGGGACAGGAAGTGGATCGAACTCTGATCAATAACCTCCCTCTCGTGGACCGCAACGTCCTCGATTTGGCGTTCCTCTCCCCCGGCGTGCTTCAAGTGCCAGGGTCTTCCTATGGGACAGGGACCAGCATCAACTTCGTGTCCAATGGCGGACGTAATGACACCTCGGAAGTCCTGATTGACGGCATCGCAGCCACCAGCTACGAGCCGAACACCGGGATCAACACGCCGCTATACCAGCCCTCCGTGGATGCCGTGCAGGAATTCAAGATCATGCAGAACAACTACACGGCCGAAGAAGGCTTCTCAGGCAACACCTACGTTACCCTGGTCAGCCGCTCTGGAAGCAACAACTTCCACGGCGACGTTTACGAATTTGATCGCAACAAAGATTTCGACTCCAACAACTGGTTTAGCAACGCCTCAGGCGGCAAGCTGCCCTCTTTGCGGAAAAACCAGTTTGGAGGCAGCGTCGGCGGCCCCATCAGGAAGGACAAGACATTCTTCTTCTTTGACTTCGACGGCACGCGCGAAGCGGGCGGCACCACGCACAATGCCGGCGTTCCCGACAACGCGGAGCGGGCCGGCGATTTCGGCGAAGTGTGCACGCGCGCCGGCGGGTCGTTTGACGCAAGTGGAAACTGCAGCAATTCCAACGGCCAGCTCTGGGATCCTTACTCCGGTATCTACGTGCCAGGAACCGGGCGCGAATTGCAAACGACTATTCCGTTCGATAATCTGGCCAACTTCCAGAGCGCGGGCAACCCCAATCTCAATGGTACGAAATACCAACTTACTGCCACGAAAGGCAACCTGATTGACCCCGTGGCGATGAAGATGATGTCGTATTATCCCAATCCCACTTTTGCACCAGGGAGCGCGGGCTACAATCCGTATAATAACTGGCTGGGCTCCGGCGCCAACACCGATACCAACAACCAGTTCGACATTCGCATCGATCAGCGGTTCACCGAGAAGACCGCTTTCTATGCCCGCTACTCGCAAGCCACGGGCACTTACCACAATTGGAACTGCTTTGGAAACGCCCTGGACCCCTGCACGCAGGGGCCTGGGATCGGCGGTTCACGGTCCGCAGCCGTATCCTTCAACCACACGTTTAGCCCCAACACGCTTCTGAACGTGTCGTTAGGCTTCACGCGCGGTCTATCCGATACGCAGGGAATCTACAAGGACTTTCCGAAGTTCAATCCCCTCACCACCCTTGGGCTTCCTTCTTACCTGGGCACGGACAACGGCCCCATCGCGGCGCCGAACATCTATCTGTACGGCGGATACACCTCGGCGAACGGACCTGAATCGGTCGGGCCACAACCCTGGTCAATTTACAAGAACGGCAACCAGGTCTACCACCTGCTCGCCACCCTCACTCACATGAAGGGCCATCACGAACTGAAGTTCGGGGGCGAGTGGCGCGTGCAGCAGATGAACTGGTACCAAGATGGAGTTCCGGGGGGCCTGTACATCTACGATCAATATGGTACCTCGCAATATCCATACTGGGGCGGCGGCGACGCATTGGCCAGCTTCCTGACCGGCACCGCAAATCCGAACGAGTGGGGCGAGTACGAGATCTCTCCGCACTTCAGCACTCAGAATTACCGCTGGGGCGGCTTCGTTCAGGACAACTGGCGCAAGTCCAGCAAGCTCACCATCAACGCCGGACTGCGTTATGACCTGGAAGTTCCGCGCACTGAGCGCTACAACCGCATGTCCTACATTGACCCAACGGTCTCGGATGGCATCACGCCGGGGGCGGTTGATCCTTCAACCTGGCCGTCGTTGCTGGGCTCGGTCCCGAACGTGACGAATCCGGTGGGTGGACTTGTATTCGCGACCTCCTCGCATCGCCACATTACGAATACGGCTGCCCATGACGTCGGACCGCGTTTGGGCCTTGCCTACCGGATTAAAGACAAACTCGTGTTCCGTGCCGGCTACGGCCTGTTCTACAACCCCACGCAGTGGGGGACCACAGGCGCAGGGCCGGTTGGAAACGAAGGCTTCGAGCCCACAACGGGCTGGGTCACAACTAGGAACAGCGACGGTTCAACGCCTTGGAGCCGACTCAGTGATCCCGAACCTGACGGGTTGCTGCCTGTTTTGGGGTCCTCCTTGGGCGTAAAGACCAACCTCGGGGTTGGGATCAACGAACCGCTCCCCACGTCCAACGTTCCTCCCTACTCCCAAACCTGGAGCGGGGGTTTCCAGTACGAACTGCCGGGCAACTGGCTTGTTGACGCCGAGTACTTAGGCACCAAGGGAACCCACCTGTACTTCCACGGGGCGGGTACCATGCAGGCTCTGGGAACCTGGGTCGAGCAGGAAGCCACCAACCCGGCTCTTCGCACTGCGCTGGGAACCATGGTGTCCAATCCCTACTACGGGGTCATTACCACGCCAGGGTGCGGGATCTGCGGTCCCCAGATCGCGGCGGGGAATCTGTTGAGACCTTTCCCGCAGTTCAACGGTGTCAGCACTCCCAACCCGCCTTGGGCGAACTCCATTTATAACGCCTTCCAGTTGAAGGTCGAAAAACGCATGTCGCATGGGCTGACTCTCCTTGCCAGCTACACCAACTCGAAGTCCATCGACGATTCTTCGGTTTCGACCAGCACGGAATGGATCGGCGGCTTTGGCGCCATGCGCGATCCCAACAACCTGAAACTCGAGCGCTCGCTTTCCGAGTGGGACATCCCGCAGGTGTTCCAGTTGTCCTATGTATGGCAACTCCCATTTGGAAGGGGCAGGAAGCTAGGCACCACCTGGAATCCAGTCGTCAACGCTGTACTGGGCGGCTGGCAGACCAGCGGCATGTGGCGGTTTGACGGCGGGCAGCCGATTTCCCTCGGCGTGACCGGCGCGACCGCACCCTGGGGCTACGGGGCCGGGAATCCCGACCAGGATGGCACGTTGAAGGTCAACCCCAAGTCTCAGTGGTTTACCAACGGCTACTTTGCCAATGCCAACGACGTGTTGTACGTTCCTCCTCCGTACTCCATCGGCAACGCGTCACGCATGGAGCCCAACACTCGAGTCCCCGGGACCAAGAACGCAACTCTGTCCGTGTTCAAAGAATTCGGCTTGAACAAGATGAGAGAAGGCTCGAAGCTGCAATTCCGCGCGGAAGCGTTCAACGCCCTCAACCATCCTCAATTTGGCGGTATTTCGAATTCTTTCGCGAGCGGCAATTTCGGGGATGTCACCAGCCAGGTTAATTCTCCTCGTCAAATCCAGTTGGGTCTGCAACTTTATTTCTGATCCGGATTGGATTTGAGTCTCAAAGGAGGGGCCTTCGGCCCCTCCTTTTTTTTGCTCTGTGTCTCTGCGGTGAAATCAACCGCGGAGGCGCCGAGGCGCCGAGGATAAAGATTCCTCTGCGTCTCCGCGCCTCTGCGGTAGAATGACAGCGATGTTGAATCGTATTCTTGCTGCCGTATTTATTTTCGTTTTATCGGTTTCCCAGTTGGCGGGGCAGGATGCGCAGGTTTCACGGAGTGTTTTGCAGAAAGCCGCTGAGGACTTTCAGGCAGGGAAGGTTAGTGAATCCGAGCAAGCACTGCGCACGGCGCTCAAGCAAGCTCCTCACGATCCCTCAGCCCTGGGTTTGCTTGGGGTAGTCCTGGACGCACAAAACCGGTTCGACGAGGCCGAGAGCGCTTATAAGCAGGCCCAGGCGATAAACCCCCGGTCTCCGGCGCTTCTCAACAACCTCGGGAATCATTATATGGCAATGGGGAAGGCCGATCAGGCGCGCGCGGCGTTCCTGAAGGTGGTAGCCGCCGATCCCCATCATGCCAACGCCAATCTACAACTGGCTGAGCTTGCTGTTGCCGCAAAGCAAGGGACCGCGGCGCTGAAGTATCTCGACCAGTTATCGAGGGAAGATCGTGCCTCGCCCGAAGTGGCAATTCAACGCGCGCGCGCATTGAAATTGACCGGCCAGGCCGAGGCCGCAAGCGATCTGCTGTCCGAGGTGGAGAAGAACGCCGGCAACGAGCCCAACCTTGCGTTTTCTATCGGTATGGTCCTGGTGGAATGGGAGAAGTACTCGGAGGCGGAGCAGGCATTTTCCCGGGTTCTGGACACTGACCCGACCAACTTCGACATTCTCTACAACCTCGGTTTGGCCGCTCAACACGCCGGGCACCCTGAGCGCGCGGTGCAGGTGTATCAAGTGGCGCTTCGGCAGCGTCCCAACGACGCCGATTGCCTCTTCAACCTGGCCAGCATCTATGTGCAAACGGGCCATTCGGACCAGGCGATGACACCACTCATGCAGGCCCACAAGGACGCTCCCGAGCGCCCGGACATTCTTCTGGCCTTGGCCCAAACCAGCCAGGACCTCGGCTTTTATGCCGACGCCGTGACCGCCATCGACGAGTATCTGAAACTGAAGCCGCAAGATGACGTGGCGCGGCGGGAGCGCGGCTTCTGCATGATCCGTTCGACGAGTGTGGACAAGGGCCTCGTGGACCTTCGCTGGTACGCAGAGAAACATCCCAAGGACGCGCGGGGAATGTATGAACTCGCCATCGCCGAGACGGTGCGCGAGCCGGAAAAGGCACTCGAGACTCTCAATCGGGCGGTGAGCCTCGATCCCAAGTTCAGCGCGGCCCGCTACGCGCGCGGAGTTCTCTACTATCGAATGGGCAAGACTGACCAGTCGATCGCCGATCTCGAGGAGGTACTCAAGAAGAGCCCTGACGACCTTCGCTCCCTGGACGCCCTCGGCCAGGACTACATGCGCATGGGAAAGCTTCCGGAGGCAGCCGAGGCGTTTGCGCATGCCCTCAAACTGGACCCCAAGGATCCTAAAGTCCTCAACAATTACGGCCGCCTCCTTTTCCGCTTGAATCGAAAGGACGAAGCCGAGAAGGTGATGGCCGATTTCCGAGCTCTGGGACCGCAGGAAACCAGACCGCGGCCCAACGCCGGGTTGTTCGACTATCTCAATCTTCCGCCTGAGCAGCAATACGCTAAGTACCTGGATAATATAAAGAAGACGATGGCCACCAACCCTGACGATCCCACCTTGCGTATGCAATTGGGGAAGGCGCTGCTGCGGCAGGGGAAAACTGAGGAGGCGGTTACGACTCTTCGAAGCGTGCTCAAATTGACATCGAACCCCGAAATTCTGACTGCCTGCGGAAAGGCTCTCATCGAGTTCGAGCAGTACGCACCCGCTCGCGAGTTCCTGGAACCCATGTTGGCAGCCAGACCGGGCGATACCAACTTGCGGCTGGACCTCGCCACCGCTGTCTTCCACTCCGGGAGCGCCGACGAGGCTCTGAAAGTTCTGGACGCAACTCCGGTCGACCAGCGCAAGGGAGACTACTTTCTGCTGCTGGCCGAGATTCTTGATGCCATGCAGAAGCCGGAAGAGGCCGCAGCAGCCTTCAACCGCGGATTTGATGCCGCCCCGACACGCCCCGATCTCTATCTGGAAGCCGCGTTGTTCTTGTTCAAACACAACCAGAATCAGCGCGCCCTGCACATTCTCGAACAAGCCACCCGGACTATCCCGGACTCGCCGGTGTTGGAATTGATGCTGGCCATGACCTACGGGATGGTGCAGCAATATGAAGACGGGGTGAAGGTGCTCACGAAGATTGAATCACGGTGGCCGGAGTGGAGCCTGCCCTACGAAATCCAAGGAATTTCGCTCGAAACGCGCACCCGCTCCCAGCAAGCCGTCGAACTGTTGCAAACCGCGGTTTCCCTGGGCGCTCGCGACGCCAATGTCTACTACTATCTGGCGTCGGCCATCTCGCACGCCCGTCCGGACGATGTCGACGCAGCAAAGCAGGCCATTGACAAGGCGCTGCAGCTCAATCCTCAGGATCCTTTTATCCAGTCACTCGCCGGGCGGATCGCCTACCGGCAGAAGGCCTATCCGGAGGCGCTTGAGCACTTGAACGCGGCCTTACGGCTCTGGCCCGAAATGATCGAAGCGCATGAAACCCTGGCAGGAGTCTACAGGGCTATGGGGGAAAGAGAAAAATCCGCTAAAGCGCTGAAGGAAATCGTTCGCATCAAGCAGGAAAATCCTACCGCCGACCAGAGCCCGCCTTTCCCGGCGCGTGACCTGCTCTTCACCGTGCAGAGCCCTACGCCTTAGGCAGTCTGGTGGGGGCAACCCTTGTGGTTGCCCGAGGGCGGCCACAAGGGCCGCCCCTACGAACTATTGACTGCTCTCCATCGAGTCCCGGTAGGGCTGTTCGGATTCGTATAATTTGATTCTGGATTTCAGGCCTTCCTCGAGCTGGTCCTGATGCTGCTGTTCGGCGATGTCGAGCGCCTTGTGCTCGGCTGCGACGGCGTCCGGGAATTTTCCAACCTCGGCGTAGGCGGCCGCCAGAGTATCGAGGTATACGGGATTGCGCGAGCCCGAAAGTTGCACCGCCCGCTCGGCGAGTCTCACCGCCTCCGCGCCATTGCGATCCGAAGCGTTGGGGCTGGCAGCCAGCGCGTGGGCGGCGTCGTTCATGGCGGGCACGAAATTCGGATCAACTCGCAGCGCTTCGCGCCAATGAGCGAGTGCTTCCCGCGTGCGCCCCGAGGAAAAATACAGCGAGGCCCCAAGATAATAGTGGGCGTCCACCAAGTCGGGTTTGATGGCCAGCGCCTTCTTCAAATGAGGGATAGCCTGGTCGTATTGCCCTTCCAGGGCCAGGAGGCGGCCGAGTTCGCTTTGGGCTTCTGCGAACTCCGGATTTATCTCGACGGCTCTTTCAAAGTGAGGTGCGGCCTGGTCAAGGCGGCCGGTTATCGCCAGGGCTCGGCCCAGGTTGCGGTGAGCGTCAGCATAGTTGGGATTGATCTCCAGTGCTTTGTTGAACTCCGCCATGGCTTCATCGAAACGCCCTTTGCTGGCCAGGGCGAGGCCCAGATGGTCGTGAAGGTCCGGGGATTCGGGATAGTACTGCAAGCCTTTCTGGAAAGTGACAATTGCCTCGTCCGACCTTCCTGCCGCCACCAGGGTGCGGCCGAGATTGTTGTAAATCGTGTGATACTGGGGGTTCAGTTCCAGGGCCTTCTGAAATTCCGGGATAGCCTCCGTGTATCGGCCGGTGCGGGTTAGGGCCGTTGCCAGGTTGTTGTGAATGCGGGAGTCATCGGGGTTTGTCGCCAGGAGTTCCTTCCACTCGGCAATAGCAGCCTCGAATTGACCTTTGTCGACCAACTCCGCCGCGTGGTCGAATTTCTTGTACATCTCGACAGCGGGCGTAGCGATGGCCATGATGCCGTCTTGCGGAATGTTCACAAATTCGGGAAGATTCACGGCACGATTTGCGGCGGTCGAGTTCTCAATCAAAATGGCGGGACTGTCGTTGCCTTGCTCGTCGATGTGGGTGAGATACATCTGCGTGTAGGGCGAGCGCGCTTTCGAGGAAAACACCAGCCACCGGCTGTTAGGCGAGAAACTGTGCCAGGAATTCATGAGCGGCGTGTTGCAGCGCATACGCCGCGCTTGCCCGCCACCCGCCGGCACGATCCAAAGCTGGCTATCGGGACGCATCAGTTGGGCGTTGCGGCACTTCACGAAGACGATCCAGCGCCCGTCCGGCGAAACTTTCGGAAACGTGTTGCTCATTCCGTTGTCAGAAGCGCCCGCAACGGCCTCGGCCTTTCCCCCTCGCCCCCCATCAAAGGGAACGCGATAGAGGTCATACTGAACCTGCACCTCGATAGGATCGTTGGCGTAGGCCGCCATTCTGCCGTCGGGAGGATAAGGCTCCTTCGCCTTGGCCCGTGCAAACACCAGATAGCTGCCATCCGGGCTCCAGACGCCGTCAGTTTGCACGAAGTCAGGATCATCCGCGCCCCGCAAAGGTTCCCGCCGGCCGGTCTCGCGACTGTACCAGGCAAGAATCCCGCGCGTGGGATAGAACACTTGCAGAAAGCGATAGTCTTTGAAATTGACAACGTAATAGTTGTTCTGAGGCGAGCGGTCGGAGGTATTGACCGTTGTCACCACATATTTCGAATCTGGTGAAACCTGCGACATGAACCCGACACGGTTCAGGCTCACCTTCGGGTCCTGGGAAGGGTTCCAGTTGACCATATCGCTGGCGTTGATGGTCATCTGCGGCTGAACGGGGACAATCGCGTAGAGCCCCTTGTCGTTGGCGGGGCCATCCATATCCATCCCCATCGTCTTGCCATCGCGCGAAAAGGAGTGGCAATTGGCGCAGGTGACCATGTCCTTCAGAACCACACGGCTCTCGGTTTTTCCGATGTCGCGCAGCCGCCATTGGATCAGCCGAGTAGCGCTCGGAGCCAGGGGTTTGATGATTCCCTTTTCAGTTTCGGAAGGCATCAAGGGCACGTCGCGATAGAAAATGGGCGCACCGACGGGATCTCTCGAAGTGGAGATCGTAATGCGGCCGCTGGAGATGGCATGTTTGGCGTCTTGCGCGCTGAAGCCGCTGATGGTCACGATCGCGGGGCCTGCCGATGAGTGCCGCTTAATCGCTTCCCAGACCTGGGGAGCTGTGAAAAAATCGACGTTTGTCATCCTGAGCGAAGCGAAGGATCTCTGCAGTTGTTCGTAAGTCGTTGAGCCATAGAAAACTGCGGGGATCCTTCGCTTCGCTCAGGATGACAGACGGCTAA
>Ga0209517_10005486_pt1 | contig 16151 bp, 10 predicted proteins | sample PeaSoiMetSII2010_FD_187695 | JGI IMG/M metagenome (GOLD analysis project Ga0209517, IMG submission 187695) | Peat soil microbial communities from Weissenstadt, Germany - SII-2010 (SPAdes) (version 2) | ecosystem: Environmental > Terrestrial > Soil > Wetlands > Peat | place: Germany... | reverse complement strand
CTTCACCGTCCTGGGCGAGTTTCAGTTTATGGACAACAAGCTCCCTGGTGCATTTATTGCGGCAGGTGGCGGGCAGGGCGGAAATGCGCACATCTTTTCGATCACTGTGGATCCGGTGATTGACCTGTTTCCAAAGTGGACCAACAGTGTCTACATGACCGGCGGGGGCGGGTTTTATCACAAAAGCACTAACTTTACCGTTCAGGAGTGTTGCGACTTCTACGGGTACCCGGTGAACGTGACGACAAATGGATTTTCGTCGAATCAGAGCGGGCTTAACATCGGTGTGGGGTTCACTCACCGGCTGGGTGGTGTCTACGGCGACGGCCAGATGAAGCTCTTCGGCGAGGCTCGCTACGTTTACATTCACACCCCGCTCATCACAGAAACCAACGGCCTGGGAACGACTGAATTGGTTCCGGTGACCTTCGGAGTGCGCTGGTAAGCTTGGTGCCCGGACCGCGCGGCGGTTTTCAACACAGGGTTGGGTGGCGTTTAGAGTCCCCGATAGGGGATCGGTAAACCCCTCGCCTTTAGGCGACGGATGGGGCTAGGCTTGAAGGGATGGAAGACTATAAGCGTGGCAGCCATACGGTGTGGGACTGCAAGTATGACCTTGTGTGGACAACGAAGTACCGGTATCAGGTGCTTGCGGGCGACGTCGGTCAACGATGCCGCGAGTTGCTTCGCGAAATCGCCCGTAGCCAGGAGATGGTGATCTACGCCGGATCGGTCAATCGCGATCATGTTCATATGCTTGTTTCCCCGGTACCTACTCAGAATTGGCTCCTGCCTGGCACCAGATCAGTTGCGGGCACTTTGCCCACCTGTGCTCCTGCTCACTGAGTCCTGACCGATTCGGCGAAACTTGGTTCCGGCGACTGTGATTGTAAACACAGATTCCCGGTCAACATAGGGATACAGTCATGGCGACGATGCCGGAGGACGCTGAACAGAAGCACCTTCGCTCCCGGGTGGCTGATCAATTCTGTCCTCACTTCGGCCCGCCCCGCAGCCGGTTCTCTCCGGCACCTGCCGATGGTACACAGATTTCCGTTTGCCTCTGCGGAGTTTACGATACAGTGGTCAGGCGTTTTTTGCCGATCGCCGAAGAGCGTCACTGGGGGCAAGTCAATGCGGCATTCTTCTCTCGTATGGATAATGGCAGTGGCCGGAGTGACGGCCTCTCTTTGCATTTCTCCCTCAGCGGCGAAACAGTCAGTTCAAGAGCCCGCGTCGTTTTCAAAATACCTGAGGATTCCAGGGGCCAAGCCAGTTGGATCCGAGACATGTGCAACCTGCCACGCTGAAGTTGCCAAGAACTTCCAACACGCTTATCACGCGCAGCAAGGTATTAGTTGCGAAGGGTGTCATGGGCCGGGAAGCCTTCACGTAGACGGCGGCGGGGACATTTCGAAGATCATCTCGCTCCGCAAGCGTTCCGCAACGGACGCGAATGGTGTTTGCTTGAGCTGCCATGCCCTGGACCAAGGCACCGGGCATTGGGCGAGCGGCGTGCATGCGGCGAACCAGGTCCGCTGTATCGATTGCCACCAGGTCCACGCGAGCGGAGTGACTTCAGCTCAAAAGGGTACGGCCAGGTTCGACACTTCGACACGCGGAGCATTGAATGCCGCACTGGTGTCGCCTGAGACCAATGCCATTGTTCAGTCGCGCTCGGTCTCGAACGACTCCTGCCTCAAGTGTCACCAGACCGAAAGGGCGCAACTCAGCATGCCGTACCATCATCCTTTGCGCGAAGGCAAAATGAGCTGCATCGACTGTCACGATGCGCACGGTGGAGCATGGGGTCACAATCTCAAGTCGGCAAACGTGAACGAGCTTTGCCTGGGATGTCACGCGCAGTATCGCGGGCCGTTCGCCTACCAACATCCTCCGGTGTCGGAGAATTGTCTAAGTTGCCACTCCCCTCACGGATCGCCGAACACCAATCTCCTCTCGGTCAGCGAGCCTGCGCTGTGCCTGCAATGCCATACAGGCCACCACAACGGCGCCGGTCTGCCAATTGCCGATCGCTGCACAAACTGCCATAGCTCAATTCACGGCACCGATGTTGCGACTCCGAGCGGAGGCAGCCGATTCGTCGACAAAGGGCAATGGGGGGTTCCCTCGGAGCCCGTACAGCCGCCAGTCGGCACGACCTCGGTATCCCCGCATTCGGTGAATGCCTCTCCTAGTACTTCGCCGCACACTTCTAACTATGCGATGGCCGCTGCCAATAGCTCGGCAGCAATGCTTGCCTCTCGATTGCGGCCCTCTCCGGAAGTTGCCGCGCTCCTTGGCGAAGGAGCAACTCCTGAGCCGGTTGACCCATCAGCATCCTGGTCAATGACTCCGGCCTCTTACCGGTTCCTCCACATTTCGGGCTTTGCTGGCCGGGTGGGAGAGTACGACAGCCTGGAACAGTCGGCAGGAGCCAGTGTCACTTCTTCATATGTTTTGCCGCGTAAGCATTTGACGCTGGTTTCCCAGGGCGCTGCCCTGACCGGCAACGACTATTCGATCCGTTCACAACTTACCATCGGCGATAAGCTGAAGGCGGGAATCGACCTGCGCAGTCTGGTGCAGCAGCAGGATCACTATCCTGACTACCTGGCGGTCTTGTCGTCGGACTTCGGGACGCCCGGCGCAGTCACCGATTCCATCCCCGCAAACGCCGTGTTCTCAGTGACCAGAAGGTTAGGCAGCGGATACGCCAGGATCAAGACGCCCAAGTGGCCGGTTCATTTGTTCGTCAAGGGTGACTGGCAGGCGAGAGCCGGGCAAACACAGCTGGCGTACTTGGACGAAAACACTACGCCCGCTGTTTATGTCGACGGTTCGAACACAACCTGCGGCCAACTCTGCCACGCCGCTTCTCAGTATCAGCGGGTCAATTACACCACGCGCAACGTCACCGGCGGAGGCGACGTAGAACTGAGACGGATCCTGCGACTGAGCATGGAACATTCGTTCAGCAACTTCAATGACCGGCTGATCTTCCCGACTGCAACCTACACCGGACCCTTCACCCCGGCAAACGAAGGATTCTCCACCGTAAATCCACCGCCATCCGGGCCGGCCCCCCAGGATGTTCCTGCCGGGAACTACTACCTCGATATCCCCTCCCCAAGCCAGTTCTCGGCAGACACACTGCGCGTGAGCCTGACACCTTCCGCAGAGTTCGCATTCACCGGTCAAGTGAGCTACACCAGGCTTCGCAACACCTTCACGAAGAACGCTCAGAACTGGTTTGACACTGACGAAACCCTGAGTTGGGTTCCGCAGGAGCGCCTACGCCTTACCGCCGACTACCATCAGCAGAACTTGATCAACGGCTTTACTCCGTATTACAGCCTCTACGGAGATGTCTCCTATCACCGGCATTGGGAGGGATTATCGGCAGACTACGAACTTCCCGGTGGCTTCAGTGTCGAGACCCATTACAGGCGCACTAGAATCACACGTTCCAACGCCGCACTATGGCCCCAAATCTATTCCATTGACAATACCGATCTGCAGACGGTGATTCCATCGTCGACCAGCGACACCGCCGGCGTCGCCCTGCGCTATCACAACGGCGGGCTTTGGAATGCGCGGGCCGGATATGAATGGACCGGCACAGACCATCCCGGATTCCTCATCGTTCCGGGCAGCAACAATCGCCTGTTTGCCAGTCTCTGGCTCACGCCCAAATCCTGGCTCACCTTCTCGAACGACACCAGCGTAGTTGCACAGAACGCCTTTCCCGCTATTCCGCTTCCTAACAATCCAGGCGATTTTCAGCGGCGCGACCGCTTCTATACGGAGGCGGCAAGCGCCTCACTGCATCCCATGCCGGAGTGGAATCTGGGACTCGGATACTCGTATCAGCAGAACAATCTGACGACCTACATGGCCTTTCAAAATGACAACTCTGTCGGATATGTCGTGGATGATCCTGCGGTTTTGTACAAGCAGCTAAGCCAAGTTGCCTGGGGAGATTCGACCTATATAGTCAAGAAGCGGGTTGGGCTGGATTTGCGTCTCACTCACAACGCGTCCAGCAGCGGCTTCCGGCCAGACCTCAATCCAAACGATGCCGCTCTGTTGGGCAACGCGTCACTGATTGCGCAGGGAACCTTCGATCCAGGGATGTTCCAGTCCGCGCTCGATAATCTGGCCCTCAGTTCGACCCAGATCTCTCAGGTGAAGGTGCCGCAATGGATCGGTCACGGCAAGGCGTACTATCTCTTCCCGCATAAGTTCGAAGGCGGTATGGTCTTCTACTACGGTAGCTACGGTGACCATTGGAATCCGAATCTGAACGGCGTCTTGCGCACATTTGACGTTTACGTCGGACGAACTTGGTAAGAAGCCATCCATACATTCGGAGGGGATGCTTACTTGCCGAGTAAGACTCCCATTCCATTTGCGAACCCGGTGGCCAAGAGGGCGGCAAGAGCGAACACAGCCGCCATTACCCTGAGCCGTCGATGCTCCTCGGCTCGGTCTTTGTATCTGATCAGAATGTAAGCAACCATCGTCATGGCGATGGTCGCCATCCAGGTGACCAGTTCCTTCGATTCCATGCTCCGGCTATTCAGGCCTACAGCTTGGGGACCGGACGCCAGCAATTGCTGGGGATACGTCCAAAACGTTCCCAAGAGAGCCGCCCCCCATCCCAGAAGCACCATAGCGATCAAAAAGATCTCTTCCCACCGACGCCGTGCATGGCTCAACTCCGGACCGAGGCGGACAACAAACGAGCGGTACAGCACGGAAACAACCAAAATCGAGGCCATCACGAAAAACAGGACGTAGATCGTGCCGTGGATAATTGTTACGGGATCGTACCAACTGATCTGCATCAAACCCTCCGTCGCCCTTCCCATGAGCATTTGGCTGGCCGCATCATATCCGATACCGACAATGCTTGCAAAGTTCGCTCATGGGAGGGAAAGCATCCCTTGCAGCGAAAGGCCTCAAGATTGGTGTTGCTTTTGATTCTTTAACATAGCGTTAATAAAGAAGAAGCGCCGACCAGCAACGCGATTTACAATCGTAATTCGATATTGAAATTCGACACAAGCCCTAAGAAATATCGCTGCTGTCGAAATTCGATGGTATTCTGCCATCCAGGAGAGACCGACAGTGCAGCGGGAAACCACATTCATCCGACCATTCGCTGTTTCTTTGCTCTGTGTCGTCGCCTTGGCGGCTGCGGCTCAAACCGTAGACCCTCCTTCCGGGAGCCATCCCCTTTCTCTTGCGGATGCCCTGGCGCTGGCACAGGAAAGGTATCCGTCCATCAAAGCCGCTCTGGAACAACAAACTGCGGCGCAAAATCAGGTCGGATTGGCAAGAACGGCCTATCTCCCTCGTGTTGATGTGCTGTGGCAAACCAATCGGGCGACCGACGACAATCGGACCGGTCTGCTCCTGTCGCAGGGTGTCTTGCCTTCCATTTCTGGCCCCGTAGCCGTTGACGCACCTGGGAAGAGCGCATGGAGCAGCGCCGGAGGGACCCTAATCAACTGGCAGCCTTTCGATTTCGGCAAGCGCGCCGGACAGGTGGATGTTGCGCAAAAGGGTGCGGCCGCGGCCACGAGCGCAACGAACTTGACCCGCTTGGGAATCGCCGCGAGTACGGCAAGCGCCTACCTTGATGCAGTGGCAGCGCACCAATTGGTGGGAGTGGCCCAGGCCAATGTGAGCCGAATGCAGACGTTTGCAAACAGCATTCACGTTCTGGTGGACAACAAGCTCCGTCCGGGCGCGGACGCTTCGCAGGCCGATGCACAGCTTGCCATTGCACAGACTCAGTTGATCCAAGCGGAAACTCAGGAGAAGATCAGGCTCGCGGCTCTTGCGGATCTCCTCGAACTTCCGCCACAACAGGTCACAATCGACCCTGCGAGCATACTCGCAGTTCCCCCGGCCGCAGAACCTGAAGCGACGGCAATCAACGCGCATCCAGCAGCTCAACAGGAGGCTGCGCTTGTAGCGAGGCAAACCGCCCAGCTGCATGTGCTGAATCGATCCTATGTTCCAGTCTTCGATTTGCTCGGTTCGATTTCCGGCCGCGGCACCGGGTTGAACAGCCAAGGCAATTTCCTGGGAGGAACCTCAGGCCTTGCCCCCAGTACGTTGAATTGGGCAGGAGCGATCCAAGTCACGTTTCCCGCGTTCGACTTTTTCAGCATCCATCAGGAGAAAAAGGTGCAAGCGGCTAACGTTCAAGCCGAGCAAATGCGGTACCGGCAAACGATGGATGACTTGTCGAGCCAAGTCGAGCAAGCGCAGGCAACGCTGGACGGCGCGAGGCGGATAGCGCGAAGCACTCCGGTGGAAGTAGCTGCAGCGCAGCAGAGCGAGCAGCAGCAGCGCACTCGCTTCCAGTCAAGCCTGGCAACCGTTGTTGATGTAGCAGTTTCGGAGAGCGTATTGACCCAGGCTGAAAGTGACGATGCAATCGCGCGCCTCAACGTATGGCGGGCGCTGGCAGGGTTGGCCGTGGCGAGAGGAGATTTAACACCCTTTCTCAACCTTTTAGGGAAATAGCTGCAGGTTCGCAGCCTGACACTGGAGTTTGAAATCATGTGGCTCATTCGTCTAGCCCTACGTCGCCCCATCACGATCATGGTGATCGTGGTGGCCATTGGACTTTCGTCGATCCTGGCCATTCTGCGAACACGTATCGACATCCTCCCCAACCTTGATTTGCCGGTCATTTACGTTGCACAGCCGTACGGAGGCATGAGCCCTCAGCAGATGGAAGGGTTTATCTCGTATTACTACGAGTATCACTTCCTGTATATCAACGGCATTGAGAGTGTAGAGGCAAAATCCATTCAGGGTTCAGCCTTACTGCGGCTAAGCTTCCATCCGGGTACGAACATGAGCGAAGCGCTCGCCCAGACTATTTCGTACGTCAATCGAGCGCACGCTTTCATGCCACCGGGAACCGTCTCCCCATTTGTTATCCGCTTCGACGCGGGAACCCTGCCGGTCGGCTATCTAGTCTTCTCAAGCCCATCCCGCACTCTGTCGGAAATTCAGGACCTTGCGCTGAATCGCGTGCGCCCTGTGTTTGCAACATTGCCCGGTGTGTCGTCACCACCGCCATTCGGTGGCAATCAACGAACGATCGTCATCAATATCGATCCCCAAAAGCTGCACGCATATGGATTATCACCCGACAATGTAGCGCAAGCACTGACGTCGGGCAATAGCATTCAGCCCGCTGGAAATGCGGACATCGGCACGACCAATACACTGGTCACGACAGACTCGACGGTCACGCAGATTACGGATCTACTAAATATTCCATTGCATCTTGGATCAGGCGCCTCGGTCTATCTGCGTGATGTGGGAAGCGTCAAGGATACGTCGGATATTCTTGGGGGCTATGCATTACTGAATGGTAAGCGAACGATCTACATCCCTGTAACGAAACGCCCAGATGCTTCCACAATCACAGTTGTGAACGAAGTACGGCAGAGTATCGGGCGGTTCCAGTCGCTCATTCCGGAAGACATCAAGATCACTTATGAATTCGACCAGTCGCAGTACGTGCGCGCTGCCCTGCTGTCAGTGTTGCGTGAAGGGCTGATAGGAGCCGGGCTCACGGGCCTAATGATCCTCCTGTTCCTTGGCGACTGGCGCAGTTCTCTTATCGTTGTCATCACGATCCCATTTGCACTTCTGATGGCAGTGGTTCTGCTTCGGCTCTTTGGCCAGACAATCAACATCATGACTCTGGGCGGACTAGCACTCGCCGTCGGCGTCCTGGTCGATGAAGGTACAGTGCTCATGGAAAACATCCATGTCCACTTGGCGCTCGGAGAACAGAAGGCACATGCCGTTCTTGCTGCCAGCCGCGAGGTTGCGATTCCGCGCTTGCTGGCCATGCTCAGCGTCTTGGCGGTATTCCTGCCATCCTTTTTCATGACCGGCCCCGCTCTCTCGCTTTTCGTGCCGTTGTCGCTTGCAGTTGGGTTCTCGATGGGCGCGTCCTACTTGCTTTCGAGCTCCCTGGTCCCGGTTTTATCCAATTGGATTCTGAAGCAGGAGAAGAGCGGGTCCGAACACCCCAAGGAGGAACGATTCGACCGCTTTCGCCGACGCTTCCATGGTGTTCTGGAGCGGATCATGGAATTCCCTGCGCTCCTTCTCGGCGCCTACGCAGTCGTCGCCGTGCTAATTTTTGTTCTGCTTGGACCGCGAATTGCTCAGGAGATATTTCCGTCGTCGGCGTCGAAGCAGTTCCGACTGCGCATTGATGCTCCCGATGGTACAAGAGTGGCTGTAACGGAAGCCCTGGTCCAGAAGGTGCTTTCATCCATCACACAGGAGGCTGGCGCAAACAATCTGGATCTGACGCTTGGCTACATCGGAACCCAGGGTTCCTCGTATCCAATCAATACCGTTTTCTTGTGGACCAGCGGACCTCAACAGGCCATCATCAACGTCGGGCTGAAGCCTGACTCTTCTCTTTCCCTGCACAGTTTCGAAGAGAGACTTCGGCAGAGATTGCCGCTGGAATTTCCAGGCACGCAATTCTCCTTTGACCCTGGGGATCTCATCAGTCAGATCATGAACTTCGGTGCGCCCTCGTCGGCGGAGGTGGCAATTACAGGTCCAACGTATGCCGATGTACAGAGTTATGCCGTTCGGGTTCAACACGAACTCGCAAAGTCAGGAGAATTGCGCGACGTGCAATTCGAGGAACCACTTCGCTATCCAACGGTCAACGTCCACGTTGACCGAGTCCTTGCCGGGCAGTTGGGCTCGACTGCGAATGATGTTGGAGCGGCAGTTGTTTCCGCTACCGCTTCGAGCCGCTTCGTCACACCCAACTATTGGCGCGATCCCAAATCCGGCGTGAGCTACCAGGTACAGGTGCAGGTGCCTCAACCGCAGATGACTTCGCTCAAAGACATCCAAACCATTCCGGTCAATAGCAGCACCGGCGCGCACCCTCTTCTGAGCCAACTCGCCGACGTGCAATCCACTACCGTTCCGGGAGAATTGGACCGCCAGAATGGGTTGTGGATGATCATCGTTTCAGCCAATGTAGGAAGCAACGATTTTGCCAAGGCCGCAAAGGAGATCGACCGGGCTATTGCAAATGCCGGTTCAGCTCCTCGTGGTGTCGTGACTCAGGTACGCGGCCAGGTCAACGCGCTCAGGCAGATCTTTACCGAGCTGGCCATCGGCCTCACCTTGGCCGTGGTTGTAATTCTTCTTCTGCTCACGGCTAATTTTCAGTCCATTCGCTTGGCTCTGGTTGTCATCTCCAGCGTCCCCGCTGTGCTTGTGGGAGTCATCCTGATGCTATTGGTCACTGGTACTACGCTGAACCTTGAAAGCTTCATGGGCACGATCATGGCCATCGGCGTCGCTGTAGCAAACGCGATTCTTCTGGTCACCTTCGCTGAACAGAATCGCCACAATGGAGCCGACTCGGTTTCAGCCGCACGCGCTGCTGCCGCCGAGCGCCTACGGCCTGTTCTGATGACGAGCCTGGCCATGATTGCTGGAATGCTTCCCATGGCGCTTGCGATCGGCCAGGGCAGCGAGGAGACCGCTCCACTCGGACGCGCAGTGATCGGCGGCCTGACTGCCGCCACTCTCGCAACCCTCTTTCTCCTACCGACTGTATTCGGCATCGTTCAAAAGCGTGGATCCCTCAAGTCCCCGTCTCTCGATCCTGAAGACCCCGGTAGTTCCTTCGCCCAGAAGCCGGAGATTGCCTCATGAAGACCTACTTGATCATTCTTGCACTTTTGCTGTCGATCGTGGGCTGCAACGGAAGTCCAAAACCAGACACCGGCAAACAAACAGTCACGAGTGTCCAGACAGTGGAAGTAGTGCCTGTTAACTCGCAAAAACTGGCGACTGTCTTCACGCTTCCCGCGCAACTCACGCCCTTTGAAACGGTAGACATCTATCCGAAGGTGACCGGTTTCATGGACGTGATTCGAGTGGATCGAGGGTCTCGCGTGCACAAAGGCGAACTGATTATCCGGCTTTCTGCTCCGGAATTGGTGGCCCAGCGTGCACAAGCTGAGTCTGCCCTGCATGCAGCCGAATCGCAGTTGACGACTGCCCAGGCAAAGCTCGCCGCAGACAAAGGAACCTACCTTCACCTGGCATCAGCTGCCAGGACCCCCGGCGTCGTTGCGGAAAACGATGTAATGGTGGCAGAACAAACCGTTTCCGCAGACCAAGGCCAGGTGCAGTCGGCAGAGAGCAACGTAGCAGCCGCGCGAGAAGCGCTGCGGAGCGTAACGCAGCTTGAATCTTATCTGAGTATCGACGCCCCCTTTGATGGAGTGGTCACGACGAGAAATCTGCATCCAGGAGCTTTAGTCGGACCCGCTTCGGGCCAACCGGGAGCGATGCCTATCGTGCAGATTGTGGATACCGATCACTTGCGGTTGGTCGTGCCAGTTCCAGAGGCATATGTGGGAGAGATGAAAGTGGGTCAACAGGTCGCTTTTACTGTTCCCGCCTATCCCGGTCAGACATTCCACGCGCCCATTGCACGGATCTCGCACGATGTGGACCTGAATTCCCGAACGATGCCCGTCGAGTTGGATATTCATAACGCTGATGGGAAATTGTCTCCCGGCAGTTTCAGTAGCGTGCAATGGCCAGTGCAGCGCGCCGCTCCAACCATGTTTGTGCCCGTCACTGCTGTGACAAACGATCAACAACGCTCATTCGTTGAGCGCGTACGCAACGGAAAAGCAGAGTGGGTGGACGTAGTGACCGGCTTGAGTGTGAACGGCAACATAGAGGTTTTTGGCGATATCAAGCCCGGAGATGAAGTCATCCGCAATGCCACCGATGCGATTCACTCCGGACAACAAGTGAAGGTTGCCTCGTCGCATTCCGACCAAGCCAAATGACGATGTTCGAGAAGGTGAACTTTGAGGGCTAAATTCTACGAACTCTACTCCGGACTTGTCCGGCTTCACGTGCTCTATCACGCAACCCGCGAGCCCGTCTTCGGTTTCGGAATGATCGAAGAGCTGAATCGCCATGGATATAAGCTAGGCCCCGGCACGATGTATCCACTTCTGCACGGATTGGAGAAAAGGGGCTGGCTTAAATCTAATAAGGAGAAAGTGGGTGGGCGGAGCCGTCGTGTATACGTCGCTACCCGGACTGGGCGTCAGGCTCTTAAGGCGGGCCAGGAGCGCGTACGTGAGTTATTTAAGGAACTAACCGAAGACGAGTCCTGATGCCTTTGCAGTTGCACCGAGATACGCTGTAATGAACCAGGGCACGCGAGGTATCACGGAGTCGCTCATGGCCAAGGTGGGAGCAACTAGAGCGATCATGGGCAAAGTTCAAACGAGTACGAAAACATGGCACGACGTCTTAAGAAGGCAGCCGGCCCCGAACCCCTGGAGGGGAATCTGCGCGGATTGTTGTAGGCGAAGTTCACCACAGAGATGGGGGTTCCCTTGGCTAAATCAGCGATCCAACGATATTTTGCGGGCCTTTCTAAGAACACGTTCCTTCTTGCCTTCGCAAGCCTATTCGCTGATATCTCCTCGGAGATGCTCTACCCGGTCTTGCCGGTGTTTCTGACGCAAACGCTGAAAGCAACCGGTAGCATCGTTGGCCTGGTAGACGGATTTGCTCAGGCCGCGCAGAATATCGTGCAGGGCTTTTCCGGCGCTCTCTCGGATAAGTTGCAAAAGCGAAAGTCCATCGCACTAGCCGGATACCTCCTTTCGGCTGTCGCCAAGCCACTGATGGGACTCTCCACCGTCTGGCAAGGCTTATTCGGCGCAAGGTTGCTGGATCGGCTTGGCTCTGGCACACGCTCCGCTCCCCGCGATGCACTCATCGCGTCTTCAGTGGAGGAGAAGGACAGAGGACGTGCGTTCGGGATTGAAGGCGTTGGCGACAATGCGGGAGCGTTCCTGGGCCCGCTGCTCGCTGTCTTCCTCCTCTACGCGCTGCACCTTGCTATACGACCTGTTTTCTATTTGGCTCTCATTCCTGGCCTGCTGGCCTTTTTTATGGTCCTGCTGGTGAAAGAGAAGCCAGCAAAGGTAGCCTCTAAATCGAAGATAGATGTCAACCTGCGGCAGTTCCCGAAGGGTTACTGGAAATATCTACTTGTGATCGCCTTGTTCGGGCTAGGAAACTCCAGCAACGCATTTCTGATCCTGCGGACACAGGATTTCGGTGCCTCCCTGAAAACAACCATTCTGATATACGCGGCGTTCAATCTGGTGGCAGCCCTGATTTCGTATCCAGCGGGATACCTCTCCGACACGTTGGGCAGAAAAAACGTTCTGCTCGCTTCGTTCGTCATCTTCTTGGTCGCCTATCTCGGATTCGCCATGACTCACAATGTCCTAGTCGTCGCATTTCTTTTTGGCTTCTACGGGCTGTATGAGGGGATATTCCGCTCTGTCGGCAAAGCGTTTGCATCCGATTTCGTGCCAGACCATCTGCGCGCTAGCGGCGTCGGCTGGTACAGCACGACGGTCGGATTACTGCAACTCGTAGCCAGCGTCGTCGCCGGACTGCTGTGGGATCAAATAGGCCATGCGTCCGTGTTCTATTATGGCGCCGCCTTCGCTGGCGTCGGCAGCATCGGACTGCTCCTGTTAATTCCGCCGAGACATGAGCGGCGCAACGCAGCAGTGGCCGAGTAGATTGTGACGACGGAATCGAAGCAGATCAAGGGAGAAAAGCTCCTCTGAGCGAGGACACCGAAACACTGTCCCGATCACCCGTAGCGGACATCAGGCTCTCAAGAGTGAACGGGAGCGAGTGCGGAAATTGTTTGAGGAATTGACCGATGGCGAATCCTGAATGCTTCTTTCTTCGCACATAGAAGCGCGGTGATGAATTCACTCGCGAAAGTGCAATCCGCCGCCCTGCGATATGTCCTTCTCGCAGGAATGAGCACTCGAACTTCAATTAGCGGATCGACAACCCCAACAAACGTTTCGCCGGAGTTCAGGCCGAAAACAGCTGCGGTACAGAGATGACCAACTGGAAGTTGTTTCCAGCCGCTGTAAACGAAAGGGCGGCCACTCCGCGACCCAAAGGGAAAGTCGAATGAAGTCTGCGCCATAAGGGATGCAATCCGTGGCAGGGTGAAATCCCCGCTCGACCAAAACGGTCTCGGACCCACCAGGTAGAAGGGAAACAGAGCGTCTCACAGATTCACCGCCACGAAATACGGCATGGACATTCTAGTAGCGATACAACTCTATTAAAAACAACCACTTATACGCAAAGTGAATGGATCGGTCCTGGCAAGTCAGCCAGTGTCTAGAAAACGTGAACGGGCTGGATCGTTTCCGTAAGGCCCGTGCCCGGCCCTTGAATTGGGAGCACCCAGAAGCGGCCACTTCGGCGACCACCGACTCCGGCGGTCCAAAATCAGCCAACAATTCAGAACCGGCCAGCGAGGTAACCGCAAACTGACGAATTGGAGCTGGCAGTGTCGCCGCCAGGGCAAGACGGCCAGCACAGGGTGGGTGGCTTGGATGCTGGACGGAGGCATTCCGGCCGGGTGCCGATGGTCTTGAGCGAAGCCTGTATCCGTTCTGTCCACGACCAGGCTTCCAGAAGCGGTTGGGCCAGTTGAGCCAAAGGCCAACGGCCGAATTCTCAACTCAAGCGCAATTCTTCGCCGAATTCTTCGCCGAATTGCGCGCCATAGGGACTCCGAATCCTCCTGTATACTCCTCTGTACGCCGTTGATAACATGCGTACTCCAGGGTTGATGATTGGCCTGTTAACCGAAGGGTTGTAGGTTCGAGTCCTACCTGAGGAGCCAATAAATCAACAACTTAGCTTCCATTGCGCTCTGCTTGCGCTCCGTTTCCCTGAAAAGCAAGTTGCGATACCTTGACGCCCGCCGTAGTCATCTCATCCGTTACAACGTCCCCGTAAATGTTCATCGTGGTTCTGATGTCCGCATGGCGCATCATCTTTTGCTGGACTGCAATTGACGTGCCCACAGCGTCAAGCCATGAGCGGTGCGTGTGCCGGAAAGAGTGCGTCCCGAGATGCCCGATTTTCGCGGCCTCCGCTGCCCGCACAAGTTCCCGCCAGACGCCCGTGTAGGAGTACGGGAGTCTGCCGAGTTTGATAGGGCTTGCGAAAATCCAGTCCTCAGCGCCCGAAAAATCGGACCGCTGCTTGCAGGACTTCAGGCGCTCCAACAGCTCGCTTGTGAGATTGAAGGTCCGGGCGGAGCCTTCCGTCTTCACATCGGCTACAACCTGCTCCACGATGCCGCGCTGGACGCACAGCGTTGAGCCTAGCCAATCCACGTCAGCCCATCGAAGCGCAAGAGCCTCACTGATGCGAAGGCCCAAGCAGACGCACAGCAAGGCCATCGTTGCGAATGGTTCGTGTAGCTCTTTCAGCAGAGTGTGGAATTGCTCCGCCGTGAGACTACGTGCCTTGCGCACCTTTCGCGTTGCTCCCGTGTTCTGGACTAGAGAGATTGGATTGCGACTGATGTCCAATAGGCCGGACCACATCGCAAACTCCACAAGCCCGTGCATGAGTGACCGCACGTGCGTCTTGGACTTTGGTGATAGGGGCAGCTCACGGAGCCACAATTCAACCGGGCGGGGCTGTACGTCCTGAATCCGCGTATCGCCCCACTTCGGCAGTATGTGATTATTCAGGAAAGAACGATATACCCGCGCCGTCGATTGACGTGAGGGCATCCGTTCCGCCTCATACCGTGTAATCACGCTACGCACCGTGTCCCCGTCCTGTGGTTTTTGTTGCTGGACTTCAAGGCTTTCAACTTCATTCCATGCGGCTGCCTTGGTTGGAAATTCCTGCTTCGTCCCAATTCGCTTTGACCGGCGAGTTGGGCCGTCATACCAGAGGTAATTCCAGGTCTTGCGCCGTTTGTCGTAGCGCACAGACCCGCTTGTGTGTCGCTGGACCCTCATTGCTGCCTCCCTTCAGCAGGGTCAGCGGATGACGCACACAGGATAGCATCCAGCTCATGCCTCCGGAATCTCCAGACACAGCGCCGCACGCCGGATAGCCGGTGTGCGGGGATCTTCCTTTCGCGTACCCACTGGAGCAGTGTGCGCGTCTTCACCTTCAAGTATTGGGCAGCCTCATTTGCCGTAAGCCATTCAGTTTCCATGTCAACCTATTTTCTCGCTCCGGCAACACAGGAAGCCGGAGGTTGCGTGGACGGTTATGTCGTGTCTTGAGGGAGAAACGAACGCAGTTCCTCCACCTGATTTCCTCCGATTGCCATCAAACCTTGTCGAAGATGTGATGGGCCAGTACCAATGCCGCCGTTACTGCTCACCACAAAGCTCCCTCGCGCCATACATCGCTCTTTCTTAAAGAGGTACGTCCGGCTTTATTACCAAATGTTCACGAATCTCCGAGGCACGTGTCGAAGGTTGTGATCTCCCTTTATGGCCCTCGATTGCCGATACCCCACCAGCCTCCTCATTCAGTTTCTTCATGTAGCCCGATAATGCTGTTGCGGTGATTCTCAGGCCATTCTTTTCAAAGATACGAACCAGCATGTTGAGCGAGTAGCCCTTTCTCCGCAACTCGCACAGTTCAGGGAATACTGCCCGTACAATCCCGCCAATCATGTACGAAGCAGGTTGCGGAACGGGTTCATTCGCCTTTTCCTTGAGGAATGCACGAAGTTCCTCGACATTGTGTGACGAGAACGCCTGCACCCTGCGATGCCCCTCATTCTCCATACACAAGCATGGTATACTATGGATGTATATGATGTCAAATATGTATGATGATAACGATAGGAAATCGGGTAGAAGGCACGGCAAGGTAGGCGCTGTCCACACGAACCCCTGCGGGGTTTCGCGTGTCCACAACCATTTCTCCAATCCGCCTGCGGCTACTCGGAGAAATGGTTGCGCATCTTGCTCAGGGCTGCGCCCCGAGACCCCACGTCATTTCGGAGACATGGCATGTCAAGACCAAAAAGAGCACGCAACGTCACCTCACGAATCGACATTCGTGTCACGGATGAGGAAAAGACAACATTCGTCGTACAAGCGAACAGAGCTGCGCTCACACTCAGTGAATACATCCGCCGCGCTGCATTGGGAATACGCATCCGATCAAGAATACACACGGATGCGATCTCGGATTTGAATCGCCTC
>Ga0209517_10005485_pt1 | contig 16152 bp, 12 predicted proteins | sample PeaSoiMetSII2010_FD_187695 | JGI IMG/M metagenome (GOLD analysis project Ga0209517, IMG submission 187695) | Peat soil microbial communities from Weissenstadt, Germany - SII-2010 (SPAdes) (version 2) | ecosystem: Environmental > Terrestrial > Soil > Wetlands > Peat | place: Germany... | reverse complement strand
GAAATAACCAGCTCAATCGGCGGCAACCGCTCCCTTACGGTCGCGGCTCTGAGAGCGCATCGGAGCCGCGACCGTAAGGGAGCGGTTGGCACGGTTATATCGCGACGAGCGCTAAGCACCAGCGGAACCATGGCGTGGACCCTCGACCGGCATGACCTGCCGGATGGTGGGTTCCGGGCATCCAACACCCTCAGCATTTTCAGAAATGAACCGATGAGAGATTAACAGAGAAGCATCATGGATAGCTCAGTCCGAGCGACTGCCGCGATCAAGAACCTTCCGCCGTTCCCTCCTGTGGCTGCTAAGGTGATCACCTTACTGGCCGACGATTCGGTGTCCTTCCGAGAGGTGGCTGACACATTAAACACGGACGCGACGCTCTCAGCCGAAGTGCTCCGATTGGCGAATTCGCCGCTCTTTAGCGCGCGGTCCGAGATAAGCAGCGTAGTGCAAGCGTTGTCCTTCCTGGGGATCGGGCGGTTGACGGGGCTCATGCTGACGCTCAGTATGTCGAAAGTGCTAAAGCGGGCGAGGTCCAGCCAGATGATTCGACGGTTGTGGCGTCACAATCTGGCTTCCGCGCTTGCCGCGAAGGAATTTGCCCACTCGTTCGGCATGGATGCCAACCAGGCGTACAACGCAGGGCTGTTCCACGATGTGGGGAGGCTTGCATTCCTGGTCGCCGAGCCGGCGTTGTACGAAACTCTCGTCGGCAGGGGAGGCGACGTGCAACAACTGGAGCGGGAGCAATTTGGAGCGGACCATTCCGAGGCCGGTGCTTGTCTGCTGGAACGTTGGAAATTGCCCCAAGTGTTCGCCGATGTGGCGCGACACCATCACGCCCCGGCACCTGAAGGCGGTGAACTGATCATGCTCGTGAACGCCTCCTGTGTCATTGCGAACCGGCTCGGGTTTTCCGTGGCGGTCTCCGAAGTAGATGAACTCGAGTTGGCCGGAAACGACAAGCTAGCTTTGTCCATCGCCGACACAATCGGTCTTCTGGAACGCGAGTACGGGATTGGGTAGAGGATTCACGCCGGGTTGGCGGGGGCGGCACGAATGGATCCCCGGGTGGCATCCGGAGCCATTTACGCTGATCCTCGCCCGTTCTATTGGCCGGTGTCAGTCGCGCGACGCTGTGGCGTCTGCTGAAACGCGCCCGGCGCGACCTCGCGCAGGAGCCTGTCGCGAGAATCGGATCCGCATGCGCTCAACCTCCGGAGCCTTTCAGCCGATACGTATGATGTATGAGGACACTTGAGCAATCCGGGAAACCCGCGCGGGCGCTGGAGATTACTGCCTCACTGGCGGGGCGCCGCTTCGGTTTGTGCGGATTCGATGCCGGCGAGGCGCGAAGAATTTCCGCAGTCCTTTGCGGCGCCGGCGCACTCGCCATGCCTTTCGATGAGCGCCTGCTCGACGAATCCGCGCCGGTTTGCGATGCGATGCTGATCAAGCTGGCGAGTATTAGCCCGGAGGGGCTGCGGGCGGCCGCCGCATCGTCTGTGCCGATACTGGTGGCCGGCGCCAGCCAGGCGCTATTGGAGGGGGTTGGCGCCGCCTACCGGTGGCCGCGCGATTTTGTGAGCGAACCCTGGTCTGAGGCGGAACTGCTGGTTCGCCTTTTTCGCCTGTTTGAATCTCCCCGCAGTTCCGGCGCCGCTGCCGCCAGGGAGTCCAGGATCGAACCGCTGGTGCTGCTGGCCGATGACGATCCGGAACTGATTGCCCTGGTCGAAGCCACGCTGCGGAACGACGGGATCGTTTGCCGGACAGCGGAAAATGGGTTGACGGCTTTACGACTGGCACGCGAACTCGTCCCCGACCTTATCGTGCTCGATATCAAAATGCCAAAGATGGACGGGTTCGAGGTCCTGGAAACCGTTCGGCGCGATCCCGGCCTTCAAATGCTTCCGGTGATCCTGTTGACGGGTTGCGACGATCCGGACGACGTCATGCGCGGCTCCGAGCTGAAGGCCGACGAGTATCTCGGCAAGCCGGTGAGCCCTAATATCCTGCTCAACCGGGTAAAGCGACTGTTGTCCACCCACGGCCGGGGTGCCCGCCGGTGGGCCCGATCTTTGCCGGTAAGCGCGCGTGCGGGCGAAAGGGTTGCCAAACGATGGATCCTGACCGGCAACTCTTACCCCGTAGTTGTGGAGGAGCCATGATCCGCAGCCTGATGGCATCCCTGGGGCGGCGGAAGGAGCCCGCCGCCGCAGCCGCGAGACCGGCGCGAAGTGCCGGGCAGAAGACAGTTCTGATCATCGACGATCATTCGGACAGCCTGCACGCCATGTGCCTGGCGCTGGCGGATGAAGCGTATCGCCTGGAGACGGCCGACACGGCTGAAGCGGCAGCCCGAAAACTGTCGGCTTTCCACCCGGACCTGATCCTGCTCGACCCGCGGATTCCCGCCGCAGATGGAACGCGGCTGGCGCGCCGCCTGCTGGCGGATGAGGATCTGGCTCCCGTACCGATCGTGGCGTTGAGCGAGACGGGCACGGGCACCCACGGCGCTCCCGAGTCGGGTGGCCGGTTTGACGGACACATCGGAAAGCCGATCGATGCCCGCAACTTTCCCGGCCAGGTACGCGCATTTCTCGAATCATCCCGGCAGGATCCGTCGATCCAAGCGGCCGAACTAACTCTTCCAGCCACGCCGGGGGGGCCAGCCACCCCGGGGGCCGATCGGCGGGAACAGGCTGCACGACTGCTGGATGCGATTGAAGCGGGTTTGCCGGATTCGCAGTTCGCCCGCGGCGCCCGGAGCGGTTTACACCGTTTGGCGGGAGCTGTGGGAGGCTTGCAGCATTACGAGTTGGCCGAATATCTACAGCAGGCCGAACGGCTTTCGAATGCCGCCACGGCCAGAGCCCGGGGCCGCTTCCGGTCGGTGATCCGTCTCTGCCAGGAGCTGGTTCAGAGCGACCCCGACGTGGCTCCCGGCTTCGCCGACCTGCGCGCGGGGTACCTGGAACACCGGCGCGCGGAGTTGAGCGGCCTCGAGCAGGCGCTGGAGAATGGGGATTTCGCCGCCCTGCGCAAGGCCGGGCACAATCTGAAAGGCACGGGGGCAGCCTACGGTTTTGCCGAACTCACAGAGATCGGGAGGGCACTCGAGGCAGCGGCCAAAGACGAGAACGCCGCCACCATCGAGGACCTGCTGGACCAGATCGACGGCTACATCGGCATCGTACGGCCTTCACCAGAAACGAGGAGATTATGAAGCAGGAATCCGAGTTGTCCGTTTTGCTGATCGAAGACGAGCCCGACGCGGCCAGGCTGATCCAGCATGTTCTTGCCAAGGGAGGCGGCACTCCCGTGGCCGTGGAATGGGCGAGCGATCTTCGTACCGGCCTCGAGCGCCTCGCGCAACGCGATTTTCAAGCCGTTCTGCTGGACCTCAATCTCCCCGACAGCACCGGTTTCGACACGTTCGCCTGCGTGCGGCAAAAGGCCCCGGATCGGGCCGTGATTGTGTTGACGGGTCACGAAGACGAAGCGCTGGCCCTGCAAGCGGTCCGCGGCGGCGCCGACGAATATCTGATCAAGAGCGAGATCCGGGAACGTTTCCTGGTGCAGCGCATCCGGTATGCCGTGGAGCGGAACCGGCTCAAGTCCCGGGACTCCGGAAGGACCGTCAAGAACGGGAAGATACTCAGTTTCATCGGCGCCAAGGGAGGGGCGGGAACCACCACCCTGGTGGTCAATCTCGCCGCTGCGTTGGCCAAGCCCGGCAAGAGCGTGATCGCGATCGAACTTATGCCGGAATCGAGCTCTTTCGCCGTCCTGCTCAACCATCCGCCGTCGTGGGATATCTCAACGCTTCTCCGGAGCGCCCCGGAAATGATGTCGCGGGATGCCGTGACATCCTGCCTACAAGATTTCGGTGGCGGCTTTCGAGCCATGTGCGGGCCGCAACGGGCGGAGGATTACCGTCCCGTCTCGCCGGAGCATGCCCGTGCCCTTTTGGGAGTCGCGCGCACGCTGGCGGACTATACGCTCATTGACGTGCCTTCCATGTTTGCGCCGTCGACCGCGGAAGTGCTTCAACAGTCGTCATTTACGACGTTGGTTGTGGAGCGCAACCGTATGGGTCTCGAAGCCGCCATGGCGAAGATGCCGGCGCTCCAGGCGATGGTCGCGCGCCCCGGCGCCGTGGGTGCAGTCCTGATCAACAAGACTCCTTTCACCGAATTCCTCACGGCCTCGGAATTCGGCCGGCGGTTGGGCTGCGGGGTCATCGGCGTCGTCCCGCCCGCAGCCGATTTGTACGCCGCGGGGGAATCCGAGGAGCCGCCGGTGCTCAGCCGTCCCGATACGCCCTTCTCTGAGACTATCGAGGATCTGGCGCGGCGGCTGACCTCGGGAAGCGTGCGTTTCCTGGCGGCTTGATGCGGGAGCGGAAGCCGCACTGTAAAGATTCCGCCGCAAGCGCCGATAGATAGGCAGTGAACGGGAGCAGGACGGTTGAGAGCCGGACTGCTGACAGGTTTCTAGTATGAGCACAGCCAGTTCCATATCGGCTTTGTTATTCCGCGCCGGGGGACGCACTTGCGCGCTGAACCTCCTCCATGTGCTGGAAATCATGCGCCCGCTTCCCGTTGACGAGGTGGCCAACACGCCAGGTTTCGTGCGGGGACTATCGCTGATTCGCGGGGCACCCACGCCCGTGGTGTCCCTGGCATCCCTGTTTGCCGGTCCGTGCGGGCCGCCCACTCGTTTTGTGGTGGTTCGGGCGGGGGAGCGGCGCGTGGCGCTCGCGGTTGACGAGGTACTGGGAGTGTTCGGGCTTGACTCCGCTACGCTCCACACCTTGCCTCCCTTGGTTCAAAATGCCGCCGCCGACATACTGGAGACGGTCGGTGCCCTGGATGCGCAGTTCCTGTTTGTGCTGAACTCAGGCAACATCGTGCCGGACAATGTCTGGCAAGAACTGGTCCTTCCACAACCATGATCCGATCATTTGAGCGAACGGAACTGGATCGTTTCCGAAACATCATCGCCGGCCGGTTCGGCCTGGAGTTGGGCGAAGACAAACTGGATTTGGTCGCGGGTGTCCTGCAGCATCGCCTGGAGACACGCGGCCGTCTCAGCCCGGCCGCGTATCTGGATCGGCTGAGCAGTTCCCATCAGCTCGATGAAATGCGGGCCCTGGCGGCTGAACTCACTGTCACCGAGACCTATTTTCTCCGAGGTTCCGAGCACTTTCGCGCTCTGGCAGGCATCGCTCTGCCGGAGCGCATTCGCATCCGGGCCGCCGAGCGCCGGCTCCGCCTGCTTTCCGCCGGCTGCGCGTCGGGCGAGGAAGCTTACTCCCTGGCCATCGTCCTGCGCGAGAATTTCCCGGAACTCTCATCGTGGGAGGTCACGATCTTGGGTATCGACGTGAATCCCATGATGGTGGCCAAGGCCCGGAAGGGAAGGTACACCCCATGGGCGCTGCGGGAAACGCCCACGGAAATCCGGGAGAAGTACTTTCGCGCCGACGGCAATGACTATATTCTCGATGAACGGATCCGCTCCGTAGTTTCGTTCGAGGAGCGCAATCTCGCCGAAGTTGGGAGCGCCTCTTTCAAGCCCGAGAGCGGGTTCGATATCATTCTGTGCCGGAACGTGCTGATGTACTTCGTTCCGAGCGCGGCCCAGCAGATGATCGCCCGCATCACGCAGGCGCTGGCGCCGGACGGGTACCTGTTTCTGGGCTATGCGGAGACGCTGCGGGGACTTTCGCAACAGTTTCAGTTACGGCACACGCACGATAGTTTTTATTACCAGAAATGTAGAGCAGGGGAAGAACCGGCGGCGGAATACGCAGAGCCGGGGCCTCCAACGGGCCTCCCGCCATCGACGGCGCCGGACGCCGATCTCTCCTGGGTGGATACCGTCCAGAGCACCTGTCGGCGCATCGACCATCTGGCGCAAGCTTCGCTCCGCCGGCCGGAGCCCTCTCATCCCGGCTTGCCGCCTGCGATAGAGCCTCCGCCGCCCGACCGCCCGGTGGAACTTGGCCTGGCCTTCGAACTGCTTCGCCAGGAACGATTCCGGGAGGGGATCGAGCTGCTTCATCGCCTGCCTCTCGAAACGACAGGCGACGCCGACACGCAGCTTCTGCGGGCCGTTCTGCTGGCCAATAGTGGCGATCTCGAGGCCGCCGAAGGCATCTGCCGTCAACTATTAGGCGCCGACGATCTCAATGCAAGTGCGCATTACCTGATGGCTCTTTGCCGCGAACATGCCGGTGATTCTGCCGCTGCCATGGAGCACGATCGGGCTGCCATTTACCTGGACCCCACGTTTGCCATGCCGCATCTGCATCTCGGGCGTCTGGCCAAGCGCGCCTCGGATTGGATGACCGCGCGCCCCGAGCTACAGCGCGCGACGACGCTCCTGTTGCGGGAGGATGCGCCGAGAATCCTGCTGTTCGGAGGCGGCTTCAGCCGCGAGGCGCTGGTAGCGTTCAGCCGGGCGGAGTTTCTTAGCTCGGGAGGAGTGTTATGAGTACCGAGGGACATGCGCTGGAGCAACTGCGGTCGGCCTTCGATGAAACTTTCGCCGTGCCCTTCCGAAGTCGCGAAGACCAGGAATCGGTGATTCAGATTCGCGTCGGCAGCGAGCCATTTGCCGTTCGCCCCGGTCACATTGCTGGCCTGGTGAAATCCAGAAAAATCGTCCCCGTGCCCAGCCGAATCCCGGAGTTGCTGGGGGCGTCCGCACTTCGCGGCTCGCTCATACCCGTCTATGACCTGGCGGCGATGCTCGGCATTCCCCCAGGAGTGACCGGGCCCACATGGTTGATCCTGGCGCCGGGCGACCCACCCATCGGACTGGCTTTCGATGGATTCGAAGGCCGGCAAGTGCCGGAATGGTTCAGCGACGAGCAGGGTGAGCGTCAGTATGTCCGTCAATTGGTCCGGATAGGATCGGCGGTTCGCGCTGTTTTGGATATTCCCGGACTGGCTGAGGCCATCCGGAGACGGGCCGGGCTCGCGGAACCGGCCAAGGAGAGAAAACAATGATCGGTTCGTGGACTTTTCAGAAAAAGGTAACTGCCGGCTTCGCCGTGATGGTCGGGTTGACAGCCCTCACCGCGACAATAGCGGTTTACGCGCTTCAGACAGTCGTCGCCAGCAAGGATCGCTTGCTCGGCATCAATGCCCAGAATTTGGCAAACGCCGAAAAATTGCAGGCGGATTCCAATGAGTACGCGGCAGCCTTCCGCGGATTTCTCCTGCTGATGCAAGACCACTTTCTGGACCAGCGACGCAATGCCGCGGAAGCGTTCGACGGAACATTCCGCCGGCTTGACCAGGGTGTTTATACGCCCGAGGGACACCGTCTGCTGAACGACATTCAGAAGGCACAGGCGGAGTTCAGTGCGCTGCAGGAACGAATCATCCTGCTGAGAAAGGCCAAAAACGGACTGGAGGCAGCAACCCACGTGGAGGAAGAGGCTGTGCCCAGACGGGAGCGTCTCGCCGGGGCCATTCGAGCATTCGTCGAGCGCGAACAGAATCTGCTCGACGAGGGAAAGCGCGATTCGACGGCACGTGCCTCGATGGCCAGCACCCTGTTGGTTTGCCTCGCCGTTACGACGGTGCTGTTTGCGGCCGCCACCGCCATTTTTCTGGGGCGCTCCTTGTCGAAGCAAATCGGCGTGGCGGTCCAGCACGTCCAGAGCTCTTCGGCGGAGCTCCAGAGCAGCGCCAATCAGCAGTCGGCAGGGGCCAAGGAAGCCGCCACTGCAATGAACGAAATCACCACCACAGTCAGCGAGTTGCTCGCGACCTCCCGTCAGATTGCGGACAGCGCGCAACAAGTGGCGCACATCGCCGAAGACACGCTGAAAGCCGCCGGCAGAGGGGATCAGACCGTGCTGCAATCTCAGGAGTCGATCGAAGGCATCCGGCGGCAGGTCGATATAGTCGTGAGCCACATGTTGAACTTGGGGAAGAAGTCGCAGCAGATCGGGGGGGTTCTGGATATTATTAACGAGCTCGCCGAACAGACCAACATCCTCTCGATCAATGCCACCATCGAAGCGGCGGGGGCAGGCGAACAGGGTAAGCGTTTCGCCGTCGTGGGGGACGAGATCCGCAAATTGGCCGACCGTGTCTCGGGTTCGACGAAAGAGATTCGCACGCTCGTCGATGAGATCCGCGCCGCGGTGAATACAACCATCCTCGCAACCGAGGCGGGATCCAAGTCGGTGGATGCCGGCCTGCATCGTTTCGAAGACGTGACCCGCGGCCTCAAGGAGATCGCCGGTATGGTGGCCACCACAACCCAGGCCGCGCGCGAGATCGGGCTTAGCACCAAGCAGCAGATGACCGCGGTGGAACAGGTCAATACGGCGATTGGCGGCGCGGCGCAGGCCACGCGGGAGGCTGAAGCGACCTCGACCCAAACGCTCCAGACGGCCACCCAACTGGCCCAGCTTTCCCACAACCTTTCGCGCATCGTCCAATCGCGCGCGGCTGTGTAGGCGCTTATGACCACGGACCCCTACAAATACTTCCGCGTGGAGGCCCACGAGCTTCTCGAAGGCCTGACTCAAGGTGCGCTGGAACTCGAGAAGGGGGCGGCGAATCGGAGTATGGTCGGAAGCCTGCTGCGCCTCGCCCACACCTTAAAGGGCGCCTCACGCGTGGTCAAGCAGCCGGGGGTGGCGGAGTTGGCCCACGGAGTGGAAGGCATCCTCTCTCCTTTTCGGGATACGGAGACCCCTGTCCCCAAGGATATGGCGCAGCAAATGCTCCATCTGCTGGATCAGATCGGCACGGGCCTCGAGGCCTTGGACCACCCGGCCTCCGGCAGCGCGGCGCCGGCATCGGGGATTCCTTCCGAGGAGCCGCTGGAAACGGTTCGCGTGGATGTCGAAGAGGTGGAGGGCGTGCTCAGCGGCTTGTCGGAAGCGGCTGTGGTCCTCAAGAGGATCGAAATCGAGGCTGAGGGTTTGAACCAGGCTCGCCGGCTGGCCGTCCAGTTGGTGCAGCAGGTGGAGCACTCAGGCGGCGCGCAAAATGGCGCCGGCAGGCGGAGAATCCGGCCTCTGGCGGAGGAACTATCGAGTTCCATCGAACGCCTCGCGCGCCGCCTCGGCTCGGATATCGACGAAGTGCAAAGAGAGATCGCCCTCACCAGGGAATGCGCCGATCGCCTCCGCCTGCTGCCTTCGCGATCCATTTTGCCTTCCGTCCTGCGGGTGGTGCGCGACGCCGCTATAACCCTCGGCAAACAGGCACAACTGGAAACCAGCGGCGGGGACATCCGGCTGGATGCCCACGTGCTTCTGACGGTGCGCGACGCCATTTTACAGTTGGTCCGAAATGCCGTGGCCCACGGGCTGGAAAGCCCGGAGGTCCGCGCCGCTGCCGGCAAACCGGCCTGCGGCCGCGTCTACTTGGGAATCGAGCGCCGCGGAAATCGGGTGGCGTTCACTTGCCGGGATGACGGCAGCGGCGTCGATGTGGCAGCGATTCGCCGGGCGGCAGTGAAAAAGGGCGTGGTCTCGCCTCGCGCCGCGGAGTCTCTGGGTTTGCGCGAGGCCATCGACCTCATCCTGGGGGGCGGTGTCACCACCGCTGCGACACCCACAGGGATCTCGGGGCGTGGAATCGGCCTCGACGTCGTACGCGAATTGACGTCGCGCCTCAAGGGCGAAATCTCGGTGGAAACGGTAAGCGGCCAAGGCACTACGGTCGAAATCTGCGTTCCGGTTTCGCTCACCTCGGTACCGGCCCTCGTGGTGGAGTCGGGCGGGGTGCAGGCGTCCATACCGCTCGATTGCCTGTGCGAGACTCTGCGCGTCGACGCCGCGGACATCGTACGCGGCGCGGCCGGCGAATTCATCGCCTATGCGGGGCAAACGGTCCAGTTTTTTCCGCTCTCGCGGGTGCTGAATGGGGCCGTCACTTCCCCGCGGGAACACTGGTCCGCCGTGATTGTCGCCTCGGGTCCCTCGCGGGTGGCGGTGGGGGTGGACCGGTTAGTGGGAAGCGGGACCGTGATCGTGCGTTCGCTTCCGGCGGTCGCGGCAGCCACCCGCGTAGTGGCGGGTGCGAGCCTGGATGCGGAAGGGAATCCCCAATTGGTCCTGGACCCGGCGGGATTGGTGGAAGCGGCGGGGGAAATACAGACGCGGACGCGGACCGCCACGGTGCCGCGGTCGCCCGTTCTGGTTGTGGATGACTCGCTGACCACCCGGATGGTCGAGCAGAGTATCCTCGAATCCGCCGGACACCAGGTGGAGGTTGCCCGGTCGGGAGAAGAAGCCATGGAGAAAGCGCGCACCCGTCCCTACAGCCTGTTCCTGGTCGACGTGGAAATGCCGGGCATGGACGGGTTCGAATTCGTCTCGCGAACGCGCGGGGATCCCGTATTGCGCGACATTCCGGCGGTGCTGGTGACGTCGCGCAGCTCCCCTGAGGACCGGATCCGGGGCGAACAGGCCGGCGCCCGCGCGTATATCGTCAAGAGCGAGTTCGATCAGGGGCACTTCCTCCAGACCATCCAGCAGTTGGTGAGGTGTTGAATGCCCAGGATCATCCGAGTCCTCATCGTCGAAGACTCGTTGACCATCCGCGAGCGCCTGATGGAAACACTCTCGGCCGACCCCGAAATCGAAGTCGCGGGAACGGCGCAGGATGGGAAGACCGCCATCGAGCTCTGCCAGAAGCTGCGCCCCGATGTAGTCACTCTGGACATGGTCTTACCCATCTTGAGCGGGCTGGCAGTCACCGAGTACGTGATGGCCTACTGCCCGACCCCCATCCTGATCGTTTCGTCGTCGACCAATCGAGGCGACTTGTACAAGACCTATGACGCCTTGGCGGCCGGCGCCCTGGACGTCCTCGAGAAGCCCGGCGGGGACGAAGGGGACGGGGTTTGGGAGCATGCCTTGCTGTCCGCCGTCAAGCTGGTGTCGCGAATCAAGGTCATCACCCACATGCGCGGCCGTCTTCCAAACGGGTCGAGGCTGCTCTTCAACCCGGTGGCGCCGAACCTTTCGGAAGCGGGTGAATATCGGGCCGTGGCCATTGGCGCTTCAACCGGCGGACCCGCTGCTCTGGTGACCATCCTGCGGCAACTCCCGCAAGATTTCCCGCTCCCGATCCTGGCGGTCAATCATATCGGGGAGAAGTTCGGGCCGTTATTGGCGGAGTGGCTCGACAGCCAGTCCGCACTTCGCGTAAGCTGCGCCGTGGATGGCGAGCCGCTGCCGGAAGTCGGGCACAGCCGTGTGATCCTCGCTTCTCCCGGCCGTCACCTAAAGGTCCAGCGGGGCCGCCTGCATCTGACAGAGGATGCCGAGAGGCATTCATGCCGGCCTTCCGTGGACATTCTCTTCGAATCCGTGGCCCGGGAATTAGGAAACCGCGGCGTCGGGTGCCTGTTGACCGGAATGGGAAAGGACGGCGCCGCCGGACTCCTGGCGATGCGGCAGGCCGGCGGGCGAACCCTGGCCCAGGACGAGGCCACCTCGACCATCTTCGGAATGCCCCAAGAGGCTATCCGCATGGGCGCGGCGGAGAAAATCGTCGGCCTCCACGAGGTAGCCCCCACACTGGTGGCCCTGGCCGGCAGTGGGGTCTTAGTGTAGTTCTTTCGAATCGTACCGATAAGGAATTCAGCGGAGTGGAGTTTCAGATTTCGGGCGTCATGGAAAATACCAGCGCATTACCGCGGACCGAACGCGAGGATGGTGCCGGGGGTGCCAACGCAGCCCGGGGCCATGGACACGGAAAGCCCCGCATTCTGATCGTCGACGACAGCCTGACGGTGAGGATGGATCTGCGCCAGATGTTTGAGTCCGCGGAATTCGATGTCACTCTGTGCGAGACGCTCGCCGCCGCCCGGGCAGCGCTCACCCGGCAAATGCCTTCGCTCGTCGTCCTGGACGTCTTGTTGCCCGACGGCGACGGAATCGATTTGCTCCGGGAGATCAAAGCGGCGCTGGCCCCAGCCCTGCCGGTGATGCTGCTCTCCACGGAGGCCGAAGTCGGCGATCGTGTGCGGGGACTGAAGACGGGCGCGGACGACTACGTGGGCAAACCCTACGATGCCACCTATGTTCTCGCCCGTACGCGGGAGCTGATCGGCGCGGCGGCGTATCGTCCGAAACCGCTTGCGCCCAGGTTATTGCTCATCGATGACAGCGCGACCGCCCGCCAACAGTTCCAGTCAATCCTCGAAACCGCAGGCTACGGTGTGGTTACGGCGGAGAGCGGGGAGGAGGGGCTGCGCACGGCGTTTGCATTTCGTCCGGACGCGATCATCGTCGACCGCGTGCTGCCCGGCGGGATCGATGGAGATATGGTGATCCGGCGGCTGAAGCAGGATGTCACGTTGCGCAACACACCCTGCCTGCTGCTGACCGCCTCCATCGAGGACGGCGAAGAGCTGCGCGCGCTGGACGCGGGAGCCGATGCCTACCTCAGAAAGGACGTAGACGTAGAGGTCTTCCTCGCCCGCATGGCCGCGCTCATCCGGTCGGGCAGCCCGGCGCCTGCCGTGGATGCGCCTTCATCGAGCCTGCTCGGGGCCAAAAAGATTCTGGCTGTGGACGACAGTGTCACCTACTTGAACGAGGTGTCGGCCGAGTTGCATCGGGAAGGTTACGATGTGGTCCAGGCGCTTTCCGGAGACCAAGCCATCGAGCTGCTGGAAGTACAGCCGGTGGATGGCATTCTCCTGGACGTCTGTATGCCGGGGCTCTCGGGAAACGAGACCTGCCGCGCCATCAAGCAGCGGCCGGCCTGGCGCGGTATTCCCTTGCTGATGTTGACCGCGGCGGAAGGATCCGAGGCGTTAATCGAAGGAATCAACTCCGGGGCGGACGACTATATTTCGAAGTCCGGCGACTTCACGGTTCTGAAGGCCAGGCTGCGCGCGCAACTTCGCAGAAAGCAGTTCGAAGACGAGTACCGGCTCATCCGCGAAGAGCTCCTGCGGAAAGAGCTCGAGGCCACCGAGGCGCGGGCCGATCGCGAGATCGCACAGGCACGGGCAGCTCTGGTCGACGAACTCGAGAAAAAGAACCGCGAGCTGGAAGCATTCACTTATGCGGTGGCGCACGACTTGCGCTCCCCGCTACGGACGATCCGCGGTTTCAGCCAGGCTTTGCTGGACGATTTCGCCGGTGCGCTGCCCGCCGAGGCGGCCAAGCACCTCGGCCGCGTCCAGGCTGCGGCCTTGCGTATGAGCCAGTTGATTGATGCGCTGCTCGAGTTGTCCCGCACCACAAGAGCGGATTTGCTCCGCCAGCGGCTGGATCTATCGCAGCTCGCGAATTCGGTGGCTGCGGAACTGGCGGAGTCCAGCCCAGACCGCAAGGTGGATTTTCAGGTGGAGGAGGGTCTTACGGCTCGTGCGGATCCTGCCTTGATTCGGGTGGTCTTCAATAACCTGCTGGGAAACGCCCGGAAGTTCACTGGCAAGACTGCGCAGCCGGGGATCGAGGTGGGCGCCCTCGAAAGAGCGGGCCAGACGGTCTATTTCGTCCGGGATAATGGCGTTGGATTTGACAGCGCGAGCGCCAAAAAGCTTTTTCAGCCATTCGAACGGCTGCACCCGGCGACCGAATTCCCCGGAGCGGGCATCGGGCTCGCCACCGTCCGCCGGATCATCGAGCGGCACTGCGGCGCAATCTGGACGGAAAGCGCGGTGGGACAAGGGGCCACATTTTTCTTCACGCTGGATGCGGCCTCGTCGTCGCCGGGCGAAAACGCCGGCGGTGCGGCTCAGTTGAGCAGGAGTCCCGGCTCATCCGCGCCGTCCGGCGCCGCGTGCGCGGCCGGCTCCGATGTAGCCGGCAGCCCCCGGCGCGGCATCGGAGTATCTCCCGGCCTGGCATGCGCGCCGGCGGAAAAGCAGTCCGTGGAGCGGTTGAAGGGGGGCACATGAGCTCTCGGATTGGGTCCGCCACTACCCGAAACCGGACCTGGCTAGCGGTGGCCATGTCGGCGCTGGTTGTCGCGCTGGGAGTTACCGCTCTGGTGGGCTGGCACGTCCATAGTCCGCGAATTACCCAGTGGCTGGCAGGCAAAACCCCCATGGTTTACAACACGGCCATCAGCTTTGTCATCCTCGGAGCGGCACTGCTGGCGGCCAGCCTGGGCCGCCGGCGGCTGACCGCCGCGGTGGCAGCAGGAGGAGATGATGCTGAAGGACCAAATCGAAGTCCAAATCGATCGTATGCCAATTGTCGTCGCGCAATCCAGTGAAGCTAGAACCGCGCTGTTGGCATCCATCGTCGACTGCTCCGGTGATGCCATCATCGCCAAGACCCCGGAAGGGATCATCACGAGCTGGAATCACGGGGCGGAGCAGATCTATGGCTATTCCGCGAGCGAAATCATCGGCCAGCCGGTGTCCCTTCTCATCCACCCGGATCGGCCCGATGAGATGGCCGGAATCCTCGCCAGGATCCGCAGCGGCGAGCGCGTCGAACACTATGAAACCGTTCGTCTGCGCAAGGACGGGAAAGCCATCGCGATCGCGCTGACCGTCTCGCCGATCTACGATTCGGAGGGCAGGCTGGTGGGGGCCTCCTCGATCGCCCGCGACATTACCGAACGCACCCGTGCTGTCGAGAAACTGCGTGCCGCTTCTCTCTATGCGCGCAGCCTGATTGAGGCCAGTCTCGACCCGCTGGTGACCATCAGCCCGCAAGGCATAGTCACGGACGTCAACGAAGCCACCATCAAGGTCACGGGAATCGAGCGTGAGAACCTGGTCGGTACGGACTTTTCGGACTACTTCACGGAACCCGAAAAAGCTCGTGAAGGTTATAGGCACGTGTTTTCGAACGGCTCCCTTACCGACTACCCGCTGACCATCCGGCATCGCGATGGCCGGCTCACGGAGGTGCTTTACAACGCATCCGTGTACAAGGATGTGCGGGGGAACGTTCTGGGCGTGTTTGCCGCGGCTCGCGATGTGCCCGAAATCCGGCGCTTGAATCACGAACTGCAGGCGCGGGTCGGCGAACTCACTGCCTTGAACCAGGAGCTGGAGTCGTTCAACTATTCCATTTCGCACGATCTGCGCGCGCCGCTGCGTCACATCGACGCCTATACCAAAATCGTGCTCGAGAAACCGGGCTGGGGAATGCCTGAAGAGGCCCGAAGCTACCTGGAGCGTGTCGGCGAGGGCGCAAGGAGAATGGGGCGCATGGTGGATGAGCTGTTGGAGCTGTCGCGGGCCTCTCGCAGGGAACCGGCGAAACAGATCACGGGGCTGAAATCTCTGGTGGAGGATGTCATTTTCGAGCTGAAACCGGAAGTGCAGGACCGCGACATCGAGTGGCGTATCGGCGCGCTGCCGTTCGCCGACTGCGACCCGGCCCTCACCCGCCAGGTATTCGCCAACCTGCTGTCGAACGCCGTTAAGTTCAGCCGCTCGCGCAAGCCCGCAGTCATCGAGGTGGGCCAGATCTGGCACGAGGGCCAGCCGGTCCTGTTCGTGCGGGACAACGGAGAGGGCTTCAGCATGAAGTACGCCGATAAGCTGTTCGGGGTCTTCCAGCGCCTGCATCGCAGGGAGGAGTTCGAAGGAACGGGTGTCGGCCTGGTCACGGTGCAGCGGATTATTCACAAACACGGCGGGCGCATCTGGGTGGAAGCGGAGCTGGACAAGGGAGCGACGTTCTATTTCACGCTGGATTCCCCGGGCGAGCCGCGCCCGGGGAGCGAGACCGAAGGAGCTGAGGTTGTGGCAGGAGGAAGACAATGCTAAGAGACGAAATCGAGATTCTGCTGGTCGAAGACGATCCCGACGACCTGGAACTGACCTTGCACTCCTTGAATGAAGAACACATCTGCAACCGGATACAGGTGGCACGCGACGGAGAGGAGGCTTTGGATTTCCTTTTCTGCCGAGGTCCGTACAGCCGGCGCGACCCGGACTGCCATCCCAAGCTCGTCCTGCTGGACCTGAAGCTTCCCAAGGTGGACGGTCTGGAAGTGCTCGAACAGATCAGAGGCAATCCGCGCACCAGGGCCGTGCCGGTCGTGATCCTGACCTCTTCCAAGCAGGAAGAGGACATGGTGCAGGGCTATCGGTTGGGGGTCAACAGCTACATTCAAAAGCCCGTAGATTTCGACCAGTTCCGGGCGACCATCAAGCGGCTCGGCTACTACTGGCTGG
>Ga0209517_10005482_pt1 | contig 16156 bp, 9 predicted proteins | sample PeaSoiMetSII2010_FD_187695 | JGI IMG/M metagenome (GOLD analysis project Ga0209517, IMG submission 187695) | Peat soil microbial communities from Weissenstadt, Germany - SII-2010 (SPAdes) (version 2) | ecosystem: Environmental > Terrestrial > Soil > Wetlands > Peat | place: Germany: Weissenstadt... | reverse complement strand
CATCGGCTCGAAGATGCCATCGGTGCGGATCAGATGCGCGCTGAAGGCCCTGAAGAGTTCGCGCCATAGGGGCCCGACCAATACCAGCGGCCGTTTCGGCACCATCCCGAGCTGTAGCTCCTGCCAGCGCTAGGCCTACCACCAGTCCGGCGACCGAACCCGCGGCCAAAGCGATGATCACAAAAGCAGCTCGGCGCCTCCATGGACGGGAACCGTGTGGGATGACATCCCCGCCGGGCTCATGGGACGCGTGAGCCGGGGACGATTCCCGCAACGCTTGCCGCCCGACCGGGACCTCGATACGCGGTCGCTCCGCCGGGCTGATCTGCCGCACGGTCGCCACAAAGCGATAGCCACGGGTGGGAACGGTCTCAATCAGCGCCTGCGAGTCTCCGCCCTCTCCCAGACTCCTGCGCAGAGTCGAAATGTTTCGCGCCAGCGCATCCTCGCCGACAAATGTGTCGGGCCACAGCCTCCTCATAAACTCATCTTTTTCAAGTAAATGCCCGGAGTTTTCCACGAGCAGGACCAGCGTGTCGAAGACTTTGGGCGGAAGGGATACATCTACGCCGGTACGCTGAAGCCGCCGCTCGGATACGTCGAGACAGAATTCGCCGAATGCGTAGCCGGGCTTGATGGGCTGAGTCAAGAGCGTTCCCCAAGCGCGGCGAGGATTCTATCAGAAAAACTTCAGGATTTCGTCAAGACTCCGGCTGCCCGGCGGTGCTATTTCACGCTAGCCATTGGGCTGAAAGGCCGGGGACAACATGCCGAAATCAAGGTGGAAGTGGCGTGGAACGTGGTCAAGCACAGCACACATCTGTTGTGTCCTAATTCTTTCTGGGTCGATCAGCGGCGGCTTGGGGAGTTGTGGCGACGGGTCACCCGCATTTCAAGCGACGCGCCAGTTGACGAGTATAGCTGTGCAACCTGTTGATGCCGATGCGCTGGTACCGACTGGAACGCTACCCTTTAGTGCTACAGGTACGTTCGATCAGCCTCCTACGACGCAGGCTAACTTGCCGGCAGAGTGGGTCTCCTCGGATGCAACGATCGCAACAGTGGATCCAAATTCTGGGCTGGCAACCTGTGTAGCCGTGGGCGGGCCGATCAAGATTACGGCTGAGGCCGCTGGAAAAATGGCTTCCGCAATGCTCACGTGCCTAGGTTCGCAACCTCAATCAGGGAATTGCGTCTACGTCTGCGGCAGTACTCGCTGCGGAGAATTGACGGGGTATTGCGAAAGCTCGGCAGGCGGGGCTTGTCGCCAAGGATACGACCCTGTCCATTGTCCGAAGGGACAGCCCGCGAACATGATGGCGACCGACGCCTGTGGCTCAGGTATCGATGCTAGCAGGTCTTGCACCCCCTGATCCCAAGTTCGTTGTTCTCGGATCGCCGTCCCATGCGCAGATCGAAAGGATCCTGTGGGAACGAGCATGGAACCGAGCACCAGATGCGGAAATCGGAATGGAAGTGGCGCATCGAGATCATGTTGGCAGCCTTGGCGCTGGGGATTCTGGTGGGGGCAATCGCGGCGGGTCGGCTCAAGTTTTTGTTTCGCTGGTGAACCCTTGCCGGCGGCTGCGCCCGGAATGCTCAACTTTGGGAATGCAACCGCGAGGGTCCATGGTGTGAACATTCTTGGGCCAGCGCCCCGTGCAAAAACAGTTCACCGTCTTTTGGGGAGAGGACGTATGAGGTCAATCTCGCGAGTACGGGTAATGTTTGTCGTCTTATGTCTAATTTCCGTCGCCATGCATTCCGGGTGCGGGGGCGGATCGTCACAGCCGTCGATCTCCCAACTGTCGATTGCCACAACCTCGTTGCCCAACGGCACATTGGACCAGCCTTACAGCCAGATAGTTCAGGCAAGCGGCGGGGTGCGGCCTTTTACCTGGTCAGTCACTGGTACGCTGCCTCACAATCTGGGGCTCGTCAGTAGTGCGACGAATACGGCAACAATTGCGGGGACGCCTGACACCGCCGCGCAAGCCGCTTTCATCGTCATGGTCGTGGATTCTGCCGGCCAATCCGCCGCGCAGCGTTATAGCGTTTCCATTCTGTCGGAGCCGGACACTCTCACACTCTCATCCCCGAACTTGAGTTTCGCTCCACAACTGGCCGGGACAGCGAGCAGCGCTCAGACGGAGACGCTTAGCAACACCGGCACCGCAGCGGTGGTGATCGGCAGCGTCGCAGTTGCCGGAACCGATGTCGCGGATTTCAGCCAGAGCAATACCTGTGGTTCGAGTCTCCCCGCTGGAGCAAACTGCGCCATAAGCGTAACCTTCACTCCCATCCAGGCCGGTCCGCTTAGTGCTACTCTCACCATCATCGACAACACTGCCGGCAGCCCGCACTCGGCGGCCCTGAATGGCGTAGGACTCGCCGCGGGCCCCAATACCACCTGGTCCGCAACCAGCCTGGCGTTTGACAACCAGGTCGTAAACACCACCAGCCCGGCCCAGTCACTTACACTGAGCAACTTTGGCACAGGCACGTTGAACATTTCGGGAATCGCCGCGGGCGCCAACTTCGCCGAAACCGACTCTTGTAGTGGTTCGAGCCTTGCATCCGGCTCCACTTGCACCGTCACCGTCACGTTCACGCCCAACGCCACGGGAACCTTCAGCGGCACGATCTCGGTCACTGACAACGCCCCTGGCAGCCCCCAGACCGTCTCCCTCACCGGAACCGGAGTGACCAGCAATTACATTCTCACCGGGAACTGCTTTCATCATTTTGTGGACTCTGATTATTGTGGGTTCACTCCAGATACCGCCCAATGTCCGGCGGGAGCACGGGCGACAACCCCGACTTTCACATCCTGTCTCCAGCCGAGAGGCGTGAGTGTCGATGCTTCAAGGAGTTGTGTGGTCAACGGAATCTCTGGGTTGTGCGTGACAAAGTTCGACGCCGGAGCCGCGTCCGGCGCAGCCACCAGCGGAGATCGACTCCGCGATGCCAGGTCTGCAAAAGGCCCGAAGGACTAGTTTCTCGATTCATTAACGAAGCTCATCACAAGGAGACACGACATGAAATCCAGAATGTTTTGCGTGACCTTTGCCATGGCGGCGGTTGTACTCACGCTCGCTGTGCCGGCCAGTGCCACGTTTCCGGGCAAGAATGGCCGCGTCGCCTTCGTAGGAAACCCGGGGCCCAACGGTGGCGACATCTTCACCATGAACCCCGATGGGAGTGATGTAAAGCAACTGACAACAATCGCCGCTAACGGTGGCGCTGCGTGCTGCGGGTTCTGGTCGCCCGATGGCCGACAATTGCTGTTCGCTGCTCAACCGGCGGGGGCTCCGACTTACCAGCTCTGGATGATGAACGCGGATGGCTCGAACCAGCGGCAACTGCTCAGCGATCCCAACGGGTACGACATGGAGCCGAGCTTTTCTCCTGACGGCAGTCAGATTGTATTCACCCGATTCAACGCGGTTTTCCAGGGCGCGATCTATCGCATCCAGGCCGACGGCACTGGCCTCACAGCGCTGGCTGATTTCAGCCCCAACCCCGATGTCAGCGACTTCGATCCCGTCTACTCGCCCGACGGCAAAGCGATCGCTTTCGACAGCAGGTTGCGCAGTGGATTGATCTACGCGGTTTTTCTAATGGATCCCGACGGATCGCATATCCGCCCGGCCTCGCCCGCCTGGCTGGAGGCACAGATGCCCGACTGGTCGCCGGATGGCGAGAATATGATCTTCTCGACTCGTACCTCCTACCCGCCGAACACAGTCACCGAGCAGATTTGGACGATGGGGACCGACGCCGACGATGCGGCACTGGAACAGATTACGTTTCCCGGTTCGTCCAATGACATCGGACCGGTCTGGTCTCCGCAGGGCGATGCGATTGCTTTTGAGCGGGACTCGGCAGACGGCAGTAGGTTCTCCATTTACGTCAAAAGCCTGGATGGAAGCGGCGAGCAAATGGTGTTTCAGGGCGCAAGAGGCAGAACTCCGGATGCTACTTCGCCCATCCGAACTGGCCTTGGCGGAGTGAGGAATCACGCCGCTGCACGCCCCATCCAGACCAGCGCCCAAGGGCCGCGCTGGGGTCCAGTTCCGCAGTAGTCACTGCACATGCCGCGATCGTGTCCCAAAGCCATGTCGAAATCAGGAGGAACATCATGCCAGCATCGAAGAAAAGTCCGAGTTCATTCCTTAGTATTGTGCGTTGCTGTACGCTGGCCACGCTGGTAACAATCGGGGCCGCCTTCGCCAGCGCCGCACAGGACGGCCGCATTGCCTTCGTCGGCAACCAGGGCGGGAGCTTTCAGCTGTACACGGTAAACCCCGACGGCAGTGGTATGGTCCAGGTCACAAACCTGCCGCCTACCTTGTTTGAGACGTGGGTGCCCGACTTCTCTCCAGACGGGCTGCGTTTGACCTTCTGCTACGGCACATTCGACAATTTCGGCAACCTCTTCACCGAGATCTATGTCGTCAACGTCGATGGGACTAGCCTCAGGCAGTTGACGAACGACGGGCTGATCGACTGTTTTCCGCGCTGGTCTCCGGATGGATCGAGCATCGTTTTCGGACGTACCGTTCCCCGGACACAACAGCTGGTTGTGACCACCATGCGGGCTGACGGGTCCGATAAGAGGGAACTGAGCAGTCCGGTCTGGGGTATCGCGCGTTCCGGGTTCACGCCTGGCGGCAAGCACATCTTATGGGAAACCCAACAAGCGGGATTCATCTCGGTGCTGTGGATCATGGACGCGGATGGAACGCATCAGAAGCGACTAACGCCCGCGCCCCTCAAAGCTGGAGAAGTCAGCGCGCCATCGCCGGACGGAAAGCACGTCGTGTTCATCAGTAACCAGAACACTCCGCCTGAAGTTCCGAATGCCCTTTTCGCGATGGACATCGACAACGGTAACATCGTCCAGATCACCCATCCCGTGGGCATCTCGCACGACGTGCTCCCTAATTACTCTCCCGACGGGACAAAGATCGTGTTCGCCAGCGACCGCATGAGCCCGGACGGCAGCCTGGACCTTTTCACCATCGGCTCGGACGGTTCAAGCCTCACTCGTATCGCCACCGGCATAACCGTCGGCGGCTGCCCCGACAAGAATTGCGTCACACCCTCCTGGGGAAGGAAGCCATAACCGGGAGTTCTCCGTGGGTGGGTTCGGTCGCGCCCTCAGCGCCATCAACCTCGCCAGTGACAATCGGCAATTCCGCCGTTCGACGCTCGCGGAGTAACCGTGGGTTTTCATCATGAATGCAGACGGCTCCGATATCCACCGCATCGCGAGCGGCCCTACGGTCGGCGGATGTCCAGATACGAGCTGCGTTACGCCAAGCGGGGATCAAGGCCATAATAGGGCGACCAGCAGTATCGGGCTCGTCTACAATACTGACTGATACCAGTGATACGGTTTTCGTGGAATCAGAGGCAATAAGGGAAACTATGGAAACAGCAGCCTAAGTTACAAATGTGCTCGACACCAGCATAAACACAGGCTAGAATCGCTAACTGTAGGACTCATCGGCACTTGCTAGAAATGGCAGTCAGAGAATCCCTCCCTCTCCGCCATTGTTTTGGTTTTCAGGAGCTTCTATTTGGCGGTGCTACTGTGTCTGATTCCGTCGTCAACCCTTGAGCCCGTAACTCGGTCTTCAGGGCCAAGGGTTCCGGCCATCGACCGAACCGCGAAGAATTTCAGAAATCCATTCAGGCCCAGTTTGACGAGCACTGTAAGGCAGTGCACGCGCTGCTGGAATGAGTTGGAGAGAGAGGGAAACGCATCGCCCGCGCGGCTGCTCGCCTAGCGGCGAATTTGGATGATTCAAAATAGGTTCAGCCGACGCCCAGTCGATGAACAATGGATTGGAAGCGCGGCTCGGAGCGGATTGGGGCATACTCCGGATCGACGTTGATGAATAGCATCCAGTAGTCGTGGTGCTGATAGGACTTCTCCAGCCACTCGAGGGCGATGGAGTGGTCTCCCTTCAGCATGCCATAGTGCCCGACGTCATAGGGACGACGAGCGCCGGCAATGGCTTCGTCGGTTAATTTGCGGAAGGCGCGGTCGATTTCGTCGGGGCGTCCGTTCGCCATCGCGCGCAAGAACTCTCCCTGAGGTTCTTTGGCATCTGCGGCCCGCCAATCATCCCAGCGGTGTTCGCAATAGTAGCCGGTGGTCAGCATGCTGTAACCGAGATGGTAGCTTGGGTCACGTTCGAGAATACTTTTCGAAACGGCAATCACGCCGTCGAAATCGCGCTGGAACTTGCGCAGCAGAGCAAGATCGACGTCCACGATGAGCGCAAGCGGATCGAGGCGGCGGGCAACGTCGAGTTGCGCTTCCGCTTCGGCGAAGCGGCCATGAGCCATCAGGCCTAAGGCATAGTACTGATGCGCGCTGGCATAACTGGGATTCAACTCGAACGCCTTTTTGTATTCGCGCTCGGCGGTGGGCCAGTCGTAGTCGTAATGGGCGGCTACCATTCCCAGAGCGGCGTGCGGTTCGGCGAGCGATGGGTCCAGTTGCAGGGCCTTGAGGGCAGCGTCGCGGGCGCGCGGCAAATATGCTGCCGGATCCACCTGTTCGACGTCGCCGATCGCGATCAAAGAATCAGCCAGGGCCGCCCAGGCCAGAGCATAGTTGGGGTCGCGCGCGATCGCCTGCTGCAGCAGGTCCACGCTTTTGAGTTCGGCGGGATAGTTTCGCTGGTTCCAGAGGTAGCGCGCCTCCAGGTATAGGGCGTGGGCTTCGGCGTCGTGGGCTGCCGGAGAATCCTTAGGAGAAAGGTTGCGGGCGAGAGCCCGCGCAATCGAGCCGGCGATCTGCGATTCGATCTGCATCCAGTCGCTGGTCGTGCCGTCGTAGGTCTGGCTCCAGATCGTGAAGCCATCGCGAGTACGATTCAGTTCGACGGTGACGTGGGTGCGATCCCCGGAGCGTTGCACACTGCCTTCCACCACAGCCTCGACGTTTAGGCGCGAACCGATGTCGCGAAGGTCGTCGTGTTTGCCCTTGAACACATACGCGGAGCGCCGCCCCGCCACGCGGACGCCATCGAGATGGGAAATGGACGCCGCGATTTCGTCGGTCAAGCCGTCACTGAAAGCGTCATCGAAAGACGGAGTACTGAGATTGTCGAGGGGAAGAACGGCAATCGACGAAATCGGTGCGGGCCGCCGCCAGCGCCATAGGGAGAATGCCGCCAGGCCCAGCACCACCAGAACTCCCGCGGCCAGCCACAGGCCAACTTGCGGGCTGCGCTTCCGCGCGCGAGACGTCAATCCAATCTCGTAGCGCGCGGTGAAATTTTGGCGCTCCGGTTCAGCCCTGACCTCTTTTTCGGTGTCCTCTGGGGCGCTGTTACCTGGGGTGCGCTCTGCCGACGGGTCTGCCATTGGCGCGCGCACAGCCTCCTGAACTGGGTCGAGGGTCGAGCTGGCGATCGGTCCAATCCAGCGGTAGCCCCGGCGCTCGATGGTCGCGATGAAAATTGGATTGTCGGCGGAGTCGCCCAAAGCATCGCGCAGGCGCATGATGGCGCTGCTGATGCCCTGCTCGAAGTCCACAAAGACGCCGGGAGGCCAGAGCGCCTGGCGAAATTCCTCGCGCGTGATCACTTCCCCGGGACGGGTCAGTAACAAGGTCAGCGCTCGAAAGGGCAGGTCTTGGAGACGGACCTTAATGCCGTTCCGCCGGAGCTCACCCGCACGCAGGTCGGCCTCGAACACACCGAAGCGAATGAGAGCTGTAGGCGACTGCGGAGAACCCATAAGGATGGTCGGCGGGGGAGCCACCAGTCTACCACTGTCGCCGAACCTTGTGGAAATGGCCGCCCGGAGACCCAGACGGAACGGCCTTTTTCAGGCAATAAGATCGCCCAAGTACCTGCAAACAGATATTTTATCTCGCCAGATACCCGCCAGCCTCCCGCTATCTCCGGACCATTGACCGAAACCGCGTTTTCGGGCGACAGTCGCCCAGGATTGAACGCAGGTCCCCCGCAAGAGCAAGACCAAAGACAATTCACTCTCAGGAGACAGTACAAATGAATTCGAATGATCGGCAAGGCCAGTGCCCGCACATGATTGTAAGGGTGCTCGGCATGCTCGCCGCTGTAGTGATGAGCGCCGGGATGATTGTCCCGGTGCAGGCTCAAACCATTGCCTTCCCCGCGCCTACGACTTTTGCTGCTGACTACTGCAACCCCTACCCCTGCAATGACGCAACCGTGGCCGTCGCCACTGGGGATTTCAACGGAGACGGCAAGCTGGATGTCGTCACCCTTAGTTCCAGTTCCTATCTCGACGTGATGCTGGACAACGGGGATGGCACGTTCCAAGCGCCGATCCCGCTGAATATCGGTGTTTCTAACTTCTTTCCGGAAGCGATCGCCGTGGGCGACTTCAACGGCGACCACCTGCTGGATGTCGCGGTTTGGGCCACCAATTCCACCACCGGCAATATGCAGGTGAATATCTATCTGAGCACCGGGACTGGGACCTTCACCGCAGGCGGAATATATACCGCGCCGAGCAGCGGCAACTTCAATCCCGGCCCGAACAGCTTTGTCGCGGCGGACGTGAACGGCGATGGCAAGCTCGACTTGGTTGCCATGGCTCCGTATAACGGCGTATTCGTATTCCTGGGCAACGGGGACGGCACTTTCCAGACGCCGCTGGTCAACACCACAGTTTGCACAAGTACGATTGGGAATTGCGGATCTCTGGCTGTCGGGGATCTGAATGGCGATGGCAAGCCCGATCTCGCCCTCCAATCAAACGACACAACGGGCGGCGGGATGAGCATTCTGTTGAACAACGGCAGTGGCACGTTTGGGACAGGGACATACTACCCTGTGGCGATCAGCGGTGTTTATGCCGGCGGCGGCATCGCCATCGGTGATGTGAACGGCGACAAAAAGCCAGACGTGGTCGTCGGCAGCAGTAGCGTCACTGCCATTGTCTATCTGAACCAGGGAAGCGGCACCTTCAAGGTCAACGGCACGGTTGGCACCGTTCCTCTTAACCCGACGAACAACGTGGTGCTGGCCGACATCAACAACGACAAGAAGCTGGACATTGTTGTCGCCGACGGTCTTGGAAACGCCCTCACCTTTTACGGCAAGGGCAATGGGACCTTCACCACCGGGCCCCTATACCCGCTCCAGGCTTGTAACGATTGCGGCAATTTCCTGGTCGCGATAGACGATTTCAACGGCGACGGTACGCCCGACCTGCTGGAGACCAACGGTTTCAGTACAGCCACGGTGGCCCTGGGCCGCGGTGATGGAACTTTCCAGACCAGCCAGCTTTACGCCTATAGCAGTCTTTCAGGGGAAAATATCGTGACCGCCGACTTTAACGGCGATGGATTCCCCGATATCGCGCAGTCGATTGTGGGCGACGGCGGGAAGATCGCCATTAACCTGGGCAGTTCGCACGGCGTGCTGGGAGCGACGTCGCTTATTACTCCCGGCACTTGTGCGAACAACTATGTTGAGTGGGTTGCTACTGGCGACGTAAACGGCGACGGTAAAGCCGATCTCGTTGCCACGCTCCAGGACGCCTCCTTCGCTGGTTGCCAGAACAACACCGTCGCAGTGTTGGAAGGCTTAGGGACGGGAAAGTTCAAAGCCGCCGCCTACTATCCCACCGGCTCAACTGCGCAGGAGTTATTCGTTTATCTGGTCGACGTGAACGGCGACGGCAAGCTCGACATCGTCACCGGAAACGCCGATGGCTCCATCAGCGTGCTGCTGAACAAAGGCAATGGCACCTTCGATCCCGGCGTCTTGAACACCGGTCTTACTTCTGTCTTCAGGTACGGCATCGATCTGACCTTTGCCGACTTCAACGGCGACGGCAAGATAGACATCGCGGCGTCGGCTTACTTGAATCCACCAGCGGCTCTCTACGTGCTTCCGGGCAACGGCAATGGCACGTTCGGGAGTCCCATCGAGACCGCAACGTCCTACTATCCATTCACCCTGGTCTCCGCCGACTTCAACAAAGACGGAAAAGCGGACTTGCTGGTCACAGCCCAGATTCCAGGCTGCCCCGTCGATTCTCTTGGCTACGCTTTCCTCGAAGGCAAGGGTGACGGCACGTTCACAGCGGCACCGACCACCTGCATGGATTTCAGCGGGCCGCAGATCCCGATTGTGGCCGATCTCAACGGCGACGGAAACCTCGATGTGGTCATTCCCTACACCAACCAAAACTTCATCCCCCCGGGCCCTGCCGTACTCCAAGGCAAGGGCGATGGCACGTTCACGAATCTGCAGGGTTACTACAATGGCCGGGGAGCGGTCAGTGCCGCAATTGCCGACTTTAACGGCGACGGCATGCCGGATGTAGCGCTGGTGAACACCGGCAGCTTCGTCCCCAGCTTCGTTTCGATCATGTTCAACAGCACGCAGCCGGTGAGCGTTTCACCGCTGCTGGTCAACTATGGATCGGTTGCGGTGGGCGCGAGCAAAACCGAAACCATCATTCTCACCAACAACCAGAGCACGCCGCTGGCGATCACCAGCATCACGCTGGGAGGAACCGATCCGGGCGACTTCAAAGAAACCAACAACTGTGGAACCAGTCGCTTGCCGGGCCACGACTGCACGATTACGGTGACCGCAAAACCCACGGTCTTTGGCGCGCAAACAGCGACCTTGACCATCAAGGACGGGGCCGGCACTCAAACCGTGCAACTCGTAATCGACAATCCGGTGCCGTCAATCATCTCGCTCTCGCCGAACACCGCAGTCGCGGGCGGCCCTGGATTCACGCTCACGGTTACTGGCAAGAACTTTGTCAGCAGTTCGGTGGTGAAATGGAAGGGATCGGCTCGTGCCACAACTTTTGTGAGCGAGACCGAGTTGACTGCCACTATTCTAGCCACTGATATAGCAAAAACCGGAACAGTCCCGGTCACGGTCACCAGCCCCGCACCGGGAGGCGGCACCAGCGCGGCCAAGACGTTCACGGTCAATTGACCACCCTCTATTGAGAGTGGCCGCGAGGTCTTTCACTCCGGAGCGCGGACAGTTAGGCGCTCCGGAGAGTGCGAAGTAAAGTACGGCAGGAATCGGGCGCGTGTAACGCGGCGCGGTTCCGCAGCCGAATCGCATCGCCGGGAACTGGTCTCCTGGTTCCCGGTGCCGGAGCGCGAAGCGGGGACTCGCGCTCCGGATTTTTATTTTTAGCGCTGCACCTGTTGCCGAACCTCGCAAAGCCTTCCTCACCCAACCCGCCGTCTCCCTCGCATCTGCAACACCCTCAGCGTCGCCTTGGAGTCCGGAATCGCTGCCGCCAGATGTGAATCAGAGAAAAGAGTAGAATTCATGAAACGTTTTTTTTCGATTTGGTAGCGACTTGCTGTCCAGTTCACAATTGACAGACAGCAGCGGGCTCCGTCATTCATCAGTTTCGGGCATAGCGAATTTCGCAGGAGTCATCCATGAGCACCCTCGCTTCGAACGACACCGCCGAAATATCTTCTCTCTCTCCGTACGGCGAAACCCGGTCCACCATCGCCGGAAAGCCCCTCAGCGCCGACGAGTTACGCGCCACCGACATCTACTGGCGCGCCTGCAATTACCTCAGCCTCGGCATGATTTATCTGCTCGAGAATCCTCTGCTCGCCGAGCCTCTGCGTCCGGAACAGATCAAGAATCGCCTGCTCGGGCACTGGGGATCGAGCCCCGGATTGTCGTTCATTTATGTTCATCTCAACCGGCTCATCAAGAAATACGATCTCGATATGATCTTCCTCGCGGGGCCCGGGCATGGCGCGCCGGGCGTTCTCGGTCCTGCATACCTCGAAGGAACTTACTCTGAGGTGTATCCGGAAAAAAGTTTGGATGTAGAAGGCTTGCGAGATTTCTTCAAAGAGTTCTCGTTTCCCGGAGGCATTGGGAGTCACTGCACTCCTGAGACGCCTGGGTCAATTCATGAAGGCGGAGAACTCGGCTACGTGCTGTCGCATGCCTGCGGCGCCGCGTTCGATAATCCAGAACTGATCGTGGCCGCCGTGGTGGGCGACGGAGAATCCGAGACCGGACCGCTCGCGACTTCCTGGCACGTCAACAAATTTCTAAACCCCGCGCGCGATGGAGCGGTGCTTCCGATCCTGCATCTCAACGGCTACAAAATCAACAATCCGACCTTGCTGGCGCGCATTTCCCATGAAGAACTGGAGAACCTGCTGCGCGGTTACGGCTGGACTCCTTACTTTGTGGAAGGCTCCGACCCGGACAGCATGCATCAGGCCATGGCGGCGACCGTGGAACATTGCGTGCTCGAGATCCGCGAACACCAGCGGGCGGCTCGCTCGCAGGGCGTGGGCGATCGGCCCCGCTGGCCCATGATCGTGCTGCGCTCGCCGAAGGGCTGGACGGCGCCGCGCGAAGTAGAAGGTCATTACCTGGAGGGATTCTGGCGAGCTCACCAGGTGCCGCTGCCCGACGTCAAGAAGGATCCCGAACAACTCCGCATCCTCGAGTCTTGGATGCACTCGCTGAAGCCCAAAGAATTTTTCGACGGCAACGGCCAGCTGGTGGCTCCATTCAAAGACTTAGCCCCTCGAGGAACCCGGCGCATGAGCGCCAATCCTCACGCCAATGGTGGGCGGCTGAAGAAGGCGCTGCGGCTGCCCGATTTCCGCGAGTATGGAATCAAATGCGAGCATCCGGGAAAAACCAAAGCGGAGAATACGCCTCCGCTCGGCGCTTTCCTGCGCGACGTGATGAAGCTGAACATGAAGAACTTTCGCGTCTTCGGTCCCGACGAAAACACCTCGAACAAGCTCGACGCAATTTATGCGGTTAGCAAGAAATTCTGGATCGAGCAATCCTTCCCCGAAGATAGCGACGGAGGCGAACTGGCCACCGACGGCCGCGTCATGGAAATGCTCAGCGAACACACGATGGAAGGAATGCTGGAAGGCTACTTGCTCACCGGGAGACACGGATTCCTCTCGTCGTACGAATCGTTCATCCACGTCATCGATTCGATGTTCAACCAGCACGCCAAATGGCTGGAGATTTGCAATGGCGTGTCGTGGCGCGAAGCCATTGCTTCCCTGAACCTGTTGATCACTTCCACCGTATGGCGACAGGATCACAACGGCTTCACCCATCAGGATCCGGGCTTCATCGATGTGGTGGTGAACAAGAGCGCGAATGTTACGCGCATTTATTTGCCTCCCGATGTGAACTGCCTGCTGTCGGTCGCGGATCATTGCCTGCGAAGCGAGAACTATGTCAACGTGATCGTCTGCGATAAGCAGCTGCACCTGCAGTTTATGGACGTGGAATCGGCCATCACGCATTGCACCAAGGGCATCGGCATCTGGGACTGGGCGAGTACTGACGAGCACGGCGAACCAGATGTAGTCATGGCCTCGGCGGGCGACATTCCTACGCAGGAAGCGCTGGCGGCTACCGCGCTGCTTCGCAAGGAATTTCCTGACATCAAGATCCGGTTCATTAATGTGGTCGATCTATTCAAACTGCAGCCCAGCACGGAGCATCCTCACGGTCTGACTGATCGGGATTTTGATTCCTTGTTCACCGTCGACAAGCCGGTCATCTTCAACTTCCACGGCTATCCTTATTTGATCCATCGCCTGGCCTATCGCCGCACCAACCATGACAACTTTCATGTGCGCGGCTACAAGGAAAAGGGCAACATCAACACGCCGCTGGAACTGGCCATCAACAACAATATTGACCGCTTCAGTCTGGCGATGGATGTGATTGATCGTGTGCCGCGATTACAGAAAATCGGGGGACATGCTAAAGACAGATTCCTGAACCAGCAGATCGAGTGCAAGAACTACGCTCACCAGTACGGAATCGACCAGCCCGAAGCAGCGGGCTGGACATGGCCGTACTAGCGCTGTAGCGACCGAAAACTCAGGACGGGTGAGGCTCGCCCAGGATGACGCGCACCGTATCGCGCGCGATCAGTAATTCCTCGTCGGTAGGGATCGCATAGGCGAGCAGCGTGGAATCCTCGGTGGAGATTTTGCCTTCGCGCGCCACGGTCTCCTGATTCTTAGCTGCGTCCAGCTTGAGGCCGGCCCACTCCATGCCCTCGCAGATCATAGCGCGGATCTCCGGTGCGTTCTCGCCAATGCCGCCAGTGAAAACGACGGCGTCGGCTCCGCCCATCGAGGCCAGGTATGCGCCAATGTATTTCCGGGCGCGGTAGCAAAAAATCTCAATGGCTAACCGTACGCGGCGGTCCTCATGCTCTTTCAATTCCGCCTGCAACTCCCGCATATCGTGGGTGAGTCCGGAGATGCCGAGCAGGCCCGACTGCGTGTTGAGCAGCGTGTCTACTTCCGAGGAAGACATTCCTTCTTTGCGGGCGATGACGTTGACGATGGCAGGATCAAGGTCACCGGAGCGCGTGCCCATGACCAGACCTTCCAGCGGCGTCATGCCCATGGAAGTGTCCACCGAAGATCCTCCGCGAATCGCCGCGGCCGAACATCCGTTTCCCAGGTGCAGCGAGATGATGTTGGTCTGCTCCCGCGTGAGTCCCCGCAGCGCGCGGTAACGAAACGCCACATAGCGGTGTGAAGTTCCGTGGAATCCGTAGCGCCGGATGCGATGACGGCGGTAAAGATGATAGGGAATGGCATACAGCGAAGCCCGTTCCGGAATCGAATGATGAAAAGAAGTGTCGAAGACTGCTACTTGCGGAATCGTAGTGCCGAACAGTTCGCGGGCAGCCAGAATGCCTTTGATGTTGTTCGGATTGTGTAACGGCGCGAGATCGATGCAGTCTTCAATCCCCTTTAACACCTTGTCGTCGATCAAGGCCGACGCCGAGAACAGCTCGCCGCCGTGCACCACGCGGTGGCCAACGGCATTCACGTCGGCCGTGCTCTTGACCTCAGGTACGCCTGACTTTTCCGATGCGACAAACCGGACCAGATTATCGAGTGCGGCGGAAACATCGCGCAGCGCAGCCGTGAATTTCTGGCTCTGCCCTTGTTTGTTGTGAAACGTAATAATGGCTTCGCCGCCGATACCCTCGACTTCTCCGCGGCAGAGACGATCGTCCTTGAACTGCTTGATCCGTTCCAGATCGGTGGAGATTACCTGAAACTTCAGGCTGGAGCTTCCGGAGTTCACAACCAGAACATTCATGGCGAGACTTTCTGACTTGCCGGGACGTACCGAGATGACGCACCGAGATAAAGATAAACTTTCCGTGGCGCTGCCGACAAATTGCCGGGCTCGCTGCCCCGACGCGACAACCCTACGCGTGTCTTTAAGCACTATGACCCGTGCAATGCAGCACGCCCAGGTACGCGCTCCACGGACCGACTGCATCGCGATACTGGTGGGCCATCACGCGCGAGAGTTGATGCAAGTGAGTGAGGTCGTGAACCGCCCAGGTCGCTAGAAGTTCTGATAACGTCACCACTCCCAGAGCAGGATGCCGCCCACGCCGGTTGAAGTCTTCAGCCCGTAAGTTCAGAGCCCGAAGTGCGGCCAGATTTTCAGCCCGCAGGCTGGCGAACTCGTCCAAGAGCTGCTCCAGCGACTTGCCTTGACTCTCCCGCGATTGCGCGAAGCGGTCAAAGGGATCGAAGGCGCGGGCCTCGCCGCTTTCCAGGATGATCCGAACCCGCGGCATCCAGTCCGTGCGCTCCCCGACAATCAAGTGGCCCACGATATCGAATGCGCTCCAGGTATCTTTTCCTTCGTTACCGCGTCCTTCGTTGCTCAGCACCCACCTGTCGGGCAGTCCGCGCAACAACGCATTCAGGGTTGCGGGAGTGCGAGCGAGAACAGCGCTGATTTCGTCCAAGCTGAATTCCGTCGCGATTTTCATGTCTACCTAGATGCACACCTGGCATTTTGGACTCAAGCGAGCAGATGCGGTTTCAAGTTTCAGTAAGTTTCACGGGTTATAGCGCGCCAGCCAAGCGGCAATTTCACGAAACACATCCTGGCGCTGCTCCCATACGGTCGGAAAGTGTGGCGAGCCGGGATACGTTACCATGCGGGTGGTCTTGCCGCGCGCCGCCAGCATCTCAAAATATTCCCGCCCCTGATAGGTGGGTACGCGCTCGTCGGCCGCGCCGTGCAGCACAAGCAGCGGGGTGGTCACGTTCTCCGCATGCATGACCGCCGAGAACGCAAAAAAACGC
>Ga0209517_10005478_pt1 | contig 16161 bp, 14 predicted proteins | sample PeaSoiMetSII2010_FD_187695 | JGI IMG/M metagenome (GOLD analysis project Ga0209517, IMG submission 187695) | Peat soil microbial communities from Weissenstadt, Germany - SII-2010 (SPAdes) (version 2) | ecosystem: Environmental > Terrestrial > Soil > Wetlands > Peat | place: Germany... | reverse complement strand
GTTCTTGAAGGTCCGAACCCCGAGATTTCGCAAGAAGAAATCAACAAGGCGCTGCGCCACATGCGTACCCGTTGGCAGAAGACCTACGGGCTGGTCGAGGTTGGGTAAATGGGCGCGGTCAGTCGAGTTCTGTGAACTGGGAACAAGTCCCGTGGCAACAACCCTGGAGGGTCGTGGGTTCAGTCTGATCCAAGGTTGTGTCGCGCTTTACCGGTAGTGTTCAAGGTAAAACAACGCTCCAAACGCGAGAACCAAAGCGGCGGCTGTAAATGCCACTGGTCGGGCGCTTCGCAGAGGCTGCCTCCAATCCGCGGTTGCGAGGAAAAGTAAGATCATCGGCACTAGCGCCAGGATTGACAGCTGAAAGATATGTGCCGCCGCGCCTTCGTCCGGTTGCGGCGGCTGAATGTACCCGCTAAGTACCGCCAGCAACGCTGTAAGAGACAACACGATTAGGACCGTGCCGCTAACGCGGTTGATTTGCTGCCCACGCATGGCGCCACTCTCTTTCCGGCTGCCCCGCTTCTCCTCATCGAGGCGAACCAGCTAGCATCGCAATTAATGATGCCACGGATTTCCGCCGGACGCGACAGTCCCTAGATTTTAAACTGACTCACCACCCAGGAGGCATCTCTTTGGCAACCCGCTCCGCGGATGTCATAATCTTGGCGGGTGAAAACCGAAACCCAGACCGGCTTGTACCGCAAGCTTCCGTCAGTGGATGAAATTGTCCGCCGACCCGGCCTGGAGTCCCTGATTTCGCAAGAAGGATTGATCGCAGTAACTGACGCGGTACGTGCGGTGCTGGCATCTTTGCGCGATGAAATTGGGGCGGCCCGGCTCGATGAGACTGGTATTGACTTGGCACTCTCGGGCCTCGACCAAGTGGTGGTACGCCGCGTGAAGCACGCTCTGGCTTATTCCCTGCGGACGGTCATCAACGCCACGGGCGTGATCCTGCACACCAATCTGGGGCGCGCGCCGCTGGCCTCGTCTGCGCTGGAACTCATTGCTGAGACCGCCACCGGTTACTCCAATCTCGAGTTCGACATCGACGCAGGCGAACGGGGCAAGCGTGATGTCCACGTCGATCGCCTGTTCCGCAAGCTGTTGGAGGGTCCGGGTGGGCAAACCTCACCAGAAGTATCCACCATCGTGGTCAACAACAATGCCGCTGCCGTACTGCTGGCGCTAAACACGCTGGGAGAAGGCGGCGAAGTGATTGTGTCGCGCGGAGAACTGGTCGAGATCGGCGGTTCATTCCGCATCCCGGACGTGATGACGAAATCGAACGCCGCCTTGCGCGAAGTCGGGACCACCAACCGAACTCGCGTCGGCGATTACGAGCGCGCCATCACCGATAAAACTCGGCTGCTGCTGCGGGTGCATCGCTCGAATTTCGAGATCACCGGATTTACAGAGCAGCCTGGACTGGACGAGCTGGTAGATCTTTCCCGCAACCGCAAGATCCCGCTGATGGAAGACCTGGGCAGCGGCGCGCTGATTGATTTAAATTCCTTCGGAGTCACCGGCGAGCCCAGCGTGCTGGACAGTCTGCGCGCCGGCGTGGACGTGGTCACCTACAGTGGCGACAAGCTGCTAGGCGGCCCGCAGGCGGGAATGCTATGCGGGCGCAGCGATCTGATCGCCCGCATGAGATCGAATTCGCTGTTCCGCGCGCTGCGCGTGGACAAGCTGACCTACGCCGCCCTCGAAGCCACGCTCATGGCCTATGTAAAAGGCGACCATGACGCAATTCCCGCGATCCGGATGATGCGTCTGTCGAAGGAAGAAATCGGCAAGCGTGCCCAGGCCGTCGCCGGGAAGGCTCGGTCTTCGACGATCTCTGTCGAACTAATCGATGGCGAATCCGTGATCGGCGGCGGAGCCGCTCCTTCGGCGGTCCTGCCCACTTGCCTGCTGGCGGTGAGTGCCCAAGGCCTAAGCGCCGACGAACTGGCAGCGCGCCTGCGGCTTTGGAGGCCGCCGGTCGTTGCCCGGGTTGAAGAAGGCCGGGTATTGCTGGATCTGCGGACCGTATTTCCTGAGCAGGACGAGGCTGTGATCCAGGCCTTCAGTCAGATCGCTCCATGATCGTCGGCACCGGAATCGACATCGCGGAAGTGCCTCGTATCGCCGCGTCCATCGCGCGCTTTGGAGATCGGTTCGTTCGGCGCATCTTTACCGAGGGCGAAATTCGCTACTGCGATGCGAAAGCCAATCGAGTGGAGCGTTACGCCGCCCGCTTCGCCGCCAAAGAAGCCGCCATGAAGGCCATTGGCACCGGATGGAACCACGGTGTGACCTGGCGGGACGTCGAAGTCAGCCGCATGCCGGGCGGGCGGCCGACGATCACCTTTCACGGCAAAGCAGCCGAGTTTGCGGCCAAGCTGGGGGCGAAACATGTTGCACTCTCGCTAACTCATACCGCCGAGCACGCCATCGCGCAGGTGATTCTGGAGGACTGAGAACCGTTTGAAAAATCGGTTTGAGGTGGAGCAGCGCTTCTGCGTTGCGCTCAGCCGTCTCTTTCGATCTACGCGCTTTAGCGCCGGAGGTATCCGCGCCCTTCTGTTAAACTGTCGCATTCTCCGGCAAGACCTCGAATGTCAGCCATCAGCGAAACTCTTGCGCCTCCTGTGGTCAGCGTACCCGCAAAGAAACTCCCACGCGCTCTGTTGGCCGGCGTGGCGGCCAGCAGCTGCGGCGCGCTGCTCCTCGAACTAGCTCTGACCCGGCTATTTTCCGTTGTGCTCTTTTACCACTTCGCCTTCCTGGCAATTTCGATTGCGCTGCTGGGACTCGGTTCCGGTGGAGTGTTTGCCTATTTGTGCAAACCGTGGCTGGCCCGCTTCGAGACCCGCAGATTGCTCGCCGCACTTTGTGTTGCCAATGCCCTGGCGGTTCCGGCGGTGCTTGAACTCTGTCTGCATCTCGGGGTTTCACTTGAACTTTCGCGCAATAATTTTGCCCGGCTAACGGCAATTTATCTGTTCTCGGCGGTGCCGTTTTTTCTTACAGGCGTTGAATTCTCGGTTCTCTTCGCACGCGAGGCGGAGCACATTCCCCGGCTCTACGGCGCCGACCTTGCTGGAGGCGCGCTGGCTTGTCTGCTGGTGGTTCCGCTGCTGAACTGGCTGGGCGGCCCCAACACGGTCCTATTCTCGGGTGCACTGGCGGCGGCTGCGGGCGCGGTATGGGCTGCCGGTCCGGGCCTTAGAAGACTCACGACTGCGTTGGCCACCGCGCTTCTGCTCGTGATCGCGGCCAATCATGCCGGAAAGCTGATTGACATCACCAGGGCCAAGGGCAAGTTTCGTGATCCGGCATGGGTGGAATTCGCCCGCTGGAACGCAATTTCGCGCGTGGAAGTCGACCGCCAAGGCGATGCCAAAGCCATCGTCATTGACGCCGACGCCTCCACCTACATCATGAACGCCGCTCCCGGTCAGTGGAAGGGAACGGACTGGGAGAAGAACTTGATGGCGGCGCCGCCGGCCCTCGCCAACGTCCTGCGCCCGCGCGGGGAATACGCGATCATCGGGCCCGGCGGCGGGGTGGACGTGCTGCGCGCGCTGGCCAACGGCAGTCCGAGCGTGACCGGAATCGAAATCAATTCCATCATCGCTAACACCATCATGCGCGGCCGCTACGCGGATTACGCCTACCATCTTTACGAGCGCCCTGAAGTGCACATCCACGTGGGAGACGGCCGCTCGTTTATTCGGAATTCCAGGCAAAGTTTCGATGTGGTGCAAATGACGCTGGTGGATACTTGGGCCTCGACCGGCGCCGGCGCTTTTGCCCTCAGCGAGAACAGTCTCTATACCGTGGAAGCATTCCGCGAGTACTTCGAACATTTGAAGCCGGATGGTCTGGTCGCCATCACCCGCTGGGAGTTTCACCAGCCTCGCGAAGCGCTGCGCGTGGTCGCAGTCGCAATGCAAGCGTTGCACGAACTCGGAGTCAGTGATCCAGCGCGTAATTTTATGGTGATCTCGCAAGGCCAACTCGATGAGGACGGTATTCCGGTCGCGGTGTTGGCCAAGAAGAGCCCGTTCACGCCTGCGGAAGAAGAAGCGGCGCGCGCCCACATGCATGCTTACCAGGCGCTCACGCCCATCTATATGCCTACGAAGTTTGAGCGGACACCTTTTTCCGCTCTGATCATCAGCAACGATCCGTACGCTTTTGCAAGGCAGTACGCTTACAACGTCGCTCCGGTGCGTGATAACGCTCCGTTCTTCTTCTTTACCCTGAAGCTGGGACAGATTCTTGGCCGGCGCCAGGGACTGGAGCAAGGGATCGACTGGAAGGTGAACCTCGGAGTGGCAGTGTTGGCGATGGTGCTGGTGATTTCCGTAGCCGCGGTCCTGGCGTTTCTGGTAATTCCTCTGGCGTTGCGTAGCGGACGCCGACGCCCCAGCGTCGTTCCCCTGTTTTATTTTGTAGCAGTCGGACTGGGCTACATTCTGGTGGAGATTGCCTTCATCCAGCGTTTCGTACTGTTTCTTGGACATCCCACCTACGCGCTGACCGTAGTGGTGTTTTTGCTGCTGCTCTCGAGCGGTGCCGGCAGCCTGGCCTCCCGCAGGTGGCTTGGCAAGAGCGGGCGAAGTCTGCCCCCGCTTGCCCTGATAGTGTCCGTGATTCTGCTTTACGTGCTCATCCTGCCATGGATCCTGAATACGCTGGTCGGCCTGCCTTTCGTGGCCAAACTGACGGTGAGTGCGGCCTTGCTGGCTCCCTTGGGATTCGCCATGGGTATGCCATTCCCCAGCGGATTGCGGGCGCTGGCCAGCTCCCAGACCGTGGAGGCCAAGGACAATGCCGTGGAGTGGGCCTGGGCCATGAACGCGGGTTCCAGCGTGCTGGGATCGGTGTTGGCCATGGTGATCGCCATTCAGTCCGGGCTCAACGTCACCTTGGCTTGCGGGGCCGTGGCCTACCTCGCAGCCCTGCTGGTTTCAGCGGCCCTGAAGCCTCTCGCTCGTACCGCGTGAAACATGACCTGCGCCTCTGCTATGATGCAGGGCATTGTTCGAGGCTGTAGACCACGGGAATGTTGGAATGACGTTCTTACGGAGAACCAGTGCCTAGTCAGAAGCAGTTGAAGTGGTCTCAACTGAAGGTCGGAATTACCGTGCTGATTGCCAGCATCGTGCTGGCCATTCTCATCCTGCTCATGAGCGGCACCGGCGGCATCTTCACCAGCAAGATGACCCTGGTCTCCTATTTCGACAACGCCGGTGGTTTGCGCGAGGGCGCACCGGTGCGTCTGCAAGGCGTGGACATTGGCAATGTCACCAAAATTAAGGTGGTGTCTGACCCTGCCCGGCAACTGGCCCCGGTCGAAGTGACCATGAAAGTGATTACCAAGTATCACCAGAGCGTCCGCAAAGACTCGGTCACCACGCTCGCCACTGCTGGAGTGCTGGGCGAGACCTACATCGACATCAACAGTTCCCTGGCCAAAGGGCGGGAGGCACAGGAAGGCGACGTGATGCTCACACGCGAGTCGCCGCAGATTGAGGACGTGGTGCGCGCCAGCCAAAGCACGTTGCAGAACATGGATGGCCTGCTCAAGCGCGTGGACCGCATTATCGCCTTTATCGAAAGCGGCCAGGGCTCGATTGGCAAAGTCATCTACGATGCCACACTTTACAACCAGTTGAACGCCACCGTGGCTCAATTCCAGGGTCTGGTCGCCAATGTGGCCAACGGCAAAGGCAGCCTGGGCAAGCTGCTGGTCGACGACCAGCTCTATAAGAGCGCCAACGACACTGTCGACAAGCTGAACCACATTATTGACGATCTGCGAGCTGGCAAAGGCACAGCCGGCAAATTCTTGAGCGATTCCACGCTCTACGATAATGCCAACAAAACCATGGCCAGCGTAAAGCAGATGACCGACGACATCAACGCCGGCAAAGGCGCGATCGGTGTCATGGCCCGTGACGAGGAGTTCGCCAAGAAGCTGAAGACCACCATGGACAATGTTGCCAAGCTGAGCGAGGAACTCAACAACCCCGAGGGCTCGGTCGGCAAGCTGTTACACGATCCCTCGCTCTACAACAACACCAACGACCTGCTGACGGAAACCCGCAGTCTGATCAAGGCCATGCGCGAGAATCCCAAGAAGTATCTGACCATTCACGTCAAGATTTTCTGAGGGCGGTCGCACCTCTTGCCTGCCCCAGACGTAAGTACCCGATCTGATCTAAGGCCGCCCATCCGCACACCCCTGCCCCATCAACACCCCGCGTAACATCAGTCACCTCTGGCCGGTTACAAGCGATGGCGCAAATTACCAAGGAGCCATTGTTGCGCTGCGACGTACATGGCAATCTGAGGCAGACAAAAAACAAATAACCTTATGCCAAGCACTGGAGGGCAGCCGACACACGAGCCGCGCGGTCTGGTGGGCAAACGGAACCAAGGGTTGTGACCTACCACAAGGAGAAAATCATGAAGAAAACAGCATTGTTCTTAATCTTGATGGCGATGGTCCTTGTAACTGCTTCTACCAGTTTTGCCGCAACCTCGGTGGCCAGCCTGAAGGGCGTCTATTCCTTCCAGGTTCAGGGCATCACCAACCAATTCGGATATTACAGTGGCAGCACCTGGGTGAAGGTCTCGACGTGCCCGACAAACCAACACTGTTCTAGTCAGTCGTTTCCCCGGCTGACCTATGGCACCCTTTCGTTCGACGGGTTGGGGCACGTAAAGTTCCTCACTCTCACCAGTGTCAATGGCGGCTCGGGCGGACCGGCGGTGGGTTCGGTTTGGGCTTATTCCGTCTCCGGCTTCAACGGCGCAATCGGCACTTCTGACAACGGCGCGTACTTGTCACTCGGAAGTTTCAACACCGCTGGGGTTCCGCAGACCGTGCTCATTCGTACGGTGGGAAGCAATCCCGACACGGGTACAGCAGTCCTGCAATAAATGAATCAGGGTTGCGGATGGCGAAGGCGGGGCTCGCGGGCCTCGCCTTTGTCGCGTTTGGCACAGCCCATCTGGGGCGGACACTTGTCCGCTGCCTATGCGGTTGACGTTTCCTTGTAGTTTACAGCGGATTTTCTTCGGCATCCGCCATCCAGCCTCAGAATTTGCTCGCTGGGCGAACATTCGAGGTCCTGACCGTAGCTGATATCATGCTCTGTACCAGTCCATAAAATTGGACAGTTCCAATCTTGTGGTATCGCGATTTGCCCGGCCTTGTGAAAAAGTCGAAATCTAGCGCGCCTGCCGATCCGCTCCCTGCGGCCTTATACCGCTATCTTTATTTCACGGCAGCAATCACCGGCGGAGCCATCATGATCGTCGAAATCCTCGGCGCAAAAATGCTCGCTCCGTATCTCGGTACGTCGCACTTCGTCTGGACCGCGCAGATCGCCGTCACCCTGGTCGCCCTGGCCGCCGGTTACTACGCCGGCGGCCGGCTCGTCGATCGTTCAACCGAATTGGGCCGGCTTTACTGGGCGATCATCGCTGCCGCGATCTACCTCGGTTGTACGGTGCTGGTAGTTGAACCAGTCGCGTTTTGGTGTCTCGATTTCAACCTCGCATTGGGCTCCTTGCTGGCTTCGACCTTTCTGTTCTTTGTGCCACTGGCGTTGCTGGCCATGGTCGGGCCGTTCTTTATCCGGGTATTGACGGTTGTTCTCGCTAACGTGGGCGGAAACGTCGGACGTCTTACCGCCATCAGCACCCTTGGCAGCTTTGCCGGCACCGTGCTCATCGGTTATGTGTTCATTCCGTTTCTGCCAAACTCCATCACCATGGTTGCGACTTCCGGCGTGCTCATCCTCGTGGCGGCGGGCTACTTTGTTGGTTGGGGAAGGAAAGGAAGTTCCGCCTTGCCGGTCGTGGCTGGAATCATTGCTCTGTCGGTGGGCGGCATCGGCGTGGCCAAGGACCAGCAACTGACGAAAGGCAGCGTGTGGCACGAAGTGTACCGCGCAAATTCAAATTTTGGCCGGCTCCAGGTGATCGACACCGATAGTGGCGCGCGCCGGTTTTATCTGAACGACGGCCTTGACCAGAACGACTACGATCCCCGCGTAAAACAGGCTCTGTCTTCGTTTACCTACATGTTGCACGGCCTGGCGCGCGGCTACCGCTCTAGCATCGACGATGTGCTCTGCATCGGCCTCGGGGTGGGCATCGTGCCCATGAAGTTCGCGCAGGAGGGCGCGCGGGTGGACGTGGTCGAAATCAATCCTGCCGTCGTTCCGCTCGCACAACGTTTCTTTGACCTCGAACCGTCGCGCTTCAACCTTGCCATTGATGACGGCCGGCATTTTGTGAACCGCTCTGTCCGCCGCTACGATGTCATCATTCTCGACGCTTTCCTCGGCGATTCCGCGCCCTCGCATCTCATGTCGCGGGAAGCCTTCGCCGCCATGCGCCGTATTCTCAAACCCGGCGGTGTACTGGTCATCAACTCTCTCGGCGAGACCGGCGGGACAGATTTTCTCGCGGCGTCAATGGACAAAACCTTGAAAGCTGTGTTTCGCAGCGTGCGCATCCACGGCGCCTTGGTCGGCAATATGTTTTTCGTTGCATCCGACCAGCCGCAGTTGGAGATGCGCGCTTCGCCCGACTTGTCAGACGTCCATAAGTCCTGTCTTCAGGAAGTGCAGGAAGCCTACGCGAACATTCTAAAAACCGATCCCGCTCACGGCCTGGTGCTGACCGATGACTATAATCCGGTGGAATATTACGACGCCGTCAACCAGGAGCAGATTCGTCGCAATGAAGTCATGGCCTTTCGCCAATAATCCAGCCGCGTCCTATTCCTTCTGATCCTGTAGCGACCACTGAAACTGCTATCTTGGAACTAGGCATTCCTGGATTCCTTCTTATGATCAAATGGATGGCAGCACATCTCTGCTCCACTTCGCTCGCGGTTCTGCTAGCCTACGCCACACTCCTCCAGCCGGCAACAGCCTCTGCGCAAGCGGTAGCTGTTCGCCACCCCCAGGGAACGCTCCACGGCTTCCTGGTGCTGCGCACGCTGAAGGGTGACGCTCTCGCCGACGGCGACCTCATTCAGGTCGTCCGTGGCAATCGCGTGACCGCCCAGTTGGTGTTCCACTTCAAGGACGGCTCCATCCACGACGAAACCGCCATTTTCTCCCAGGATCGTACCTTCCGCCTGCTGAGCGACCACCTCATTCAAAAAGGCCCGTCGTTCCCGCATCCCCTGGACGTTTCCATCAACGGCTCTACGGGACAAGTCACTGTCCACAGCACCGATGACAAGGGCAAAGAGCAGGTGGTCACCGAGCACCTCGCTCTGCCACCCGATGTGTCCAACGGTTTGTTGCTCACGCTACTCATGAACCTGGGGCCCGGTTCGCCGACGGCGAAGTTCTCCATGGTGGCAGCCACGCCCAAGCCACGTCTCATAAAACTGGCCGTCACTTCCCCCGGCGAGGATGCCTTCTCGGTCGGTGGCTCCAGCCGCAAGGCCACGCACTACGTGTTGAAGGTGGAGATCGGCGGCGCGGAGGGTGTAGTAGCGCCGCTGGTAGGGAAACAGCCGCCCGACACCCACGTCTGGATCCTCTCCGGCGACGCTCCAGCCTTCGTCAAACTAGAAGGCGCACTCGCCTACGAAACCCCCGTTTGGCGGATTGAGCTGGCGAGCCCGGTGTGGCCATGAGGGTTCTCGACATCGTTTGGGGCGGACGTTCAGTAGAGCTTTTTCATCGAACCGACGGCGATTAAGAAGGCGAGAAAGGAAAAGGTAACGCTGAAGAAGGCCCAGAAAGGCATCGCCTTGGGGTCTCCCACCGTTACGAAGAGCGCCAGAACCGCAAAGAGGATCCCGATCAGAGCAAGCCCTACAGCGATGAATTGATTCGTGCGTTCTTCTAATTGCTTGACTTGAAGCTGGAATCCAGTCAACTTTTTCGTCACCAGAGTTACGAGCGCGCTTTTCAGTTCTTGGGCCTGATAGTCTTCGAGTAGGATACGTTCAGGCGGCATGGGTAAATATTTCGGCGATTCCTCCTCGCTGAAGTCCGTTGTCGTCACAAAGTCTATGACGGCGAAAGCTTCTCCCAGCAGGAGGGATACTTCCTTGTCTGAGAGGTTGTATATGGGGCAAAAGAGGTGCCCCACGTATCCTGCATCGACCTGGGGACCCCCAACCCACAACAACCCTTGGTATGCCCGCTTCACCTGTATATTCCAGCGGGCAATAAGAAACCGTGGCATGTTGATTGTCTCGTTGGTCTTTATAACCGCTACCTCAAATGGCGGGATTATGATCTGGTTCTTTCCGGACTCGTCAAGGAGGGTGCGAATCTCGCCGCCGATCGCGTATTCATCACCGACTGTGAGCTTGTAGTTAGCGGGCTTGAGGTTCTCCTCGTTGTAGGGTGTTATGAGACCGAATTGCTTGCAATACCCGCGTATTCCGTCGCCTAGAACAACACCATAACCCTTCACCGCGTTTCGTTCAGGGCGCCTCGCGACGAGATCCAGAAGCCGCTTTCGCTCAACCTCTCGCCTTGAAAGTTGACCCGTCATATGCTCTCAGCGTACTGGAACGCGACCGGTGCACCACTAGCGGCGGATTCGATAGAAATAACATCATCCAGCTGCGGACCGACGCCGCAATATTCGACGGCAGCATTCAGTTGAGTGCGCACCCGTTCTAGAAACCCCGTAGAACTCGGTGACAACGCCGTCAAGCAGGCGGCATGAGAGTCGCGGTAGGAGAGATAGTCAAGTCCATTCACAGCGACCTTGGTTGGTCGGTTTATCCGAATTGCCTTCCTGGCCAGTTCCCAGTCGAAACGACCAAGCCTTCGCAGTTTCTTGCTGACTGTTGTCATTTCCTGAATAGGATATGGGCACCCGCTCTCCCGCTGGAGAATTTCCCATGTGATTTCATCCTTCATTGGCCCCGCCTGGTCACCTGCCACTCGAATCGGAAAGGTGCGAAACACAACCACAATTTCGGTCACGAGTAGCGGGCTGAGCCCGACTTCGCTGAGAAAACCGGCTGCGGTGGTGTCGCGCGATGTCGCCTTTGGATAGCTATCCGAGTGATAGAGCGACAACCCGAGGCCTTGCGTGCCCTCGACCAAGACCCGCTCGTCGCGAGACAGCGCTGCGTTGGCTTCCTCGCTTACGTCGGTGATCAGTCCTGCCAGCCAAGGAACCTGTTGAGCTGCGACGGCAGCGGTTCTCACGTCCGTCCCGCGAAGAGCCCTGCGAGCGACTGCCGACCCCACACCGCACAGCGTCGAACTCAGGCGTTCTCGGAGCTGAAGCGACACCTCGTGGTTCTTGTCGATGTCCTCGATAATCATCGCGTTGCAGTCAATGCCCACTCTCCGATGATCGAGGCCAAGCATGTCGAGTTCATATTTCAGGACTTCAAGATCAACAAGTGCTCCTGCCGGAATCAGTAGTCGCGTTTGTGGCCGGATGTAGCCAGTTGGCAGCTGCCTGAGCAAGATCGTCCTGCCGTCATCGTTGACAAACGAGTGCCCAGAGTTCGGGCCTCCGCAGCGAATGCAGACGTCAATCTCTTCCTGGCGAGTGATGAACGCGGAAATCTTTCCCTTGCCCTCACCGCCGTATTGACCGCCAACCACCACCCAAAGGCTCACGATTGGTCTCCTGGCCGAATCTTCTCAAGTATGTCGTCCACCTTGGTGTAAAGCGCTTCTACCGAAGCAGCATTTTCCAAGACTGCGTACGAATGCTCACGAAGAGACTCGATGTTCTCTTCAACTCGGTGGGAATCTGCGGCACGGAAGGTCTCGAGAGATGGATATCGCGTCTGAAGCCGCCGCCATCGCGTATCTTCCGGGCTGTTGATGTAGAGCAGGTAGAAATCCGGGGAGAAGGTCTTGGTCAGACATTCTTGGTCAAGAAGATGGCGCAAGCCATCGATGGCGCAGCGTGGCTGCGACTGGATGTGCGCGATCAGCCGATGATTTAGTTCCACTTGCTTGCCCCCTGCCATGACTTCCCATCCAACTGCTTGGAGGTGGGCCTTGCTCTCGGAATCCTTGGCCCGCCAATCCGAGAGCACCTGACTGTAACGAACGTAAAAAAGCCCATAACGCGATTCAAGATACCTGCCAACCGAAGTCTTGCCTGCTCCGATGCGGCCCGTGATCCCGATGACCAGGCGCTTATCCTGCCGCTGCTGGAAGTTCTGGTCGGGCATTGATCGGGCATTCTAAACCATTTGCCCAGGGAATCTCATCTAAGCCTGTTGCCGCCAGAATGTCTGCCAGTTTTCGGTAGTTGATCCGGAGCGACCGTGGCACGATCAGATAGTTCTCGGCTGCATTCCCCAAAGCGATGTAGTCGTCCGCGAGGTAAAACAATCCAACCAGGGCGGAGGTGATGGCATCGACTTCGTCATGGGTAACTTTGCCATGAAGGAAATCGCCTTTGATGCCGGCCCGAGAGAGCCCCCACTTTAGTTCCTCTAGACTTGAGCCTTTACGGGGGATGCCAAGCAGGTCTTGAGCCGCGCCAGGGTAGCTCTCAATAACACTTAACCCCGCTTCACGCAGCCTTTGTGTGAGCCGCATGCCGCGAGTGGTTAAGCCCTTCATCGTGGGTAGAAGACACCAAAACACTGAAATGCCCATGCGCTTCAGTGCCAATTCGCACTTGCGATAGATGGGTCGGCCACACGGAGTATCCGGGTCTGTCCATCCCTCGGGCAACGAGAGCGGAGAGTCAATCGACACCAGATCGGGATGGGCAGCCAGTGTTTCAGCGAAGAGCTGGTCATCCGTGCTCAAACTCTTCGTAACAGCCTCCGCGCCGTCCATTAGCGCCCAGCCCGTGGCACGCTTTTCGCTGCCGGTGAGGTCAATACCCACGATACGCGGAGCTTCGTCCGCCCCTAGGCACCTCGTGAGGAGACCCGGCACCAAACCTTCAGGGTTGCTTACCGGAGCAGATCGTTTCCCGCGCCGCCGCGCTTTAGGAAGGTCAGAAACGCCCTTAAAAATGGATCTAGTCGAGGTCTTGAGGTGTTCATTGGCCTGCCCCGACAGGCGGTCATAAGCCACTTCCATGATTGCCTTGAGGTGCACCACGTCCTCGGTGTTGTACTGCACTAATCGGTCTAGTGCGTGCCTGTCGCCTCGCAGATGCTTTGCCCAGAGGACAGTTGCGTCGTACCCGCTCAAGTCCTCGACCTCTGAGGGCCGTCGAATACCCAGCTGCGTTTCGATTTCCTTCAATCCGCCCTTCATTCCGAGCTTACGGGTGACCCATCGCAGATCGATATGAATTGGAGGCAAGACAAGATCAGGAAAGGCCAGTCTCAAGAAACGCAAATCGAAGCCAGAGCCATTGAAGGTCACCAGGATCGAATAGTTCCGTAGGTGATCGGGGAGATCCTGGAGATTGTCACCATCGACGAACAACTTGTACTTCCGACCGTCATATAGCCCGACCATCGTCACCGTATCGAAAACAGTGGACAGTCCCGTGGTTTCAATGTCGAGGTAGATGCAATTTCCGGAGAATTCAGGAAAGAGGCGCCAAGCCTCACCCAGCGAGCAGAGGCGTTCGAAAAAACCTGCATCTTTGCGTTTTATGGCTTCGCGTGAGCGAGGGATGTAGTCATCGAGCTTCTGCTGAAGCCGAACGCCAACTCGGCCGAATCGCTTTTCAAAGCGATCCGCATCGTCCCAGCAGCGGATGCCGTCCGCCCAAAGCTCGCGCTCGGTCAGCTTGCCGACGCCGGGGATGTGAATGAACGTCTGCTCCAGCATTTTTGTCCCCCAGCAAGTCAACTGAAGTTGACGTTCTGGAATGCAAACTAAAGTTTACGTCAACTCTAGTTGACATTCTATAGTAGTCGCTATTATTGTCTAGACCCGAGTTTTCCACATGAAAAGCCACTCAGCCCGTGACAAGGAATTCATGAGGGTGTTCGCCCAGAAACTAAGCGACGCCCGAAAGAAGGCAAAGGAGCAGGACGGAATATCCTACGGGGAGTTTGCGGGGAAGCTGGGTGTAACGCGAGCCGGCATAAGCAAGTATCTCAATGAAAAGAACGTCCCCAGCCTTGACATCCTAGAGCGCGCCAAACAGTTGGGTGTGGAAGTAAAATACGGCGACCTGAACGTGGGGGTCATCAAGCGACGGGCAAAGCAAAATCCGGGTTCACCGGAGGCTCAAATGCTATTGCCTCTGGCAATCGAAAATCTTACCGATCAGAATGTCCACGTTGAGGTATCCCGCAGGAAACCAAACGGGATTGAACTCAGCGTAACCATTTCTTTCTCCAGAAAACTAGCCGGACAGTCCTGACTTGACACAGGTTTGATGCTATCCGTTTGTGATGGACTCGCCATGAAATCTTCCTTCCCATTCCTGCACTCCCACCCAAAGCTTCTTCCGTATTTCGTTCATATTTCCTTGACATCGTTTCCCACGACGCGAGACAAATGAAGTAGGTGTATCGTGTGAGCAAACGTGCCTGTTCGACTCTCTAACTCGTTTGTTTCCAAGATTCTACCTCTAACCCTTTTCTTGGGAAAGATTTGGCGGGAATTTCTCGCTACGGTGGTGATTCTAAAAGACCGAGGGGGAGGGGGGTATATCGCCTAAACTCTCGCGGCCGCGGCCGCGTGTTCGTGCGCGTGGTAGCTCGACCGCACCAGCGGCCCGGATTCCACATGGCGGAAGCCGTATTCAAGGGCCGCGTCTTTCAGCATGCGGAATTCGTCTGGAGTGTAGAAGCGGGCGATGGGCAAGTGGTCGCGCGAGGGCCGCAGATACTGGCCGACGGTGAGAATGTCCACGCCGCGTGAACCCAGGTCGCGGAAGACTTCGACTAACTCGGAGACGGTTTCTCCCAGTCCGACCATCACGCCGGATTTGGTCACCATGGCGGGCGATAGCTTCTTGGCGTTCTCGAGCAGGCGCAGCGTGCGCTCGTAGCGGGCGCCAGAGCGGACTACGCGATAGAGCCGCGGCACGGTTTCGGTGTTGTGGTTGAGGATGTCGGGCTGAGCGTCGAGCACGACTTGCAGAGGCTCATCCAGACCCTGAAAGTCGGGGATCAGGACTTCGACCCGGCAGCCAGGAGTCAACTCACGAATCTGGCGGATGGTTTCGGCAAACACGCGCGCGCCGCCCAGATTGTCGTCATCGCGATTGACGCTGGTCACGACAGCGTGCCGCAGGCCAAGAGTGGCAACGGCTTCGGCAACGCGCGCCGGCTCTTGCCAGTCGATGGGCCCGGGCTTGCCTTTGGGTACGGCGCAGAAGCCGCAGCGGCGGGTGCAGATGTCGCCCAGCAGCATGAAAGTCGCGGTGTGGTTGTCCCAGCACTCGCCGATGTTGGGGCATTGCGCGGATTCGCAGACGGTGTGCAGACCCAGTCCGCGGGCCAGCTTCTTCAGATTGTGGAAGTTGTCGCCGACCGGAGCTTTGGCGCGGAGCCAGTCCGGCTTGGGCTGCCGGACGGGAGGCGCAACATCGATTTGCACGAGTTGGGCAACGCTCGCCATTGATGTTTAGATTTTACACGCTGGCTGCGCGGCCCGTGAAACCAAGGTCAGGTGCGACGGCTCAGAAAATCATGAACCACAAAGGTTCACAAAGGTTGTGGGCTCGAAGGGTTTCCTTTGTGTACCTTAGTGTCCTTTGTGGTTATCGGGTTGAATGTTTACCGGCTACTGACCTTCTACGTAAGCGTCAATCCATTCTTTGACTTTGTGGCGGCGTTCGTCCGTGGGATCAAAGCGGACGCCAAAAGTCTTTCCCGGGGCATTGCGCCAGCTTATGGAGCCACGCACCCAGACCCTGGGCAAGGTGAGCAAGGCAAATGAGATTTCGACCGATTGTCCTGTGGAAACGTCTTCGGCGCTGCGCACGGACATGCCACCGGAGCTGATCTCCACGCTGGTGGCGGTGAGGCGGCGGCCATCGCCGGCGACGATTACGGTGATTTCGGTGATGACCGGAATGCGAACATAGCGGCGGAGTTCGTGCAGGACGAGCATTTGAGTTGCCCGCACCAGCTTCAAAGCCGAGTGGCGCTCCAGAGGCTCCTGAAAAACGGCATTGATGCCGTACTTGGAGAAGCGCATGGCGTCCTGGGCGCTGCCGCCAAGCCCGTAAATGATCATCCGGCTATTGGAAAGCGAGGTG
>Ga0209517_10005476_pt1 | contig 16162 bp, 18 predicted proteins | sample PeaSoiMetSII2010_FD_187695 | JGI IMG/M metagenome (GOLD analysis project Ga0209517, IMG submission 187695) | Peat soil microbial communities from Weissenstadt, Germany - SII-2010 (SPAdes) (version 2) | ecosystem: Environmental > Terrestrial > Soil > Wetlands > Peat | place: Germany... | reverse complement strand
AGCCCCGCTACTCGATTCGATTTGCGGAGCTGAAGCTCCGCGCGGGATGAATCCCGCCCTCCAACCCCGGCTCTGAGATATTCAACGAATTTTAGAGACAGGACACTAGATTCGATAGCAGCAACGGCGTCGTTGAATCGTAACCGGAATCAGACGATTGAACCAGAGTCGTCGCGGTGATAGACACGTAGATGAGCAGTCGCAAGGTGGCGGGGAACGCGGCGCCACGTCTTAGCGCGCACTTGCCAAACATGGGTGCATCCATGTAAATTTACCCGTCCTTACCCGAATTTCTTTACCCTTGATATGCAGAGTACCCCCAGTTCCCCCCCCAGTGCTTTCGCAGATAATCAGCGGCAGCGAACTTCCGGGGAACGGCTACTTTGCCATCCGAATCGTCCGTGGCCTTCACCATCGCCTGAAGGCGAGATAAGCAGCTGCTCCAAAAAACGACACGACGAGCCACCAGATGAGGATGCGCTTTATGATCCCAACGGAAGCATCCATCGAACGCAGGCATTCAAGTTCAGACTTCAGGGGGTACTGGCACTTGCCGCACTTCCGCGCATCCGGTTCGGTTTCCGCCCCGCAGCTTGGGCACTTCAGAGTTTCACCCATGGCCAGCCCATCATATCGCCTATCATCTGCCGGACCCATCGTGGGTAAAGCAATCGCGCGCGCCGGGAGTTCGAATGCCTAGCGATAATCCGGCCTTATGTTCACCCGGACGAAACATCGGCAAACCGTCGAACTGGCGGTTTCGCGACGCACTGGTGGATAGGTCCTGGTTTACGGCGTATCCATCCCCTACTTTCTCAGATTCAGGTCTGGGCGATAGCTTCCAGATATCCGACAAGATACATCCATTATCCAGCCAACACGTTTCCAATGAGAATGTTACCGTAAAGTCCCTCCGCCATCGGCGGTGTGACCGCCAGGGTTGTACAGGTTCAGCGTCGGTGGTGGTGGCGGCGATTCGCTTGCTCTGACGTGTCCCCAGGCGCTACGCCTGAGGTGGAGGCGGAGCCGGCGTGAGGCCGTGGCGGCGCATGATCTCCGCCATCTTTGCTCGGTCCGGCGCACCACCGGCCGCCGCTTTGATCACCTCGGCAGACTCGCGGAAATACTGCGGACCTATCGCGGCTGGCGTGATCACGCAGAGCGCCTTCGCGTCCTGTATTCCGTTGTTATCGAACCGGTGAATGGCGCCTCGGGGAATGCATAGTGCCTGCCCTGGCCCGACGTCGATTTGTTTTCCGTCAACCGTCCAGGTCAACACCCCGTCGATACCGTAGATCGTCTCCTCATAGTGGTCGTGGCTGTGCGCGGGTACCGGCAGGCGCTGACCGCCCGGGACAACGATCTCAAAGGCCGCGATGCTGCCAGTCGAGTTGTCGGCGGTGAGCAGGAAGCGCACCGCGAGCGGGCCGATGCGGATGGTCTCTTCGGAAGGATTGACTTGAAGGTCGGTAGTCTGTTGTGTCATCTGGTCTCCTCTGGTAAAGTTCGTTTACCATGCTAGAATGGTAAACGTAGTTTACGAAAAATGTCAATACCTTCATCGCCAAAAAGTTCACTGGTCAAAACGAGGGATATGCTCATCGGCGCACTGTTGCGCGTTCCGGCTCAGGCGATCCATCGCCGAATAATCAAGGAGCTCAATGCGGCCGGCTTTGACGAGCTGCGCATGCCACACATTGCGGTGCTGCAGTTTCCGGGTCCGGATGGGGTTCGCCCAGGCACCCTTGCCGAGCGCGCCGGCATAAGCAAGCAGGCCATGAACCAGTTACTCCGGAGCCTCGAAGGTCTCGGTTATATTGTCCGGTCCAACACACCGGACGGGGGCCGCACGCGAATTATCCGCTTCACCAAACGTGGGCGCGCCGCATACTCAAAAATCTACGACATACTCCGCGACATCGAGCATGAATGGAGCGCTGAGCTTGGGTCCAAACATTTCGCTCAGCTCAAAGAACTACTCTGCCGCGTCTGGGAGAGTCCGTTGACCCGTTAGCCAGCGACCTTCGTAGCCGAGCAAGAAATGAATAAGTCCTGGATGACGGCCCATCCGTCCACGATCCACTGCGAGTCTGACGCCCGGCCCGCAGATGTGCAGAAACATTTAGTTATCGTGAATGGCGTGGCGATTGCTATCTTTGTCATAGAGGACGAATCCGTGAGAGGCTGGAAATTCACCGCGCCGGTTCTGATCGCAGTCACAGGCTTCGTCGCGATGCCACAGGAGAGAGCACAGACCGTGACTGGGAACACTGTCCTGAAGGCGAGTGATCTGTCCGGAGTAGAGATGTACCGGACCTATTGCGCCTCCTGCCATGGTATCGATGGCAAAGGTTCCGGACCTGCCGCGGGGGCGTTGAAAAAGGCGCCTCCGGATCTGACGCAGCTCGCCAAACATAACAATGGCCATTTGCCGGACTTCCGCATCCTGCGCATCATCGATGGATACGAAATCAGCGCCGCTCACGGCTCCCGTGACATGCCGATCTGGGGAGATTACTTCCGCATGAAGCAGCGGGATGAGGCAATTGTCGCTGTGCGGGAACACCTCCTGGTCGAATATATACGGTCGATCCAGCAGAGGTAACCGAGTCTTCGATCTCGGCTGCATTCTTCGGCTGGCATCCCCTCCGTTCGCCTGTTCGGTCCTCGCTGAGGCAGCAACGCTAGATCAAACAATATACCGCTTTCTCCCGGCGAATGACTAGCTTACTCGATCAGAAAGTGCGTAGCTCCTGGATGACGGCGCATCCGGTAGTTACTTTTTCAAATTCGTGGATTGGCGTAAGGTCGAAGATCCAACAAAAAAGCTCCGCCTGCGGCGACGCCGGATTGAACAGGCTGTGACTCCGACGAGAATCAACCAGGATTTTCCGTCGCCACATTTTTTAGGCTGGAAGTAAAGGGCTTGACTGGCAGTCACAGGTGAGTAGCCGACGGATGCGTGATTCGTCCGGAATGCGTCAGCCGGTCCTCGGGGTAGACGCGCGTGGCACAGGCTTTAGCGGCAGGCGAAACCGCGGTAAGGACGGACGGCTCTACTTCCTGACGTATTTCGTCACGCCCCTCAGTTGTGCTTCCGCTGTATAGATATTGCCCGCGGCGTCGATGGCGATACCTTCCCCCATGGCGCCGTCCGGAGAATCCGGCGTCATGTGGGGTGGAATAAACGTCGTCACTTTCCCGTCTTTTAGACTCCCGATACGGATTCCCCTCTGCCAGCCCGGGTGAACCCTTTCGGTCGATTCCGAGTCGGACGTATAGATCACGTCGTTCTTGTCGATGGCCAGCCCACTGGTGCGGCCGAAGTCGTCGTATTCAAGGATAAACTTCCCCGTCTTCGTCAGGATTTGAATGCGATGGTTGTGGCGATCGGCAACCACCAACCGGCCCTTGGAATCAAACTCCAGCGCGTGCGGCGTCCGGAACTCACCAGGCCCTGTTCCCGCTTTGCCGATGACTCGGAGAAACTTCCCGGTCTTGTCGAACACCGAGATTCGCCCGACGAGATTGGGATCCGCCACGTCCGTATGGCTCTCGGCAATGTAGACGTCACCAGTGGCCGGGTCGGTCACTACGTCCGTCGGGTCGGTCAGGGCTTCGGGAGGGTTCCCCCTAATGCCCGGCTTCCCCAGCGTCATCAGGACCTTACCGTCGGGACTGAACTTGACGACTACGCTCCCCTTCTTGTCTTCTCCGGGAAACTTCTTGAGGTCGTCGGCGCTGGGGGTTCGCGCGTCGGTCACCCACACATTCCCCTCTCGATCGACATGGATGCCATGTGGCCACACGAACATTCCGCCGCCAAAGTTCCGGATCTCCTTCCCTGAATCGTCAAAAAGGTGGACGGGGTTTGCTTTTGTACCGAGACAGCCAGGGGTTGGCCCGGGCGAGCATCGGTCCGTCGCCCATACGAACTTGCCATTTCGGTCGATGGCCACGCCATTGGAGCCGCCCCATGGCCTTTCCTGCAGACCCAGACGCGCCCAATCCCTGATGACGCGATAGGGATTGGCGCCGGGGTTGACACCTGTGTTCACGGGCTGCACTTTGTCCGTCTGAACGGTGCCGCCCCGTTGCTGGGCCGTGGCGACCCCGATCACAATCACCAACGCTGTGAGCCCGATTCTCGCGATCCAGCGCACAGCCCGCCCGTGGCGTTGTGCGCGCTCAACAATCGACACGGACATCCCGTTCTCCTACTTCCAACTTTGAATGGCCTTGTAGTGCATGGACTCCGGAGGGAGTTCGGTCAGCTCAATGCGGCCCATATAAGGGTCGGTGATGTTGGCGAGGATCGCTTTCGTATCGCTGGTGTTCGTATCCGTGACGGTCAGCCCGTTTTTCCTGAACCTCGCGACAGCCTGCGCCGCGTTCTCGACGTGGAGTCCATAGTGACTAAAACCGGCGGGCCGCTCAGCGGTTACCGGGTTGAGCTCAACAAATGTGTTCTTGCTGATCTGCATATAGACCAGCCGCGGCTGCCCCTTGTCGTCATTGACCCGGAACGCTTCTCGGTACCCCATTTTCTGGGTGTAGTACCTGACCGCCTCAGCGATATTCGGCACACTGATTCCAACGTGATTCATCATGACGACACCACTATTGGTGTTCTGCGCCGTCATTACCTGCATTGCCAACCCCGCGAAGAGTCCGGCCACGAAAAGCATTACACCACGCATACAGCCTCCTATAAATGGATTCACGAATAGGCCGAGTCGCATTGGAAGACGTCAGCGAGCTACCAAGCGGGATTCTTGCCGCCCTTATACGCCCACTCATCACGCCCTTCGTTGTAGATTTTCCGCTTTGTGAACAGCCATTTCCCATTGGTCTTCACCAGTTCGTCCTCATAGTGCCCGAACCCGTCGAAGACGCCCCTGCGTTGCGGGTTGTCGTTGGAGTAGTGCAACCAATACGAGCGTCCGAACGCTTTGTTGCCGTCTACCTTGATGACGATATTCGAGATGTTGTGCCGGGCGGCCGCGGCTCGAAGCCCGGGCGTCGCAGCCGGGTTCGGCATCCGGGCGATTACGTCTTTGATCGCCTCGCGACCCTTTACGTCGCCGCTGCCGTAATCGAGTACTCCGTCCGGTGTGAAGGTCGAGACATAGAGATCGGGATCGTGGAAGCCGAGCGCGAAGAGATATCGCGCTTGCAGGTCCTCAATCGCGGCGCGATCCTCTGCATAACTGCTAACGGGACGAGCCTGCGCATGCAAGCTAACCGTATTGGACAGCATGAACATCACGGCCGCAGTGATGAGCGCGGCCGTGGCGGCGAATGCCAAGGGAACTGTCATCTTTCGCATAATTGACCTCTCTTTCAAGAACGAGCGGAAACCAGTATAGAGGATTTGAAGGTGGGACAGAGGCTGGAAGCGCAGCTCACCGGCGGGACCCAATGGATGCCCCACGCGAAAAAGCGCCGTCTACTGGATCTTGACGTGTTTTAAGTCCTTCTCGTCTTCCGCGCAGAAGGACTCGATCAAGTCCGTGTCGGGAAGGAGCAGCAGGTTGAGCTTAAAGGTCACCGGCTTGGTGAACGTTTCAGGATCGTCAAGCGTGAGTTGAAGGTCCATGCGCCCGAAGTTAACGCGGTGAAAGCGTTCGGTCACCCGAAGCTGTTCGCTATGCCTGTGTCCCGACGCGTCCAGCCAGGTCCTGCTGTTGAGGCCGGCTGTGTCGACCACCAGCGTATCTCCGTCCCACCGGCCCACCGAAGAACCCAGCCACGACGGCTGCAGATCGCCGGGAAGCTTGCGGCCGTCGGTGAAAATCTGGCGGAATGAAGTCTCCGCCTCAATCAGGATCATGATCAGTCCCGGCGTCTGGACGACCTTCATAGGACCCGGATCGGTGGCCACCATGGGCATGCCGATGGGGAGACAATCATAGCCCCTGGACACGAAGGTCACTTGAGAGAAGGCTTTTAGCGCAGCGGGCTGGAGCGGCCCCGGCCCTGGTTCGAAGTCTGCCAGAACGTTAAGGAAATATTTATTCGGAGTCTCTGACCCTAACGCGGGAGGGGTTCTGATTCCGCCGCTCGCGCTGAGGAGTTCAGCAGGAGAGGAAGCTTCGGGATGCCAGATGCCGGAGAGGTCCGGCTTGCCGTCGCGGGTGCGGGGAGCCGGCGCCGCCAGGTTCGGTTTACCGTCCTTAGTGCGTGGCATGCCCGCAGTCGGGTAAGATACCCACTGAGCGAGTGCACCTCCGGCCAGTGCAAGCAGCGCAAACAGCGCAATCCAAATCCGCGGGTGACGGCGTTGCATCCAACCCTCCTAACGCGGCCGAACCAGTGGACACCACCAAAGGGATCGGCGGAGTTCACTTATCTTAGCTCAACCGCGTGTATGCCTACGCGGCGGAAGTTGATCGTGGGCGGGCGACACGGAGGGTCGGCGCTCGGATAAAGCAGGACTGCCACCAGAATCGGGATGTTAACGTTTAAAAGAGAGGGCTGCACATTCGTGCTTCACATATCTCGGCTTGTGCTGGTTGCTCTATCGGGCCTGGTGTTGATCGCCGCGGACCAAGCCTGGAAAAACAAACAGTATTCTGAATGGACCGAGGATGACGCCAAGGAAGTGATCGCTGGTTCACCATGGGTGAAGACGATCACGCCCACGGTGGTGGTGAAGACCCCTGAACCGGACCAAAGTCCGTCGGGCGGCCGTCGTCGTGGAGGCAGATCCGGCAAGGGTGGTCCGGGACGCAGCGGTGGTGACTCTCCTGTTGGCGATGGTCAAGGTAATCGTCCGGCAGAGAGTGCATCGAGTCCCGCCAAGGTTCCGACTCTGACACTCCGATGGGAGAGCGCCCGCCCAGTGCGGGAAGCCGAACTCAAGGACCGCGAAGCCGGTGCGCCTGCCGTGGACGCGGATCATTATGCCGTCGCCATATATGGTATTCCGCGCTCTATGATTGCGAATGATTTGACAGCGCAAGCCGAGGAACTGAAGAAACACGCCACCTTGAAACGGTACGCGAAGAAGGACCTGAAGCCTTCGAGCGTGGAAATTCTACTTCACGAAGACGGCCCGGTCATCCTGTACTTGTTCCCCAAGTCGGCCGAGATCACGTGGAGAGACCAAATGATTCAGTTTGATGCGCAGGTCGCTAACCTGAAATGCTCGCAATCATTTGACACGAGCGACATGAGGTTTCACGGGAATGTCGAGTTGTAGCAAGTGCCTGTCACAAGCTGCACTTGTATCTCTTTCACTATCCACCGAGGCGAACAGGCCCTACAGGAACTGGCGCAGGATTTCTCTATCGATCCTTAAGGGCCACACTCTGGCGCGACCCGACCCTTGTCTCTAACCTCGCTGTAGTCGCAGCGGGACAGGCGGACCGATTCGGCGTGGCTGGAAGGTGGCCATCGCGCCGACTGGGGCAAATGACGCAGCTAGCGCCCAGCAACTCAATGGCCAAGACCGTGACCCTATGCCGGATGGCTGCTGCGCCATTGAAAGCATTGGCCTAGCAGGAGGCATCGTACGTGCACTCCCAAAAGGCGTGGAGTGAGCACCAATGAAAACTTTCATATACACCGCGGCAGTTATTTCCATGAGCTTCACGCTAGTGTCAGCTCAAAGTAGTTCGCAGGTGGCAGGCGGCGAACACGCCATTCCCGTCCAGATGGTGGTGACGGCAGAGCCACTCTATGGCAGTGCCGTTCCTTTGATCAGCAAAGGCGATATTCGGGTGTTGCAGGATCAGACCAATCTGCCCGTAACTGAATTGGTTTCGCTGCAGGGCGATATGGCCGGTCTGGAACTCTACATCCTAATCGATGAAAAGGTCAATCCTAACGCGACCGCGCGATTTGACGAAATTCGCCGCTTCGTCGAATCCCAGGCGGCGACCACGGCCGTCGGCATCGCGTATATGCACAACGGCGAGGCCAATATTGTTCAGACTCCGACCAAGGATCACGCCCGAGCCGCGAAAGCTCTCGTACCGTCCTCTGGCAACGTAAGCGCTCTGGCCGATCCCTTTAATTCGCTCAGCGAACTGATTAACGGCTGGTCCGCGGGAGCTCTGCGGCGCGAGGTTCTGGTCGTGAGCGACGGCGTCGATATTTTCGAGAACGTGGGATACGCCAACATGTTTGTCGACATTGCCGTCCAGGATGCCCAACGCGCGGGAGTGCAGGTGTTCTGCTTCTATGCGCCCGGCGCCGGCCACGCAAGCCACAGCCCCGCGCTGATTCGCGGTGGACAGGCCTACTTGGCCCAACTCGCCGAAGAGACGGGAGGAGAAGCGTACTTCAACGCCAACGAACTGGAGCCGTCGCCTTCTTTCGATCCGTATCTGGCTGACATGGCCAGACACTTCGCACACCAGTTCCGCGTCACGTTTCTCGCCTCACCCGTTGCGGGGCACCCTTTCCGGAGGGTTACGTTCACGACCCCGCTGCCGAACGTCGAGGTAACCTCGGCGCACAGCTTCTATCTGAACGCAGAAGAACGGCGTCCGTGACGTCACGCAGGTTGATATGGCAAGGCGGCCTAAGGAACGAGGGCATCGCAAATGAATGGAATCCTTAAACTCGCCTACAAGCTGCTCGTCAATGACAAGGCGAAGTTCACGGCGCTCCTCGTGGGCATTACTTTTGCCGTTTTCCTGATGATCCAGATGCTTGCCATGTTTGCCGGAGTCCTCAATCGTGCGTCCGCGACGGTATTCAACCTTGGCGCGTCGATGTGGATTATGGATCCGGCCGTCCAAACCGTCGCGAACACGATCGGGATGCCGGATTACGTGCTGGACGCGGCCCGCAGCATTCAAGGCGTGAGCTATGCTGTCCCGGTCTACTCGGGAGGAGCTCTCGTTAAGTTGTCGGATGGCACGTATCAATCGGTAACGGTAGTCGGACTGGACGATACCAGCCTGTTCGGCCGGCCGCAGCTCCTCCAGGGAAAAATCGAAGACATCTATGGCGAAAATGGCTTCATCGTCATCAAGGATCCCGAATTTCCTAAACTCGGGAATCCCAGCGTCGGAACGGAATTTCAGTTGAATGATCACCGCGGGGTCATTGTGGGCATTGGCACGGTGACCAGCAGCGGCCTCTTTGGCGTCCCGACCCTCTACACAACGTACAACCGGGCGCTTCAATACATCCCGAACCCGCGCTTTACAATCTCTTACGTTCTGGTCGAGCCCAAGAGCCCCGCGGATGTATCCAACATCAAACGAGAGGTGCAGGCGCTCGGATACATGGCATTGACGAAAGACGAGTTCGTCAGCAAGATCACCTCTTTTTATGAGTTTCAGACTGGCATCGGGATGAACATCCTGATCATGACCATTATGAGCTTTGTCGTCGGTCTCTCCATTTCGGGCCAGACCTTCTACACGTTCGTCTTGGAGAACCTTGAGAAGTTCGGTGCGCTCAAGGCGATGGGCACAAAAAGCCGCGAGCTGATCGTGATGATTCTGTTCCAGGCCAGTTTCACGGCCCTTACGGGCTACGGTTTGGGAATAGGACTGTGCGCATTAATGATTACGCTCGCTAGACTCAGACTCCCGGACTATGCCGCGATCATCACGTACTGGAATCTCGGTCTGGCCTTCGTGATGGTCGTGATCATCGCGGGCATTTCGAGCTATTTCGGCGTCCGCAAGGTATTGCGGATCGAGCCCTTCGATATTTTCCGAGGATGATGATATGCCTGAGCCAGCCATCCAAGCAACGAGCGTGGTCAAGTGGTTCGGCGAGGGCGAGGCCAAAACACAGGCGCTGCGGGATGTAAGCATTGATGCCTATTTTGGCGAAATGCTCTACATCGTGGGGCCGTCCGGAAGCGGGAAAACGACGTTGCTGAGCGTGCTCTCGGGTATTCTCAGGCCGGACGGCGGCAGCGTGACCGTGGAAGGCGCGGACATCTGGAAGCTTAGCAGCGATAAGCTGGCGGATTTTCGCCTGCACAAGATCGGTTTCGTATTCCAGGACTATCATCTGTTTCCCCGGTTAACTACAGCCGAAAACGTAGCAATCCCATTGATCCTCAAACGAAAGGACTGGGGTGAAGCCATCGTCGAGGCCACCAAGTATCTGGAGATCGTAGGTTTAAAGAACCGCGCCGATCTTCCGCCGGTAAAGCTGAGCGGTGGAGAACAGCAGCGCGTCGCCATCGCCCGGGCCATCGTCGGGCAACCAGATATCCTGATTATGGACGAGCCCACTGCTTCGCTAGACGGCGACACCGGCCATGCCATCGTTAGCTTCGTAAAGCAGAACGTTCTGAATGACAAGCGTTGCATCCTAATCGTCACGCACGACAGCAGGATCTACGAATTAGCCACGCGGATTTTGAAGATGGAGGATGGCCGGCTAACGGCAATTGAGAAGGGAGGCTCCGCGTGAGAAAGCTGCTCTTCGCACTATCCTTCGTGGGTTTGCTTGCCGGATGCGTGGTCGCTTATCTGTCTGGCGTCACGACGCCCCCGCTTCCGCCGGCGTTTAGTCCACCCACGAATCCCTATCCCAATGGCATCTATGCCGAAGGCATTCTGGAAAGCGATCAGCCGAGCGGGGAAAACATCAATGTTTATCCGGAAGTCTCGGGTACTGTGAAGCAGATCCTGGTCGCGGAAGGCCAGGAGGTCAAGAAAGGAACGGTATTGTTGTTGCTCGACGATTCGATACAGAGAGCCACTGTCGAACAACTCCAGTCTCAAGCGCAGGCTGCCTTCACACTTCTCGATGAACTGAAGGCTCAGCCGAGAAAAGAGACTCTGGACGTGGCGGAGGCACAAGTGGTGTCCACGCAGGCGGCTTTGAAAACCGCTCAGGACGAATTGGACAAGCAACAAGCCGCCTATGACATGGACCCGAAATCAATCAGCAAAGATGCGTTGGACAGCGCCGCGAATGCGGTCGCAACGGCAAAAGCCAACCTCGAAGTCGCCCGTAAGCAACGTGATCTGACCAAAGCGGGAGCCTGGATCTACGACATCAATAACCAGGAAAGAACGTACAACGCCCTCTACAAATCTTCTTTGTCCGCGAGTGCGCTGCTTTCCAAGTACACCTTGCGGGCGCCTGGGGATGGAATTGTGTTGGCGATCAGCCCCACCGTGGGAAGCTTCGTGTCGGCACAAGGCGCTTACGACTCCTACACACAAGCCATGACGCCGGTGTTCGTGCTGGGAAGCCCTCATGCGCATTTGAACGTGCGCTGTTACGTCGACGAAATCCTGGTACCTCGGATTCCCGATCCAACCAAGATGAAAGCTCAGATGTCTGTCCGTGGATCGAACGTCAAGGTCCCGCTTACCTACGTCAGAATGCAGCCGTTCGTTTCTCCCAAAATCGAGCTTTCCGACCAGAGGCAGGAACGGGTGGACGTCAGGGTGCTACCGATCATTTTCCGGATCGAGAAGCCCAAAGACTTAAACCTCTATCCGGGTCAATTGGTCGACGTGTATATCGGGGAATGAACTATGGCCAGAGGCGTTGCCGCACACCTGACAAGCATGGTGATAGCCGCCGGAGTGGCGCTATCCACGGCTTGCATCATCGGCCCCAAGTACACCAAGCCTTCGGCCCCGGTCCCGCCCGCTTACAAGGAGCTCGGAGCGCCGAACTTAGATGGCACTTGGAAACCGGCTCAGCCTGGCGACGATGCGAGTCGCGGGAAGTGGTGGGAAAGGTTCAGCGATCCTCAGTTGAACGAACTCGAGGAGAAGCTCAATATTTCGAATCAAAACATTGCCGCGGCGGCGGCGAACGTCCAGGCCGCCCGCGCCATGATCCGGGAAGCCCGGTCGCAGTACTTCCCGGCCGTCACCGCCAACCCGAGCATCACAAATTCACGTTTGTCGACGGCGTTCGGGCAAAGCGTCGGCAACATTTTCACCACGTACTCACTGCCGCTAGAAGCGTCCTGGGAGCCCGATCTATGGGGCCGCGTTCGAAACACGGTGAAAGCCAACACACTCGCGGCCCAGGCTAGCGTGGCCGATCTGGAGAATGTGCGCCTCTCGGCGCAATCCGACCTGGCCACCGACTACTATGAGCTTCGCGCCCAAGACGCGCTGAAGCAGCTGCTGGATTCCACGGTGAGCGCCTATCGGGAGGCGCTTGAGCTGAACCGCAACCTGTACACTTCCGGTCTCGGGTCCGATGAAGCGGTAGCACAGGCAGAAGCCCAATGGAAAGCCACGCAAGCGCAAGACACGAATCTTGGCGTTCTGCGCGCCCAGTACGAACACGCGATCGCGCTGCTCACCGGCCAGCCTGCGTCGGTATTTGCCCTTCCCGCCGAGACCCTGAAGGCTGCTCCTCCGTCGATTCCGCTAGGCGTCCCTTCTGAGCTTTTGGAGCGCCGGCCCGATATCGCCGCCGCGGAACGCGCGGTCGCCCAGGCGAACGCACAAATCGGCATCGCCAAGTCGGCCTTCTTCCCTGCGGTTACACTGGGCGCCACCGCCGGCCTTCAGAGCATCTCGATTGCGGATTGGCTAACATGGCCGAGCCGGGTTTGGTCCGTAGGTCCAAGCTTGGCGCAGACGATTTTTGACGCAGGCTTACGCAGGGCTACCGTCCAGCAGTTTCAGGCAACCTACGACGCGACTGTGGCGAACTACCGGCAAACGGTACTGACGGCCTTTCAACAGGTGGAAGATAACTTAGCGGCTCTCAGAATTCTTACGCAAGTGATCGAGCAGCAAGACTCCGCGATCGAGTCAGCCGGCCGCAGTCTTCAGGAAGCCAATGTCCGGTACAAGGCCGGAATCGATCCGTACTTGAATGTGATCAGCGCGCAGACCGCTTTGCTGACTGACCAGCAAGCGGCGGTGACTTTTCGAATGCAGCGTATGGTGGCGAGCGTTCAGTTGATCAAGGCTTTGGGTGGCGGGTGGGACGCCTCGCAAATCCCTTCGGGGAAGGAACTGGGAGCCACAATTCCAAATGAATCCAGTGCCAAACAATGAGCCGTTGGCGAGAATGTGTGACGTTGCAGGATTATGCGTACGGTCCTTCTAGGCTATAAAGGAAGGCGGTAGCTCTGAAGGAGAGTCAATGACTGAAGTGCGACGGCATGTCCTGATCTGGGTGGCCCCGGAGTTCTTAAAATCCTCGGGCATGATCCAACTATTCACGGAAGCTTCCATTTTTTTACCTCCTGAAAACGACCTGGACGAATATATCCGGGCCGCAGAAGCTGCTGGCGGTTTCGCCATGACGGGAAAGCTTGCCGAGGCAAATCACGGCGCTGGCATTTGGATTTCCCCAGTCAACGTTCCAGGTCTTGAGTTGATGGTCCCCTGGCACTTCGTCAAGAGCGTCGTCACGGCCGAGAGTCCGCAGACTTCCAAGGCGTTTGGCCTTATGAGTGATTTGGCCCGGCCCAATGGGGCTGCCAAGAAACAGCGTGAACGGAGCAGTGGCCGGAATAACGTAAAGTAGTTGTATCCCTAAGGGGCTCGTTGCGATCCTTGCTTCGGCCACTGGACCCCAATCTCTGCATGGCCAGCTATCAAATAGATTCGCAGCATACAGGAGCACACTTCAAAGTCCGGCACATGATGATCTCAAACGTGAAGGGCGAGTTCAGCCGCATCACAGGCTCGGTCGAGTTCGATCCTTCGAACTTAACGGGCTCCCACGTTGAAGCGACGATCGCCTCGGCGTCCGTCAACACCCGCGAGCCTCAGCGCGATAGCCACCTCAAAAGCCCTGATTTCCTTGATGTGAACAGATATCCAGCGATAACGTTCCGTTCGACCAAGATCGTTTCTGCCGGAGAGGACAGCTACGAAGTTACCGGCGACCTGACGATCCGCGGCGTGACCCGTGAGGTGACACTTCACGTGGAATCAGTGTCGCCTGAAATCAAGGACCCCGCCGGGTTGCTGAGGCGCGGAGCAAGCGCTACCACGCAGATCGAACGCAAAGACTTCGGACTGACCTGGAATGCCGTGCTCGAGAGCGGTGGGTTCGTAGTGGGCGACGACGTGGTCATTACGATCGATGCCGAACTGGTCCGTAAGGCGGAATAAAGCGGTCTGTGTTGAAGCCAGGCTCAACGGCGAGGCAAAATACCCACACTCATTACGGAGTTTCCATTCCCTCACCTATCCTGCCCTCACTGGCCGCGTGGAGTCCGATCCGGACTCGTAGAACATCAGGTTACTGGCCTAGGACGAAGGGCGGGAGCATTTCTTCCATGAACTCGTGATATCTTTACTCCATGAATGGCAAGAACTTCGCCGCAGTGTTTCTGGCCGTGGCCCCATTAAGCTTCGCTCAATCAGCCCTGGCTCAATCTGTCGCACAGCAGCCCATTGCAGGACGCTGGGACGCGACCATCCAGATCAACGGCGTCGCAACGCCCTTTCCCCTGGAGATTTCGGGCTCGGGCGCGAACGTCACCGCGTCATTCTTTAATGGCAATGACCGATACCCTTCGACGCAAGGGCGATTCGAGAACGGGAAGCTGGTCCTGAACTGGGATTACTACGCAGCGACTCTCGAAGCGACGCTTAAGGATGGCGTGCTCGAAGGTCAATACGCCGGCACACGGCGCATGAAGGGTCCCTTTGCGATTCGAGCCGTGCGGGCCGCCGCGGCCAAGCCACCTGCGGTCTCGGCGATGGCTCCCTCCATCGACGGTCTGTGGGAGATCCCCAACAAGAGCGGAAAGGGCGAGTTGGCGTGGCGATTCGTGGTGCAGCAAGCGGGCTCGAAAGCCGACGCGACGATTTTGCGCGTGGACGGAGACACCGGGACCATCAGCGGCGCCTTCCAGAACGGCAAGTTCGTACTCAGCCATTTCGACGGGGCCCGCGCCCATCTGCTGGAAATCACACCCGCGAGCGACGGCACGCTGGATATCCTGCAAGACGGCAAGTCTAAAATGACCGCTTATCGTCCCGCCGCCGCCCGCGCCAAGGGCCTTCCGGAGCCCACCGACCCCGATCAGCACACCACCATGAAGGATCCGAGTGAGCCGTTTCGGTTCAGCTTCCCCGACTTGAACGGACGCGTCGTATCCAACGTGGATGCCCGGTTCCGGGGGAAGGTCCTGGTGGTCGAGATCACCGGAAGCTGGTGCCCCAACTGCCATGACGAAGCTCCTTTTCTAGCTGAGATGTACCGCAAGTACGGCCGGCAGGATTTCGAGATCGTTTCGCTATCATTCGAAGAGGCCGATCAGCTTAAGGATCCGACACGCTTGCGTGCGTTTGTGAAGAAGTACGGGCTGGAGTTCCCGGTGTTACTGGGCGGCGACCCGGACGAGGCGAATGCCAAACTCACGCAGTTGGTCAACTGGAATACCTGGCCGGCCACGCTTTTCATAGATCGCAAGGGCCTGGTGCGCGGGATTCACTCCGGTTTTCCGAGTTCCGGCAGCGGCGAGCTTTTTCGCCAGGCGAAGGACGAGTTCAATGTCGAGGTAGGGCGTCTGCTGGCGGAAAAATAATCCCGATCAACGAACTCGCTGAACAGGCCTGGCGAACTTCGCGGCGTCCACAGGGGCGTTCGCCTGCACGTCTGTCAGCGCATACTCCTCCTGGCCGCTGACCCAGCCATAAACCCACTTAAACGGCATCATGACGCCATTCACAGGCCGGTAATCCGAGAAGTCGATTTGCGTCGGAACGCGGCCCATCGCCGAGGCGGCATACCGAACCATCCGCGTCAGGAGACCGGACTGCTTGTCGAAATAAAACGTAGCAACCAGACCGTTGGCGCCGCTTCCTTGGACGACATAGACGCCTTTACCGTCCAGAGTAGTGGGATAACTGACGCGCCAGGAGCTGAAAAATTGCTTGAGTCCTCCCGGAAACGCCAACTGCGCATCCAGCTTGGCCCCTTCGAGGGCGCTCGCGTTGAGCGGATATTCTCCGACCACCGTAAGCGGCAGCATCACCCACGCAGCGCGGCCATCATAGGTCCTGGCCAGGTCCCCTTCCTTCTGGTGGACCAGCGTCGCGAGCTGATTCGGCGCCTTCGCGGCGATCTCCGTGGGATCCTCCTTGACCTCGCCGAACAAATGGCTGGTCCCCTTGGCGGTATAGCTGGTGAGTTGCGCGAGTCGGGCGGCTCCCCCCAGAGCCTGGATATATTTATCGAGAATCTGATCGGCGGGCGGCGTGCCGGCATCGGCTGTTGCCGGCGGCAGAAC
>Ga0209517_10005474_pt1 | contig 16170 bp, 17 predicted proteins | sample PeaSoiMetSII2010_FD_187695 | JGI IMG/M metagenome (GOLD analysis project Ga0209517, IMG submission 187695) | Peat soil microbial communities from Weissenstadt, Germany - SII-2010 (SPAdes) (version 2) | ecosystem: Environmental > Terrestrial > Soil > Wetlands > Peat | place: Germany... | reverse complement strand
CCAACTTACGAAGACAAGATGGGACGCCGGGGCCTGCGCGTAGCCGATCTGTTGGACCTTCCGCTGCTCAAGACCCACATCGAAAACGCCTGCCGCGAGAAGAACATGATCGCGCATGCGCTCTTCAACTCCGAACCGCTCGATCCCGACAAAATGTTCGACGAGTATTCGGCCGCTTCCGCCAAAGTTGCTCCGTTCGTGTGTGACACCGCCGTACTATTGAACCAAGCACTTGCGCGCGGGGAGTCGATCATGTTCGAAGGCGCACAGGGAACCATGCTGGATATCGATCATGGCACCTATCCCTTTGTCACTTCCTCTAGCGCGACTTCTGGCGGAGCCGCAACCGGCACCGGTGTGGCTCCCACCGCGATTGACACCGTGATCGGCGTCAGCAAAGCCTACTGCACTCGGGTTGGGGGTGGGCCGTTTCCCAGTGAAGCCCTCGACGCCAGCGGAGACCTGCTGCGCACTCGGGGCAACGAGTTTGGCGCCGTGACCGGCCGCCCGCGTCGTTGCGGCTGGCTGGACTTGCCTCTGTTGCGCTACGCTGGCATGATTAATGGAACTTCCTGGCTGGTGGTTACCAAGCTCGATGTGCTGGACGAACTGGCCGAGATTCCGGTGTGTGTGGGCTACAAGATTTACGGCAAGAAAGTGGACGAAGTGCCGGCGCAGGACAGCGGATTCGGTAAACTTGAATGCATTTATCAAAAGCTGCCCGGCTGGCGAACTTCCAGCGTAGGGACTACGAAACTTGAGAAGCTGCCGAAAGCGGCGCGTGAGTACCTGGCGTTTTTAGAGAAGGAGAGTGGCACGCGCATCGGCATGGTCTCCACCGGACCGGGGCGCGAGCAAACCATCATGGTCGATGAGTTCGCGGCTAAGCTGGCGGAATTGACCGGAACCAAAACCAGGGGACAGGCGAAAAACTGAGGACGGAGTGAACGATGGTCGTTCTGGCGGTAACGTGGATGGCAAAACTCGGCCACGAATCAGAGGTGGCCAGCCTTTTTACGAAACTTACCGAGGAATCCCGCAAAGAACCCGGTTGCGTCATGTACCAGGTCCACCGGCACAAGACCGAACCGCGCCGCTTCTTCATTTACGAACAATACAAAGATGACGCTGCTCTGGAGGCCCACCGCGCCGCGCCGCACTTCCTGCAATACGCAAAAAGAGAATTGCCCCGCCACGGCGACCGCGTGGAAGGGCAATTGTACGAACCCCTGGCATGAACGCGTGGCGCGGGCGCCCTCGCCCGCGAATCTACTTCTTGTCCGCCATCAGCACGCCGCCCGAGGCGTAGCTCTCTTTCGACACTTCGTGAAAAGTCACGACGATGGCTTCCCGCTTGGCTCCAGCTTCTTCCACCAAGACGTCGGTGAGGCGCTGTGCGAGTTTCCGTTTCTGGTCGGCGGTCCGTCCGCTGAGCATCGTGATTTGCAATAGAGGCATGAAGTCTCCTATTGTGCCAGTTCGTATCCCGCGAAAAAATAGCTCAGTTCGAATCGAGCGGTGTCGTCGCCGTCCGAACCGTGAATCGCGTTATGCTCGATATTGGTCGCCCACTTCTTGCGGATGGTGCCTTCCTCCGCTTGTGCCGGATTGGTCGCCCCCATGAGCTTGCGCAAATCGGCAATGGCATTTTCTTTTTCCAGCGCCAACACCACAATCGGCCCGCTCGACATGAAATCGGTTAATGAGTTGTAAAACGGCCGGTTCGCATGGACGGCATAGAACTGCTCCGCCTGATGCTTGGAAATCTCCAGCATCTTCATGGCAAGAATCCGAAAGCCGTTCTTCTCGAACTGCTCAATAATGTCGCCGATGGCGTTCTTGCGCACCGCGTCAGGTTTAACAATGGTAAAAGTCCGTTGTAAAGTTTTCATAGTTTTTGGTCTGAGAACTGTGATCTGACAACTGTTTCCTACACCTTAACGCCCATCGCCGCCACCACCGTCTCGCCAATATCCGCCGGCGACTTGGCTACGCGAATTCCGGCTGCTTCCATGGCTTTGATTTTCTCCGCCGCGGTTCCCTTGCCGCCCGAAATAATGGCGCCGGCGTGGCCCATCCTGCGTCCCGGAGGAGCAGTTTGTCCGGCAATGAATCCCACCACCGGCTTCTTCATACGCGACTTAACGTACTCGGCTGCCGTTTCCTCCGCATTCCCGCCAATCTCCCCAATCATCACCACCACTTCGGTTTGCGCGTCTTTATTGAAAAGCTCCAGCGCGTCCAGGAAATTAGTCCCAATAATCGGGTCTCCGCCAATCCCGATCGCCGTAGACTGCCCGATGTTGCGGGTCGTCAACTGATAGACCGCTTCATAAGTCAATGTCCCTGAGCGTGAAACGATTCCCACCGGGCCCTCGCGATGGATGCGCCCCGGCATTATTCCGATTTTGCATTTGCCCGGAGAAATAATTCCAGGGCAATTCGGCCCGATCAGCCGCGAACGCCGCGTTTGCAGGAACTCCCACGCGCGCACCATGTCGAGCGTCGGAACACCTTCGGTAATACAGACGATCAACTCGATCTCGGCATCGGCGGCTTCCATGATGGCGTCAGCAGCAAACGGCGGCGGCACAAAGATCATCGATGCATCCGCGCCGGTCTTGTCGACCGCTTCCTGCACGCTGTTGAAGATCGGCCAGCCCTCGTGCGTGGTCCCGCCCTTGCCCGGCGTCACTCCGCCGACGATCTTGGTTCCGTACTCCGCACAGGCTTTGGCATGAAATGTACCTTCACGCCCGGTCAGCCCCTGTACCAGCACCCGCGTCGATTTATCTACAAGAATGCTCATTATCCCTTCGCCGCTGCAACCACTTTTTCCGCCGCATCTTTCATGGTCGCCGCCACAATAAAATTCAATCCTGATTGCTGCAAAATCTCGCGGCCTGCCTCCACGTTCGTGCCTTCCAGGCGCAGCACCATGGGCAACTGAATGTGGGTTTTCGTCGCCGCCTCAACGATGCCCGTGGCCAGCGTATCCACACGCAGGATCCCGCCAAAAATATTGATCAGCACCGCCTTCACATTCTTGTCGCTCAGCAGGATCTCAAACGCATGCGTCACCTGTTCGGCATTGGCTCCGCCGCCCACGTCGAGAAAATTCGCCGGCATTCCACCCGCATATTTAATGATGTCCATGGTCGCCATGGCGAGTCCGGCGCCATTCACCATGCAGCCCACGTTGCCGTCGAGTTTAATGTAATTCAAGCTGTACTTCGAAGCTTCCACCTCCAGCGGATCTTCCTCGCTAGTGTCACGCAGTTCTTTGATCTCGGGATGGCGGAAGAGCGCGTTGTCGTCGAAATTAAACTTGGCATCGAGCGCCACCAGCCGCCCATCGCTGCAACTGACAAACGGATTGATCTCGCACAACGAAGCGTCGGTTTCCTCGAACGCGCGATAGAGGCCGGTCATGAAACGCACAGCGTCGTTGATCTGCGGCGGCTTCAGCCCCAGCTTGAATGCCAGCTTGCGCGCCTGAAAAGGCTCCAGGCCCATGCCCGGCTGAATGTATTCTTTGAGAATGGCATCAGGATTCGTCGCCGCCACCTGCTCGATCTCCATCCCTCCCGCAGCCGACGCCATAAACACCGGCCTGGCCTCAACGCGGTCAATCACAATCCCGAGATAAAGTTCTTTCTCGATTGGCAGTGTTTCTTCAATCAACAACCGCCGTACCACCCGGCCTTCGGGGCCAGTCTGATGGGTGACCAGCGTCATGCCCAGGATTTTGCCCGCGAGTTCAGCGGCTTCCTCGACCGACTTCGCAATCTTGACGCCCCCGCCTTTGCCCCGGCCGCCAGCATGAATCTGCGCTTTGACCACCACGCCCGTGGCGCCTGCGTCGAACAGCGCTTTGGCCGCCGCCAACGCCTGCTCCCGGGTTTCCGCCATTTCGCCTCGAGGCACGGCAACCCCATACTTTTTCAAGATGGCTTTGCCCTGGTATTCATGAATCTTCATAATGATTCTCGTTTAGCTTTATGATCGGCAGGACTTCGCTCGCGGCTTAACTGCGGGCTGCAAACAATTGATTCTATAGAAGCGCTGGGGATAGGGCAAACGAGACAACGTTCGAAAACAGTGTCCAATCTCAGACTGGGCCAGCCTTAGGATATTTTCTTCGCGCTCTTAGCGGATCCTTCGCGTACTTCGCGGTTAGAGCTTTTTGACCGCAAAGAAACGTAAAGCATTGGCAAAGGTCGCAAGAAAATCAGAGCTTGAGATCAGGACTTAAACCACGTGTTACTCTTGGACTTCCTCAATGATCGCCGACGTTCTCCATCGCATCGCCAATCACCGGGAGTCTCTATCCCGCGAAGAAGCGCGCGCCGTCATGGCCGAGATTCTTGCCGGCACATGCACTGATTCGCAGATCGCAGCCTTCCTGGTCGCGCTTCACATGAAAGGCGAAACCGTCGAAGAGATCGTCGGTTTCGCGGAAGCCATCCGGGCAGCGGCCACGCCCTTGCCCCTGCATCCAAACTCCAGCGTGGACGTCAGCGGCACCGGGCGCGACGCCCTGGTGGATACTTGCGGCACCGGCGGCGACGCCAGCGGCACCTTCAATATTTCTACCGCAACAGCGCTCGTGGTCGCCGGGGCCGGCGTGCGGGTCGCGAAACACGGCAACCGCAGCGTAACTTCGAAATGTGGGTCGGCGGATGTAATCGAGGCTCTCGGCGTCAAGATTGATCTGCCGGCGGCGCGACTCGTGGCCTGCCTCGCGGAAGTAGGCATCGCATTCCTGTTTGCCCCGGACATGCACTCGGCGATGAAGCATGTGCAAACCGCGCGTCGCGAGCTTCGCCTGCGCACGGTTTTCAATCTACTCGGCCCGCTCACCAATCCAGCCAATGCTTCGGCACAAGTGGTGGGCGTGTACTCGGTCGATCTGGTGGAAAAATTGGCGGAGGCCCTCAGTATGCTCGGCCTGCGCCGCGCCATGGTGGTGCACGGGCTCGACGGGCTCGACGAAATTACCATCGCCGGCCCCACCCGCATTGCCGAAGTAAACGCTGGCTCGGTGCGAACCTACGAGGTCACGCCGGAGGAATTCGGCATGAAACGCAGCTCGCTCGAAGACATCTCTGGCGGGGATGCTGCGGCCAACGCCTCCATCATCCATGAAGTGCTGAGCGGACGGCATTCAGCTAGGCGTGACGTCGCCCTGCTGAACGCCGCCGCGACGTTGGTGGTAGCCGGGAAGGCTGATCACTTGGCACAGGCCCTCCCCCTGGCGGCGAAATCGATCGACTCCGGGGCAGCCGCGAAAAAGCTCGCGGATCTGATGCGGTTCACACAAGAACCGTAGACGACGAAAGACAACGCATAAAGATAATCACGCCGCTTTCGTCCAATCCTTTGTGTACCTTTGTGTCCTTTGTGGTTTACGGTTTCCCCGCCGCCTTCTTCAGCCGCTCGATCTGCTCCAGATGATTCGGCCCGTGTTTCGACATCATCTGCACGTAATCTGCAACTGTAACCGGACGATCTTTTTCGGGATGCCGCGCAGATTTCTGCAAGTCTTCCGCCTTCAACCGTCGCAGCAACTGTATGGTCGCATGGCGATTCAGCCCGTAGAGCGCGACCAGTTCCGGTGGTGACGATTCCATGTATCCAAGGTTTTTCGCCCACGCGTCCTGATCAATCGGCGCGATCACCGGGTCTTTATCCGCCAGCATCTGCCGCATGCGGTGGGCGTACAGGATTTCAATGTCCGCCAGATGTGCCACAATCTCCAGGATGCACCACTTGTCCGGCGACGGCTTGTAGCGCAGGGTCTTGTCGGGTAGGCCCAAGACCGCCGCCGCAATCTCCTTGGGACTCTTTTCCGCCAGATCGAGATGTTTCTTTAATTCTGCTTCAGTCATAGGACACCAATTTGTAATTGAGTAATTTGTTAATTGAGTAATCGAGAACGCTGCTGCTGATTTCAAATTACTCAATTCCTCAATTTCTAAATTACCTAATTCTAGTTCATCCCACCTGCACCTTCTCCATCCACTGCGCCACCTGCACGTTCCATCCCAGTTCTTTTGTGATCGCATCTTTCAACTGCGACGCCGCCGCCGGCTCTCCGTGTACCAAATACGTCGCGCTGGGTTTCTGGGTAAATGTGTGCAGCCATTTCAGCAGTTCAGGCGTGTCCGCATGGTCGCTGAACTGTTCAAACACCGCAATCTGCGCGCGAATGGGAATCATCTCACCGAATATTTTCACTTCCGGTGCTCCGCTCTTAATGGTGAAGCCGCGTGTTCCCGGCGCCTGAAAACCAATAAACAAGACCACATTCTTCGGATCTGGCAGCCTCTGCGCCAGATGGTGCAGAATGCGCCCGCCCGTCACCATGCCGCTCGAAGAAACAATGATGGAGGGATACTTTGAATCATTGATCTTCTTCGACTCCGCCGAGGTCAAAGCAAAGGTGAAACCCGGCCACTCCAGCGGCGATCCATACTGGCTGACCAGCTGGCGCGTGTCATCGCTGTATTCCTCGGAATGCTTGATGAAGATTTCCACCGCTTTGATGGCCATGGGGCTGTCGCAATAAACCGGCATCTTCGGGATCTGCCCCGAGTCCATCAGATGTTTCAGCATGAAAATGAATTTCTGGGTGCGCTCCACGGCGAACGCTGGCACCACCACGGTCCCGCCGCGCTGCACAGTTGCGCGAATCACTTCCGCCAGCCGGGGTCGCGGATCGTCGGTAGGATGCTGCCGGTTCCCATAGGTGGATTCCATCACCAGCAGGTCCGCCGCTTCCCCCTCCGTCGGCCCGGAGTGTACGACCTTACCGGGGGCCACCTGCTGATCGGCCACCCGTCCAATATCTCCCGTGAACAGCAGACGGCGGCTCTGGCCGTTGGTCTGTAGCGTGAGTTCCACCATCGACGATCCCAGAATGTGCGCCGCCCGCACAAAACGAAATGACATCTGTGGACAGAGTTCCTTCGCCTCCCCAAACTGCACTGCCCGAAAGTACTGGAGCGACGCCTGCGCTTCTGCGAGCGTGTAGAGCGGAAGCGCGGGATCATGCTTCGATTTCTTGAGCTTGTTGTAGAAGTTCGCGTCTTCTTCCTGTAGATGGCCGGAGTCGGGCAGGATGATGCCGCACAAATCAATGGTGGGTTGCGTGGCATAGATCGGCCCGCGAAAGCCTTCCCTCACCAGACGTGGAATCCACCCGCAATGGTCGAGGTGAGCGTGGGTTAGGACTACCGCATCGATCTCACGCGCCGGGACAGGCGTGTCCTGCCAGTTGCGCTCCCGCCACTCCTTCAGTCCCTGAAACATTCCGCAATCGATGAGCGCCTGAAAGGCTTTCTTGCCGGTGGAATCCGTCCCGCTGTTGATCAAATGTTTCGAGCCAGTGACAGTGCCCGCCGCCCCTAAGAATTGGATATAGGCCAAATCGACTCCCTTCCCTTTTTATTAGCTTTCCTTTGTGGAACCTTTGTGTCCTTTGTGGTGAATCGCTTTTCGTCACAGATGCTTTCAACCTGCGCGTCGTAGTGATGCCTCAATGATTCACTGACTCAATTTTATAAGTGTTGTTGCTCATATCGCTCTCCGGCACACTGCCGTCGTTGACCACCACTTCCAGCGGCTTGGCGGATGCTTCAATCCGGAGCGAAACTTTCGATTGTGCCCGAACCTCTACGCGCTGACGAACCTCACCACCCTCCATCCTCAGCACCACCGGCACTTCAGCGCCAGCGCGGCCAAGATTTTCGACGGTGATAGTCACCAGAAAATGGCCGGTTTCCAGTGGACGCGAGAAGACAGCAGCGACCCGGAAATCTGGCAACCCGCGGTCGTGATACACCCAGTCATCGAAGAACCATTGCAAATCGCGCTTGGTGTCTCCGGCAACCAGCCGCTGCATATACGCCGGATCTTTGTCTTCGTTCGCGTGGTAGCTAAGCAGGGCTGCGGTGGGTAAACGCCCCAGCATGTCCTTCAACATCCACCAAACAAACATCGCCTTGGTTTGCAGGTATAAATCATCCGGAGCTTGGATGAGCGAACCCTTCGTTTCCGACTCTGCGCTCTTAACCGTTTTCTCGGCATCGACTAGCGCCGCCATATGTGCATTCAGATAATCGAGTGCTGCCTGCAGACCCCGGTGCTCTTCCACGAACGCCGCCTGCGCGTAGTGTGCCAGGCCTTCTTGAATCCATGCCCGAGGAGACGAAACCTGTTGACGGGCGACCGCATACACCATATCCAACTCAGCTTCGTTCGTCAGGTCAGCCCCAAGCGGAATAAGTAACATGCCTTGAGTGACAAACGGCACCGCATTGGCCTCTGGCAAGCTGAGCATCTGCAAGTTTTTCGGGCCCCCCGCGGTGCCAATGGCCTCAATCTGGGACGCGGCTTCCGCGTAGTCTTTCGCCGTCTCCTCCTGGCCCGGCAAAAACTCAACATCAAGAGAGTCGCGCAGTGGGAGCTTCTGATAACTCGCGATCACAAGTGTCGGAACGCTCACGCCGGGGCCGGCCAAATGAAAAGTCCACGCGGTTTCCATCGAGGGACCCGCCTGAACTTGAGCGTTACCGGGCGTGCCACTGAAAAAGATTGTCTGGTTCGAAGTCGATTGAAACACCAGGTCCATGGTTGTTTCGGCATGTCTGACCATCCACCTGCCTACCGCGTCCGGAACGGCATCGCCGTCCGCCAGACTCGCCGCCTCGGTTGCCACCGGATACCACGCCACGTAGCCAATCCCACGCACAGCCGTAAAAGACTTGCTGATCTGGTCCCAGTCGCTGTGTTTGGCTTTATCTTCGGGCACTCCGATTCGCGTCAGCCGCGTGCTGTCGAGGGGAATTACGCCTTCGTATCCGATGTCCAGCTCAACCGTTCCCTTGGGCAGAACCTCGCGCGGCAAAGTCACAATGGCCTCAGACAAGGCGCCAGTATGATCGACGTCGGAAGTGAGTTCGTGAGTCTCGAACTGAACCGCCTTCCCCGCCATCTGAATCGATCTCCAGTCCAGCGTCGAAGAAATCTGTAGCACCAAGTTCTTCTGCGGAACCAGTGAATCATTGCGCAGCGTGATCCTGCCACGCACACCCAGTCGTTGCTGCTCAGGTTCGACGCGCACCTCGAGGTTGTAGCTGGTGAAAGTGAAGGCTTCGCGGTCGAGGGCCTGCGCTTGCAAGGCCAAACCACAAAGGACAAAGAGAGCACAGAGCAACCTCATCAAACCTTCTCTCGCCGCTGGCGAACGATTTCATACAACATCACGCCCGCCGCCACCGACACATTCAGCGAAGGCACTTTGCCGAGCATGGGTATCGAAACCAGAAAATCGCACTTTTTCGCCACTAGATCGTGTACGCCTTTTCCCTCCGCCCCCAGCACAATGGCGCAATCCATGTTGTAATCCAGTGAATCGTAAGACTGCTTGCCGCGCTCATCAAGGCCCACCGTCCACAGGTTTTGCGCCTTTAAGTCTTCTAGCGTACGCGCGATGTTGGTGACTTTGGCGATCGGCAGGTGCTCACTCGCTCCCGCGGAAGCCTTGGTGACGGTCGCCGTCACGCCCGCAGCCCGGCGTTCCGGAATCACCACACCGTCCGCCCCAGCGGCGTCGGCGGTACGCAAAATCGCGCCCAGATTGTGCGGGTCTTCGACTCCATCCAGCACCACAATCAGCGAATACTGCCCCCGCTTGGCGGCGACCACATCTTCAAGATCGTTGTACTGTTTCGCCGACGTAACTGCGACCACCCCCTGATGCGCATTGTTCCCCGCCATGCGGTCCAGTTCCGCCCGTCCCACAAAACGTACCGCCACGCCTTGCCGCCGGCATTCATCGACCACTTGCTGCAAACGCAGGTCATGGCGCTCTTTTGCCACACCCACCCAGGCAAATGCCCGCCCCCGCGCCTTCAGCGCCTCGGCCACAGAGTTGATCCCGTAGATGTAATTCATGAATGTTCAGTGTAATGCCTCGGGTTCACCTGAGGCCACGTCGGGGCGGACGTCCTCGTCCGCCCAGGCCGCTGGAAGCCCACAGAGCCTCAGCATCATCAAACTGAATGCTAGACTAAATATTTCGGAGGCATGCTTTGCACGAAGTCTTCATTCTTTCCGCAGTCCGCACGCCGATCGGAAAATTCGGCGGCTCGTTGGCTACGATGACCGCGGCCGACATGGGCGTAGTCGCCGCCAAAGCCGCTATGGAACGCGCCGGCGTTCGCCCCGATCAGGTCGAGGAATCGATTTTCGGCAACGCCCGCCAAGCCGGTGGAGGTCCCAATCCCGCCCGCCAGATTTCCATCCGCAGCGGCGTTCCCCAGGAAGTTCCCGCATACACCGTGAACAAAGCTTGTGCCTCGGGCATCAAGTCGATTGCGCTGGGGTTTCAGGAAATTGCTACCGGCAATCTCGATTGCGTCCTCGCCGGCGGCACCGAATCCATGTCCCGAGTTCCCTTCTATCTCGACGGCGCCCGCTGGGGCTATCGCATCGGCAATCAGGAGCTCGTGGATGGCATGTATCGCGACGGCTTCTTCTGTCCTCTGGCGAAAATGGTGATGGGCGAAACTGCGGAAATACTGGCCGAGCAGTACAAGATCACGCGTGAAGAACAAGACCAGTTTGCGCTGTGCTCCCAGACTCGCGCCGCAGCAGCCATCGAGGCCGGAAGATTTCAGAATGAACTGGCTCCTGTGACCCTCGAAAGCAAAAAAGGCCCCCAGACCTTCAGTCGCGACGAGCATCCCTTCGTCGGCGCAACGATCGAAAAGCTAGCCAAACTGGCGCCGGTGTTCTCGAAGACCGGAACGATTACTGCCGGCAACTCCTCCGGCATCACCGACGGTGCCGCAGCCGTGGTGCTGGCCAGCGAAGACTTCGTCAAGAAGCATACCCTCAAGCCCCTGGCCCGCATCATGGCGGTGGCTTCTGCCGGCGTCGATCCCCGCATCATGGGCATTGGCCCGGTCCCCGCTCTGCGCAAGATGGAGCAGAAACACAAGCTCCGTCTCTCCGATTTCGATTTGGTTGAACTGAATGAAGCTTTCGCCGCCCAGGTCATCGCCTGTGACCGCGAATTGCACTTCGACCACGACAGACTCAACCTGAACGGCGGGGCCATCGCCCTCGGCCATCCCATCGGCTGCACTGGAACCCGGATCACAGTCACACTGCTGCACGAATTGATCCGGCGCAAAGCCAAACGAGGCGTCGCTACTCTCTGCGTAAGCGGCGGCATGGGCATGGCCCTGGCCATCGAGAACCTGTCCAAGTAGCGCCGCCGTCCCGGCGCTACAGCTAAATAGCTGGTTGCAGATAAAGGGGTTACAAGATCGACGGTTCCTGCCCCGCCCTGCATCTTTTCTCCCGCCCCGCCCGTATATCCGGTAGCATGAACGCCGCAGCCTTATATTTCGTGAATGGGATGGAGTCCGAGACCAGCGTCATCGCTCGTGGTCTTCGTCGTCGCGATCCGGATCTGCTCGACCGCCTGATCGAGCAGTATCAGCATCGCCTGCTGCGCTATCTGACGTACCTGACGGGACACCGCGAGCTCGCGGAAGACCTCTTTCAAGAAACCTGGATTCGAGTGCTCGAACGCGGCCATCAGTACGACGGCAAGCACGAATTCAGCACCTGGCTTTTTTCCGTAGCCCGGCATCTGACCATCGATTCCATGCGAAAGAAAAATCCCGTCAGCCTCGATGGGTTGCTCGACAACGAAGAGGAAAAACGCGCCCCACTCGATCCGGTCGACATTCGCCCGTCCGCGCTGGAAATCATCGCGCAGCACGAACACGCCGAGCGCATCAATGCCGCCCTGGTTTGTATCCCCGCTGAATACCGCGAAGCCGTAGTCCTGCGCTTTCAGGAAGGGCTGACCCTGGACGAAATCTCCGCTGTCACGGGCGCACCTTTAGGCACGATAAAGTCGCGCCTCTATCGCGGATTGAACCTACTGATGCCGCTGCTGAAAGGAGCCCAGGCATGACGCGCGATGTCCATCAACAGGCACGGGAGTGGATTGCCCTGACTGGCACTGCTCTCACCGGCAAAGACGGGCTCAGTGATGCCCAGCAGTCGCAGTTGCAGGCGCACTTGCGGGAGTGCGACTCCTGCCGTGAATATGCCGAAGCCACCACCCAGGTCATTCGTTCCCTGCGCTCGGTGCCGTTGGCGGCAACTCCGGCCCTGGTGCGGAGGACGCAAGCCCGTGTCCGCCAGCACGCACAGCTACTCCGTCAGCATAAGGAGCGATTGTGGATGGTGGGGATCGCTTGTGCGGGCATCGGATTTTCCGCGGCCGTGACCATCCCAATTATGTGGAGAATTTTTTCCTGGATGGGAAGCTGGGCCGGCGTTTCCAATCCCGTATGGGAAACCGGTTTCGGCATTTTTGTGATCGTACCGGCGCTTCTGGTCAGCGTGCTCCTGTTAGCTCGCGGCACGCACCTGACCGATGACGCCAGCCGTTGGCACTACTGAGATGAGAATTGGAGACTTTATGCAGGAAACAAATCAAAAACTAACCGGCTTCGCAGCCGAGATCAGAAACATCGCCGGATGGGCGTGGGCTCTGGCGGCAATTGGCTTTCTAGGTATGCAGTACGTGTTCAACGTGGTGGTAGCGCACCAGCCGGATGCTCCGCCTGCATGGGCGCGACCTCTGATGGGCCTGTCGGTCGGTCTTCTCGTTGCCTTTTACATGTTGATGATTGGCTACGTGAACCGCGATTTCAAACTCGTCGCCCGCTGGGCGTGGATTCTGGCGGCGATTGGCTTCCTCAGCATGCAGTTCGTGTTCAATGTGGTGATCGCGCGACAGCCGGATGCGCCACCTGCCTGGGCACGGGTCCTGCTGGGCTTGTTGGTCGGCCTTATCCTGACCTGTTACCTGTTGCTGATCGGGTACGTGAATCGCGATTCGGGACGCCGTGGCATGAGCCGCGTGCTCTGGACCACGGTTAGCGTCCTGGTGCCCAACGGCCTGGGAATCATTCTGTACTTCATTCTCCGCCAGCCCGTGATCGGCAACTGCCCGCAGTGTGGACACGCGGTGCAGCACGGTTTCAATTTCTGTCCCCAGTGCAATTGCAAGTTGAACCCCAGCTGTCCCCAATGCCAGCGTATGGTCAGCCCACAGGACGCGTATTGCCCTTATTGTGGGACGTCGCTTCCTGACCCAGCAGTTCGGTCAGGCGTTCCGCAAATTGAAGTTCGCCACTGAGTCTGGTCCTGACACTTAATTCGAGAGGGGCGCACTAACATGAATCCGCTTCCAGAAATCGCCGCTGTCACACCCGCCCCGCGCGCCGTCATCGCTCCTCCGCCTGCGAAGAGCTCTTCCGCGCAGGGCATTTTCATCGGACCCAACGGCCTGCGAGCGGGCTGGCGGCTGCTCATCTTCGCCGCCTTGGTGGTTACTCTGTTGGCCAGTTTTCTTCTCATCCGCAACGGCGGGCTTCAAGGCTTTCTGGAAGCAAAGAAACACGCCGGCGAAATTACCGTTACCCCGCTCTTGATGATCAAGTCGGAAGCGATCGCTTTCCTGCTGCTCTGCGTCGCGACCTTGATCATGGGCAAGATCGAGCGTCGCAAATTCAGCGAATACGGTTTGCCCCTGCGCCATGCCCTGGGAAAAAACTTCTGGATCGGCGCCATCTCTGGATTTCTGGCAATCAGCGGCACCCTGCTGACCATGTTCCTGCTGCACGGCTTCCGCGTTACCGGCCTGGTCCTTCACGGCACAGCAATTTTGTCATCGGTCGTCGCCTGGGGCATCGCATTCCTGCTGGCGGGAATGTGTGAAGAATTCCTGTGCCGCGGATACGCCCAGTACACACTCACTTCCGGAATCGGCTTCTGGCCGGCGGCGTTCGTGATGTCCGGCATGTTCGCCTTTGGGCACTCCTTCAACCCAAACGAGACTGGAGTGGGCGTCGTGGCGACCGGTTTGTTCTCGCTCCTCTTCTGCCTGTTCTTGCGGCGGACCGGCAATCTTTGGATGCCGGTCGGCTTTCACGCCGCCTGGGATTGGGGACAAACTTTCTACGGCGTTCCGGATAGCGGCATGTTGCCCTACCACAGCGTTTTCCATTCTACGTTTAGTGGGCCGCAATGGCTCACCGGCGGGATCGTCGGCCCTGAGGCCAGCATCTTGTGCCCCATCGCGTTGCTGGTTGTAGGTCTGATTTTCAGCTTCTACTATCGCGAGAATCGCTATCCGACCCTCCAACCGCGTTCGCTGCCGGCCTCGCAAGACTTGGCAGCCTGAAACCAGGACGTGCCTTGTCTCTGGTATCCTGCCTGTGCGGCATGCCCGGACCAGATCGGACACTCCGGCCAAGTCTTTCAGCATTGCCGATTCCAGGAGGCTCGATTTGACGCTTAAATCCCTTCGCGTGTTCCTGCTCATGCTCTTTGCCCTTCTGCCGGTTGCGCTGTTCGCCCAGGAAGATTTTTCCGCCGATATCGTGAATAACAAAGATGGCGGTAGTCAGAGCCACGCAAGAATCTACGTCACAAAAGACAAATGGCGCATTGAAGGCTTGCAAGAGGGCCGGATGAGCGGCGCCATCATCACTAACTTGGCGACGCGAATGAGTGACGTCCTCATGGCGGAGCGCAAAATGTACATGGAGTTTCCTCAGGGCCAGGGTCCCGCCGGCCAGCAGATGTGGAGTTTCTACCACGCACGCAATATCGACGATGCCTGCGGCGATTGGTTGAAGTTACCCTACAACCAGGGCGGCACCTGCCACAAAGTCGGCTCCGATTCCGTCAACGGCCGCAGCGCGGTCAAGTACACCGGTACCAACTCCAAGGGCGAGACCGGCAGCGTTTGGTTCGACAAGAAGATCGCCTTCCCCATCAAGTGGGAGGGTGAAAAAGGCGGAAGCGGCGAATTGCAGAACATAAAAGAGGGTTCGCAGCCGGCAAGCCTGTTCGAAATTCCTTCCGATTATCAGAAATTTCAGTTGCCGGCCGGCATGTCGATGCCCAACATGCAGCCCCACTAACCCGCGGCGTTAACGCATGGAACCTGCCGCGCCGTATACTTACAGCTGGGCGCTCATTGGAGGATCGACATGTCTTTGTCGGCTGTAATCGTGGATGATGAACAACTGGCCCGCGACGAACTCGCTTTTCTGCTCAAGAATGTTGGCGATGTTGAGGTCGTGGCCCAGGGCAAGAACGGCGTTGAAGCCGTCAATCTCATCCGCGAACACAACCCCGATCTGGTTTTCCTCGATGTGCAGATGCCCGGCCTCGATGGCTTCGGCGTGATCAAGAAACTGCTCGACCGCAAGGTGCCCCTGCCCCAGATCGTCTTTGCCACCGCCTTCGATCAATATGCCGTGAAGGCGTTTGAAGTAAATGCAGTGGACTACCTGCTCAAGCCTTTCGACAAAAAGCGCGTAGCCCAATCGGTGCAAAAAGCCCGCATCAAGCTGGGGGGCGCCAGCCCGGCTTCCGACAAATTGGAAACCCTGGTGAAGATGCTGGAATCGCAGAAACCCCAGACTTCCAAGATTCTGCTGAAAACCGCCGGCCGCATGTTCCTGGCAAATCAAAAGGATGTTTGTTTCGCGTCCATCGAGGACGGCATCATTACGGTTGTAACCAGCGGGCCTAACGGCATGGAGGGTCAATCCAACTGCCGCACTCTCGAAGAGTTACTGGACAGTCTTGACTCCACCCTTTTCTGGCGCGCACATCGTTCCTATCTGGTGAACATTAACCGCATCAAGGAAGTTGTCCCCTGGTTCAAAAGTTCTTACCAGGTGCGCATGGATGACAAGAAGCAGACCGAGGTTCCAGTCAGCCGCGCCCAAACTAAACGTCTGCGCGAACTGTTCGGCCTCTAGTCCTGCGTAATGGCAACCCAGTTACCCACGGGTGCATCGCAGCAGTCATTGCCGTATGCCTTCTGTGCTGCAAATTCCGGCCCCAGAAGCTATCCACCGCATTCGGCGGGTTCAGGTGTTCACTATCGCTTGGATGACCGTGGAGGCTGTCGTGTCCCTCTTTGCAGCGTGGAAGGCCCGCAGCCCAGCCCTGTTCGCATTCGGTGGGGACAGTGCCATCGAACTCTTCTCAGCGACGGTCGTGCTGTGGAGGTTCCGCGCCGCTGCTCCTCACGAGCAGGTGGAAAGGAGAGCA
>Ga0209517_10005471_pt1 | contig 16175 bp, 6 predicted proteins | sample PeaSoiMetSII2010_FD_187695 | JGI IMG/M metagenome (GOLD analysis project Ga0209517, IMG submission 187695) | Peat soil microbial communities from Weissenstadt, Germany - SII-2010 (SPAdes) (version 2) | ecosystem: Environmental > Terrestrial > Soil > Wetlands > Peat | place: Germany: Weissenstadt... | reverse complement strand
CCGTATGGCTGCCACGCTTGTAGTCTTCCATCCCTTCAAGCCTAGTCCCATCCGTCGCCTGAAGGCGAGGGGTTTACCGATCCCCTATCGGGGACTCTAAAGTTATCGCCTTTTGCCTCGCTTTGGCGGGTTGCGGCACGGTGAAGGTGAGATCAGCGGCTATGCGGACGGCTAGCCGCTCGGATTCACCACCCACTTTGGTAAAAACACATTCCGCTGTGCCTCACTCAAGGACCGGGTGGGCATCGAAGGCTTCGGTCGCTACCTGATGCCGCACCCGGAGTTTGAGTGCCGGCTCGCCCAGAACAGCCTTCCGTTTGTCGTCCCCACATCGTCGGCGCTCTATTTGAATGAGCGGTTGCTGATGTTGCGGCAAGCGCTCGATCAGACCGAGGCGCTCGCCGGTGGCGGCCAATTGACAGATGTTGAATTGAGTAGCACAGGCCTCAAGATCGGCCCACTTGGGAACAATGTTCCGATAGAAGCGGACGCCCTGAGAGACGTGCTTTACGGGATGCTTCCCCAGGTCAAGGTAACCGACTTGTTGATGGAGCTAGACCATTGGACGGGGTTCACTCAGCATTTCGTCCATCTCAAGACCGACGAGCCGGCGAAGGATTCAGCGCTGCTGCTCACGGCCATTCTTGCAGATGCGACCAACCTGGTCATGGGCAATATGGCTGAATCCTGTCCGGGCACAAACCTCGCGAAACTCTCCTGGCTCGTAGCCTGGCTCTTACTGCTGGTCGTGCGGATACGCAACCTCAACCGTGTTGATGGAGTAGTGATCCACTGGAACGGTGACCGAGTCGGAGTCGACCAGCTGCAGGGGTTGGCCTTCCGGCTTCTCCATCAGGTTGGTGGCTGTGGCCGAGGTTGCGCCCTTCGGGAAGGTCAGCGAAACCTGACCGTCCTTGCCAGCCCATTCGTAGAACCGCAGAACCAGCGCATTTGTGTCCTCGGCTTTCTTCACGGCGGTCAGGATGACGCTGTCGTCGCCCTTGACGGAGAAGTAGGAGTACTCCAGCGGCATGGTGCCCGCGTGCGCATCCGCCTGCATGGCCTTCAGCTTGTAGTTGTACGCATAGCCATGGCGTACCGTCATCGCGGTCCTCCAGTCACCGGCGTGCGGAAAGAGAGCATAACTGAAGTGCTGATGACCGCGGTCCGCATTGGGATCGGGATCGGTAGGCGAGCGCAGCAGGGTCAGCCGCAGCACATTGTCCTTGCAGTCGTACCCATACTTCGCTTCGTTGATGAGCGAGAAGCCGTGTTGTCCATCGCCCAGGTCGGCCCAGCGAATAGCCGAGACCTCGAACTTCGCCGCGTCCCAGTCGTTGTCGCGTGTGGTCGGCCGCTCGATGGTTCCGTAAGGAATCTCGTAGGTCGCCATCTTGCTCGACACCGCCAGCGGGAAGGCCGCTTTGAGCAGTATGTAGGTTTCATGCCAGTCGATGTCGTTCACCACATCGACCTGGTCGGAGTTCTCGTATAGGGTGATGTCCTGTTGGAACTTCGAGTTCTGCCAGTGGCGCGCCACGCGAATGACCGCGCGGAGCGGGTTCTGCTCCACTAGCTTCACCGAATCGACTTCGGTGATTGGCGTGACGTGGTCGAAGGTTCCCGGATCAATGTTCCATGCGGTTTCTACCCACGAATGATCGTGGAAGGTCTGCAATTGATTGCCGCAGGCGCCCGCCGCAAGTGACTCGAAGTTGTCCTTCTTGTCGTAGAGACTGGTAATGCAGCCGGTCGACGGGTCAACCGTGACCTTGAGGAACGAGTTCTCCATCGTCAGCCCATTCACCTTCAAGTCGCTGGCGAACGGTTTGCGGCCCGGCACTGCGTGTAGGACTTTGTAACCGACGGAAGGAACATCCTTCACATCAACGAGCATATGATAGGTAGTCGTCCCGCTGTCGCTCGACAGGATCTGCAAGGGCAGGACGTGGTTGTTTGCGTCCAGGATCGAGATGCCGTCGCTGGCCGAAGGCATTTCGACCGTGATCTCAGCCAGGCCGGAGCGCTGCCAGCTCAGAGTATTGAAGACCAGAATCGGCACAGCGCCGGCCGCATGCGTGTCGATGGGCGCCTGGATGTCATTGAGCGCCTTCGACGATGCTTCCTGCGTCTGCCAGCGAATCTGGTCGTAGTCCCGCTGCGCATCCTTATAGATGATGCCAATACCGGAGCCTGCGCCCAGGTCGTGGAACTGGTTGAACAGCGCCTTCTTCCAGGATTCGGTCAGCGCGTCGCCCGGATAGGAGAGCCCGTCGAGCCAGGCGATCGAGGAATACTTCTCCGCGTTCAGCAGCCACTCTTCGCTCTCGCGCATGTTGCGCTTGTGATTGGACTGCGTGGTGTAGGTGCCCCGGTGATGTTCGAAGTAAATCTCGTCGTTCCAGATGGGAATGCTGATCTTGCCCGGCGGCGGCGTAGGCAGCGCACCACCGCCATGAGCCATCGCCTGGTAGTTGTAGGTCGGGGAGTCGGGCGCGATCGTCTTCTCGGCTTCAGTGAAGTAGCTCTGTGCGGTTCCGAACTCCATGCGCGGAACCACCAGATCCGACTTCATCCAGTGCAGGCCCTGGTCCAGCACCGCACGGGTCGGGCCGCCGCCGTGGTCGCCCACACCATAGAGATCCAGCAGATCGATGAATCCAGGATTCAGCGGGTGCGCATGGACCAGATCATTGCTCAGGCGCGCCGGGCTCAGATTGTTATTGCCGTATTCGTGCGGCAGGTAAGTGAGAATCTTGCTGCCGTCCGGAGCTTGCCACCAGAAGATCTTGAACGGGAACGGATTGGTCTCGTTGAACGAGAGCTTCTGCGTGACGAAGTAATCGACGCCGGATTTCTTGTAGATCTGGGGAAGCTGCCAGTCATACCCAAACGTATCCGGGTTCCAACCGATGCGGGTGGTGACTCCGTAGAGCTTCATGGCTTCGCGCTGGCCAACCAGAAGCTGGCGGACCTGCGACTCGCCGCCGGGCATATTCAGGTCGGGCTCGACCCACATTCCGCCGACGATCTCCCAGCGGCCTTCCTGAATGCGCTTCTTGATCTCCGCATTCATCTCGGGATACTTCTCGGCCATCCATTCGCTGTAGGCCAGGGAAGACTGCGTGTAGGTGTAGTCCGGGTATTCGTCCATCAACTGGAGAGCGGTGCCAAAGGTGCGCCGGACCACGTCCACGGTCTCCGTCCACGGCCACAGCCAGGCTGCGTCAATGTGTGAGTTGCCCGCCAGGTGGAAGTTGGCTTTTTGCAGCGTAGGACGGAATGGCTCCAGGTCCTGCTGGGCCTTGCGCAGTGAGTCATCGAACTTCTGCTGATCCTTCGCGTCGAGCGCATTGATATCGACTTCCTGAACAACCTTGTCCAGTGTCGCGATATCCGTGGAGGCATTGTCAGAGAGATCCGGCAGCAACAGCGCCGCCATGATGAATTCGGAATAGAGGTCCTGCGGGTTCGGCCGGTTGGGTGCGAAGTCGATTCCAATCGGATTCCGGATGAAAGCAAGATTCTTAGGCCGGGCGGTGGTTGCGATCCGGATGGCAACCAGAATGGTCTCGCCGGGCGTGGCGGAGCTGGTCAGAACCAGCGGCTCCATCGATTCACCGGCGGCGACGCGCTCGCCATTGAAGAAGACGGAAACCGAATTATTGCCCGCCATATTGCGAATCCACAGATGGGTTCCGGTCAGGTCATAACCGTCGAGCGTGTTGGGAATCTCGATCTTCTTGCGCAGCCAAACAACGTCTGTGGTCTGGACCGGACTCTCGCCCTGCATCTGTTGCCAGGAGGAATCGTCCAGCGACAGAGCTTGCCCGCCCCTCACTTCGCCGATGTGATAGCGCCATCCCTCTACAGAGAGCTCTCCCAGTTTGGAGAGCCGGTCGATGATGGTGCGCGACTGGCTCGATAGAGCCTTCAGTGCGGACGCGATCTGGGTTGGACCCGGATGATTGAACTCTCTGGAGCGTTCGTTCTGCGGATCTTTCGCATCGGGGTTGCGTTCAGCGCTCCCGGCCACTGGCAACAACACAAGTGCGAGCAGCATCATGACGGATAACGCCACGGCCGTGCGCCGCGAGCAGAGAGCTTTGTGGCAAGACATTGGAGCAGGCATTCGATCTCCTCCTGATGAGCCCGTCTTGAAAATGTTTTGAAAGTACCCCCGGCAGAGCCGGTGGCTTTACTGATGTGAGGCGCTCAAAGCGGCTTTAGCGGTGTCGCTAACGTGGCCCGGTTGATGTGAACCACCTTGCGGTGGCGGATCAGCGCCTCGGATTCATTTGGTCCAGTCGCTGGTCTTCCAGTTCCTCGGTGCGGATGTATTCGCGGATGGTGGCCTCATCCCGACGCCGTGTGCTTAGGATGGGCCACCGCCTGTCGATCCACCTTCAGCGACGAGCTACTCGATGAAGCCGTGATACAGACCCATATAGTAGGGCAACAGGAAGACGGCCCCGTCGCCGAGATCGTGGCCATCGCCGCCGGTGTTCAGGCTGTACGGATTGTGATTCCAAAAGTCGAAGTAGCGTTCGTCGACGGGAAGCACGCGGCCGTCCATGCGATAGCCGAGATTCTCCCGGTCGCCGTCTTCGGGGGTGAGTGAGCGCACCGGAATGATGTCCTTGCGGTGGCTGTTCGTGTGTTTCCAGTCGACACGATCGAGCGGCAGGCGGCGAAGCGTATCAAGTGAGTCTTCCCGCCAGTCGCCAGTGGGTGTGAGGTCAAGAGTCTGAAAGGGGTCGCTGAACTTCTTGTCGCGCAAGCTGGCCGCGGCGACAAAATTGAAAAATGGGTTCATCTCCGGCTGTTCTCCGCGCCAGTAGTTGGCCAACGAATAGGCGTAGCGCTGAAGCAGATCGTCGTCGGTTTCGTACTTGATGAGATCGTAATAACTCATGTACGCCATCTCGTCGTCGGACGCATTGCCTGAGCCCGGCCCGCCGCCGATCTTGGCATACATCAGGTTCATCGCGTACTTGTCGTCCGCTATGAGCTTGCGGTAGGCCAGGGTGTACTTCGGGTCGCCGGTCATGTGCTCGGCCACCTTCAAGTAGGACAGGATGCTCAACGAGTTCAGCCCACGGTCGCTCCAGCGGCCCCGCGTGTCGTTGAAATTCACGGGATCGTACACGGCCCAGCGGGTCGGGGTACCGTCCCAATCGACGAGCGAGTAGTTGTGCTCCAGCAAGTGGTCCGTGATCGCTCGGACTACCTTGCGGACATCGTCCTTCTCCTGGGATGTCTCGGAAACGAGATCGTAGTATTGCGCGTAGAAGAAATAGTGGCCGTCCAACTCGTCAGAGCTGGTGTCGGACTTCCAATACCATTTTCCATCGGCACTCTTGGGCCAGCGCGGTGAGAGGACTTTCCAGAGGTGGTCATTGGTGGCGCGCACCTTGATGTCGCGCTCTTTCGAGTAGTAAAGATTCGGATCGGGGCCGCTGGTCGGAAGAATAGCCCTGGCAGGGAAGCCGGGAGGCGCAGGATGCTCGCCGCCCTGTGTCACCTGGCTCAAAAACCGAAGCGCTTCGAATGCCTTGCGAGCCCGTTGTTTCGCAAGTGGATCATGGGTCGCTGCGTAGGCGAAGCACTCCCCTGCTCCGTACATTGCTGTCCAGAGGCCGTCGTTGTCGGTGTCATGCTGAACCCACTTACTCTTGTCACCCGCCGTGGGGAGCTCTACTTCCGCCACATAGCCATAGGGCGTCCGGCGGTGACGTTTGTCAATCTCGTCTTCGTAAGAACGCGCCTTCTCGGCAAAGGTGGTCGCCTTCCGTTCGATGAGCCCGACTCCCATGGCGGTTGCGAACCAGGCGTTTCCGCTGGCTGAAACAGCGATCGCGCGAATACCGTCGTTAGGGAGCCAGCGCAGGCCCTGGCGGTATTCCCAGGTTTTGCCATCGAACCGGATCGCCCCCAGCGATGTGCCGAACCAAACCACGCCGGGTTCGCCCGCAGCAATCGTCGTGAAGTCGTCGTACGGCAGACCTTCCGCCCCGGTGAAGAGCTTCCATCCGTTGGCGTCTCGATAGCCGGCTCCTTGTGGACTGGCAAACCAGAGCCGCCCTTCCGCGTCGAACGCGACTGCTCGAACGTCCTTCGGTGCCCAGCTTCGCGGCCCTTCCCGCGGATATTCGGTGCTCCAACTGCCCGTGGGGTTCCTGACGAACAAGCCATCGGACGCGGCTACGGCCAATTCACCCGCTGGACTGACCGCGATTTGCCGGATATCCTTGGCGCTCGCCGGCAGATTCATCCGAGTGAATTGAGCAACGCCAGCGTTGGCCCTGTAGAGCCCAGCGTCCGTCGCCAGGTAGAGAGCCTTGTCGCTTGCGGCAAGAGCCAGGCGGCGTCCCGCCGGGATACTCGCGACCGGCGTCACGGCCGTAGCCGAAACCCGCAGCAAGCCTCTTTCATAAACGACATAGAGCGAATCGCCCAGCGCGGCGCATAGCTGCACCGGACCGCTGGTGAGTCCGTTGACCGGCAGCCACTTGTTCCCATCGAATCCGCTCAAGCCGCGGGCGGTTCCCGCATAGACCGCTGATGTCGTATCGGCGATGCAGCTGATCCGGTTGTCGGGAAGTCCCTGTTCGGTGGTGAAGGCATGTTTGATCTCAATGGGGAAAACGCCTGCTTGTGCGGCGGCGACCGCCGGGAGAATGAGGGCAAGAGAAAATGCGAGTTTGTGGATTTTAGTATGAATTGCGGGTTCCTCTCTTCAGGGCGGATTCCGGCGATAGGATTGCTGTGGTGTGACGGTGAGCGGGCCGATGCCGCAAGATGCGGCACCGGCCCGTTTCACGTGTTACCCGCGAAGCGATTGTCCGTTAGAACGTAACACGGAGAGTCGCCTGGCCCTGACGGTTGCTGATGTTGGAAGAGGTGCCTCGTACCGTGCCAAAAGAACCGGGGCCGTCGGTGATGTCGTTGTCCACCGGGGGCGCCTTGCTTCCAAACTGGGTGCGATTGAAGGCGTTGAAGTAGTCCACGCGCAGGGTGGCTTTGACCCTTTCACCGATCTTGAAGGTCTTCTTGGCATCGAAGTTCTCCATCAGGTTCGGCGGGGCAGTAATGCCGATGTAGTTACGGGCCGCGTTGCCAAAGGAGTACTGATCAGCCGCCGAATAGGCGCTGGTGTTGAACTGATCGGGCAGCGACGGGAGTTTACCCACGAAATAGTCGCGCGTGCGGCTATAGCTATAGGTCTTGCGGGCCTGTCCGGGGACGATATTCGGGCGGGGTTGGGCGTCGCCGTTTGCGTTGGTCGACAACACGATGTTGTTGGTATCTTCGTAGATGCCGAGGGGGTTTCCAGTGCTGTAGTTCATGATGCCCGCCACCTGCCAGCCGCCCAGAATCTCATCCGCGAGTCCTTTGTGGTTCAGGAATCGCTGCCCGGCGCCGATGGGAAGGACATAGGTAACCATGTTCTTGTCATTCCACTTCTGATTGAGCGACGAGATGGACCACTCGGCCTTCTGATCCTGGGGATTCTGCGCGTTGTTCTGCTGCAGCGTTACCCCGAAGTCGACGTCCGACCAGTTCTGCGCCAGCGTCAGGCTGCTGAGGAAGCTGAGCCCATGCGTGAAGCGCTTCTCGACCTGACCCTGAAACGAGCGGTAAAAGCTGGTTCCGGCCTGATCGAAGTGGTTGTCGGTGCCGCCGAACTGCGGATAGGGGAGCATCGCCTGAATGACCGAAATATTCGTCGGGTCACCGCCGTAATCGTTGACGAAGTTGGTGTAGGGGATCTTGACGCCGGCCGCAATAAGCGCCGGATCGGTCGCGATTTGATCCACAGTATCCTGCAGCGAGTCCCGCAACGTCAGGTAACTGGGGTTCAGCATGTTGGGCTGGTTGAGCGAAGAGGGCAGGTGGATGTCGCGGTTGCCGATGTAGGCCAACATGAGGAACATGTTGTCGGGCAGCTCGCGCTGAACATTAAAGCTCCAGGCCTGCGTGTAGGGTGCGATGCCCGCGGTCTTGGGATCCATCTGTTCAACCTGCTGGGCATTGCCCATCGTCGTAACAAAGGGAATTTGCTGCGGGTTGTTAATCTGTTTCGTGTCCCAGTTTCCAAAGCCCGCAGCGGTACCGCCTCCAGTAGGCGATTGATAGGAGCCGGCCAGCACGGTGGTGTAATCCTGCGCCACGCGGCCGAGACCGAAGGCGTAGGCGCCGCCGCCCATGAAGGCCAGGTAGTAGCCGCCCTGGACCACGGTCTTGTTGTTCACCTGGTAAGAGAATCCGAGGCGGGGTCCGAGGTCTTTCCAGTGAATGGCCGCGCGATTCACTCCCATGCATCCCACCGCGCAGGAGCCGAGTTTGGTGAGCGCTCCGGGCAGGTTATCGGCCCCGGTGTTGAGCATCTTGAAATCGGCGACGGCGATGTTGTTTTGCTTATCGGTGAAGGGGACCGGGATGTCCCAGCGCAAGCCGGCATTGATGGTCAGGCGCGGGCTGAATTTGTAGTCGTCCTGGATGTAGGAGGAGACGGCCAGATTGCGCAGATCGGCCGGCAGAGCCCAACTGCGGGCCGCCGTTTGTACTTCTCCCAGCAGGAAACTGGCAAAGGAGTTGCCTTTGTCGGGGTTATTAAAATCGGTGGGATCGGAGGTTTGCTTGCGGCTGAAATTGAAATCTCCGCCGCACCTTCTGCAGATGAGGCTATCCTCCAGGGTACGGCGGAATTCGCCACCGATGTTGAGGGTGTGTTTTCCCTTGGTCCACAGCCAGTTGTTGACAAAGGCGTTATCGTAGCGGCGCGTGGCGTTCCTGTTGCTGTGGTTGCCCCAATTCGAAATGGGGAGCGCGCCATCGAAGTTGATTCCGGGGAAGCTGACGGCGTTGGCGACAGGAGCAAAATTCGCGCTCTGGTTCACTACATGGTTGGCGTAAGAGATGTCGGTCTTGTTCACGCCCGCCGTGACCACCAGGTTCGGGGATGCCATCAAGACGTAATTGAGCAGATATCCCCTGCCCGCAGTTTCATTGACGGTGGCGCTGGAAAGCTCATTGCTGTTCGGGAACATGTTATTTCCCGGCGAGGGACTATTTACATTCTGGTTCCAGAGAGAAAAGTGGATGTTCTGCGAAGCGGTGAGGTTGTGGTCCACCGTGAATCCCAAATTATGGTTGTAATTGGTAGTGGACTTGGTGTAGGGAGCCTCGTTGTCTATTTCTCCGTTGTTGGTTCCGATGCCGGTCCGTAAAGGAGAACTCGGCTGAAGCAGCGGCAGGAGAGAACTTGAAACCGTGCTGAAGCGGGAAGTGGGGATTTTGTTGCCGGGGAAGGGTAGACCGGTCGTGGGATCGTAGATGGTAACCAGGTTGCCATTGGCATCCACGAAATTACTGAAATCGCCATTCAACTGCGCGGCGGTGGGCAAGGTGTTGTAATTGGTAAACCCCTCGTGCTGGCCATACCAGTCCAGGGTGAAGAGGAAGAAGGTGCGGTCCTTGCCGTTATACAGATGGGGAATCGACGCCGGCCCGCTCAAGGTGAAGCCGTAGTTGGCCTGGTGATTGGTTGCAGCCTTGCCGCTTCCGCCATGGGCCGGTCCGTTGAAGAAGCCCACAGAGTCGAAGAAATTGTTGCGGTTGATAAAGAAGCCGTCGCCGTGGTAGATGTTGGCGCCGCCGGCCATCTTGTAGGTGACCACGCCTGCCGCCAGGCCATACTGCGCCGAAAAGGTCGCGCTGGCCACGTGGGCTTCGCTCACCATCTCATACGCCGGATAGGCGTTGCCGCTTTCAGAGACGTTTGCCGTAAACGGCTCCGTGATGGGAATGCCGTTGTAGTAATAGTTGGTTTCCGCGGTGATGCCGCCGTTGAGGGTGAGGGGGCTGCCTTCAATTCCGGTGCTTGCGGCAGAAGGGGGCGCGCCGGCGCCGGGAGTTTGAAAGACAAAAGAGTCGATCGACCGGGGTCCGCCATTGACCTCGATAGGCGCGGCCTCGACCAGTTCCGGTTCAATGGTGGTTCCGATCCCGGGATCCGCCGTGTTCAGTGCGATTTCCTCGGCAGTTACCTGCACCGTTTCACTGGTTGCGCCAGGCTGCAGCTTGGCAGTGACCGAGGCGAACATGCCGACTTCCACGCCGACATTCTTTTCAACGAACTGCTTGAAGCCCGGCGCGTTCACCGTGACCGAGTAAGAGCCGGTGTTGGAGAGCACAACGGTAAAAGCACCCGCGGGTGAAGTGACTGCGTTGGTGACAACGCCGGTTGCATCACCGCGCACCGCGACCTGCGCTCCAGGAATCACGGCGCCGCTCGAGTCGGTTACTGTTCCGTTCACACCGTACGCAACCTGTGCGCGAAGCCAAGTTGCTGCGGTGAAGAACATCGAATAAAAGACCATGATGGCCATCAATGTGGGGCGGATCCGCCAATGGCCGAATCGGGCGCGTGAACGAAAATCCATAAGCATCTTAGCCTCCTGACAAATGCAGTTAAATTCACCATGAACGCCGCGCTTCTTTCTCGATCTACACGACGAAAAGACCCAGTACTCTTCTAACCCTCTTCAAGGACCGGCATTCCGGCTGGAACGGCTGAATCCTGTGCCTTGCTCGGCCGAAGTGACTTGCGCGTCTGGAATCAGTGAACCGCTCGAGTCGGTAACCACTCCCGTGATACTGCCTTGAGACTGCTGCCCCCAAGCGGGTAGGGGCAAGAAACGGCCCGCAAGGAAGATGAGCAGACAAGCGGTTAAGAACCCTGACCGATTACCCATGGAAGCCCCATGTATCGATTTAATAAAACGGTGCAATTAACTAGTAAATGATATAAATGGACGATGTCAAGGAGATTTTCGGAGAGCCTACGCATCTTAATTCCCGAGTTGTGCCTCGCAAATAGCGATCTTCTTTCAGATCAACGGGATGGCAGATGCACTCGTAGTGGGTTAGTTTCAATCAACAAGTACGGCGTGTCGTGTGGTCTCGCTCGCTTTTTCCCGGCTTGGCCTCAAAACCATCAGTTCTTCCGCGACGTAACCGGCGATCGTTCCGTCTGAGAATGTGTTGAGCATCCCATGCTGGCCCTCTTGCTCAACATTGGCAAAATGGATTGCGCCCATCTTGGTGGTTGCCTCGCGTCACTCAAATCTATCTCCGTCTCTCTAATAGAAAAGGTCAAAACCGATCAAAAAGCTGCCTAAATGTCAGACAACGCCACCCTCAGATTGAGTGGAAGGTAGTGTCCAATGCGGGCTTCTTGCGGAACACAGCTGGCTATCGCAGCTTTACTCTGCAAGGATCTTTTTCCGCAACTCGGTCAAGACTTATATCGGGAAGGCGCGTGCTATCGCGTAGTCGAAAGTGCTCGACCTCGCTCAGCGCGAATACCGGGACTCCAGTAGCGCGGCACTTGCGGCCGTATCAAGTCAGCATTCTCTACATCCTCCAGCACAAACGCGGGCCGCTCGTCCCGGTTCCCGTATGACTCTGCGCCCGGCTACCCGATCTTTGATCGCGGCAAAAACTTCAACGACGACGTTATCGAAACGGTGAAGAGCTTTGGCATTCAGCCCAAGCAAACCAGCTTCCGAAGTCCGTGGCAGAAGGACTACGCTTCACACTGCACCTCCTGGGTACGTTGCGCTATGACCTCGTTCACGAGCCGGCGTTTGGACAGCTTCACGCCTTGTGCTTTTTGCGGCGGGTTGTTGCCGGGATGCTCAAACAGGCAGTCGTTCTTGTCATTGTAGGCGTGACCGCGGAGCAGCCCGTAGTGATTCCATATCTTTACCGATTGTGGCGTGATCCCGAGCATCGCAGCCATCTCGTCCACGGTCAGCATGCCTGCCTTGCGTAATCGATCATAGCGTGACGTCAGACCGTACCGTCTCCGGACACGAGCGACGTTCTGCGCCGTGAAGCTCTCACTTTGCCCCGAGCGCAAGCCACGGTCATTGAGTAGGGAAGCGATCTGCCGATAGGTGTTGTGATCGAGGAGGCGATCGATCTCCCTCACTACTTCGGGACTTGTAGTCCGTCGCTGCCAGGCATTGAGGGGCAGAGGCACAGTGAGGGTGTGGGTAATCCCGCCCTTGAATCGTACATGGGCAGTAATCTCATGGTTTCGGATGAGTGTCACGTCCTCCAGCAGAAGTCGTACCAGCCGCTTTCGTTCACGGTCGGGCGTCTTGGGATTCTGCCATAGCTTTGGGAAGTCATGAGCCAAGGCTGCGATACTCGCACGCTGTTGTTCGCTGATCTCAGCCCGATCATTTTTGCGCTGCTCCTCATACTGCTCCTGGGCGGTATTGAGTGCGCGCAGTTTATTGTTCCAGTCGGCCTCGAGCGAATCGGCTACCAGCCGATTCGCAGGATCGACGTGAAGGTAGCGTCGCTGAGCGAGTTCGGCCTCATACCGGGAGCGCTCAACTTGCTTCTTGCGCAGACGATCCACCTCACCCAATCTGGCTTGCATCTCCTGCTGTACGGTGAGCGTGACTTCCAGCGCCAGGGGAGTGATCGTGTCGCTGAGAAGCTGACCGACAACTTGGTCCAGGTTCTCACCCAGGACATGCTGGCATACCAAGACGATGTGGTCGGCTCCGTCGCGCAGGCAGGCATACTCCGGCACGATCTTCGTCTGCCGGGTGTGGTAACGGACGGTCATCCGGCTGCCACAGACCCCACAGACAGCCAGGCCTTGTAACAGTGCGGGCCCCTCGCGCGGGGGACTCTTTCTGCGCTCCTGGCCGTTGGCATAAGCGTTATCACCGAGCCGTTGCAGATTTTCCTCATACTGCCCCCATGAGATGTAGCCGGGATGAACGTCCTTAAGCAACGTCCACTGTTCTCTGGGCAGCTTCGTGTAGGTCGTGCTGCCATCCACTTTGGAGCGAGTGCGGTTTCGCCCAAAAACGAATGCTCCCGCGTAGCGCGGGTTGTGCAGAACATATAGCGCCCGGCTATGTCTGAGTTCTGCCCAGACGAGTTCGCCTTTGTTCGGCCCCGTCCTGAGTCGTCGCGGAAACAGGAGCTGTTTCTGGCGGAAGGCCTTGACGACAGCGCAGGCGGAACCACTGCGACGGAATGCGTCGAACAAGAACCGGATGCTGTCCTGTACCTGTTTATCAGGATCGAGAATGGGCCGGCCCTCAGCGGTGTATACCATGCCCACGGGCAGGGGGCACTGCAGTTCGCCTCGGCGTGCCTTGTTCCAGATGCCGCCTTGAAGCCGGGCGCGGATCAGATGAAGTTCCGCTTCCGACATGGCGCCCTTCAATCCGAGCAAGAGTCTGTCGTTAAAATGGCGCGGATCGTAGAGTCCGTCCTCATCGAGGATGAGTGTGTCGGTGAGTGCGCAGATCTCCAGCAGCCGGTGCCAGTCCGTAGAGTTGCGTGCCAGTCGCGAGACTTCCAAGCCGAGCACGATGCCGGCTTTCTCCAGACTCACTTCCGTTACCAGCTTCTGAAATCCTTCGCGATCCGCCGCCGTCGCAGCGGATTGACCGAGGTCGCTGTCGATCACAGTGATCCGCTCGATCGGCCAGCCCAGGGCCACCGCACGCTGTCGAAGATCATATTGCCGAATCGTGCTCTCGGTGTTCTCCAACACCTGGCGCAGAGTGGACTGTCGTACATACAGATAAGCGTTTCTCTTCAGATGGCCGGCGTTTACCTTTTCATGTGCGGTTCCGTTCATGAGGTTCCTCCAGTTGAAGACCGAGAATGATTCCGGCCAGCAGTGCGGCGATCTGCGTTCGTAGATTCATCGGAACGGCTGCAGGCGTTGCTGGCCGCGGAGGTGGGTTAGCTGTGGCGCCATCGGTGCAGGGTGACCAGGCCTGCATCCAGGCCGTCATTCCATGCCGCAGAAACAATGCCAGCCCCAGTCCCTGGGCTGCATGTTCCGAACAACTGGTAGCCTCGCGGCGAAGCTGCTCATATTGCTCGGTCAAATCCGAGCAGGCTATCCGTGGATCTCCGGATTCCTTCAGCGGCGTTTTTTTTGATGACGCAGCAGGCTGCGTTCGATGCTTCGTGGATGCACCTTGGTCCCAAACCGCTCTTGGATCAAGCGCACCAGTTCCGGCGCCCGCACGGACGGCTCCTTCTGGCGTGTTTCGACGAGGAAGGCCAAGACCTCGTCGGTCAGTTTGTGCGCCTGCTTGGGGCCACGTTTGTGGGGCACCAGGCCGGCGACCCCATACTCCTGGAAGGCTTCCAGCGCTTGATAGAGCGAGGGCCGGGAGAAACCGAAAGCCGTCGCGGCGCCAGTCACCGAATGGCTTTCGCTCTGTACGCGGCGCAGCATCTCGTACTTGACCTGGACCAGATCTCTGGGATCGAAGAAGCTGCCCTGGACAAACAGGGGATCGGTGACCGCGCGGGGCCGTGGATTTAGAGTTCCTTGTTGCCGGAGGGTGGCGAGTTTGGCATCTTTTTCGGGCATCTGGAACGCAGGTACAGGCTGCTGCGTGTGTAAATCTAATTATATTCCGCATCCAGACATTATCAAGCATTCTCTTTGACCATAGCCGTGTATTTATTGGCATGAAGCGCACACAATGGTCGCTCCTGAGCGCCCCATCATCCGCAAACACCGGCATATTTCTCTTTACATTTGCGGCGTCATTTGCTTTACGCTTTTCACCCCGTCTCCTCATCGCAGCTTCTCCATCAACTCCACCAACTGGAGCAAGTCCTCATAGCGAAAAAAACATCGGCCACCGGCCACCGCCACAAATGGATCGGGCGCCACTACCGTGGTCCAGCATGCCGGAATAGAGCTCAAACAGCCTTGCGCGTTGTGGAAGTAAACCCGATCCTCGCCCCAGTTGTGGCGATACGTGACCAGCTTGAACTTCTGGCCTCTCAGCGGATGGTGAGGATGGGTTATCTCGAAGTTGCTATCGGCAACGTCGCCATGCGGTGCAGTTGACGATGTTCTCCAACGGCGTTGCCGAGCGGTGGGTCGAGAACGGTCGCCGCGACCTGCTCGGCCATGTGATCGTTGTGAATGCACGCCATCTGAAGCGCCAGATGAATGAATAAGTCCGCTATTACCACGACGACCGAATGCATCTCGGGCTGGCGAAGGAAACGCCAACAGGTCGTCAGGCCGCGCGCGGGACAGTCTCAGGCATTAGGATTGTGGCGATTCCGAGGCTCGGTGGTCTGCATCATCGTTACGATCTTGCCGATTGAATCCGTACCTCGATCAATTTCCGAAGAAAGCAAAGCGAAGGGGTCAAGCAAGTGTACCTGCCAACCTCCTCCGGAAGCGCAAAAGAGGAGCCCGGCTGCAAAATCAGGCCCGCGCCCACGGCCGACATGGTCTTTACAAAATCACGACGCTTCATTGAAGACTCTCTCCTCGTACGCGGTCCCACTGAGCCGCATCTTCGATCCTAAATCAGAGGCCGCCACACAGCGAGATCGTTTCGTACAATGTCCTTCTGAGTGAGCCGCGCCTGGGTGCGGCCGAACTGTTCGCCTGGCCAGGAACTCCACAATTCCCAGCCCAGCCGGGATCTACTGCTCATCATCGGTGCCGGCTCAACGAAGTTAGGTGAAGTCTTGAGCGGCTCCGTGCCCGCCACCCCTCAATGAGGCATGTAGCCTTATCGAAGAGACTGTTCTGCGTTTTCTCGCCGCCGCTGAGAGTCCGAATAACACCTATACAGTCGTTGCACCTATAATGGGTGCGGCGCCCATAGACATGCCTCTTTCCAGGCATGAAAACTGATTGTGGTGTTTTCTCATCCGGAGGTTTCTTGGAAAGACGGCGGTTCCTGGTTTCTTCTCTTACGGCAAGCGCATTCACTCTCGCTAATCAAGCTTTTGGCGACATTACAACGCTACGTCACCGGCGCAGCTATGACTTCAGCCGCACCATCTCGCGCGAGGTCCTGGAAAGCTATCTCGCCCGCTCCATCACAATGCAGGGCCTGCTCAACGGCTGCGGCGATCTTGATGACAACATCCGCATGCTGAAGCACATCGGCGCAAAGTACATCGGGCGCAGCATCTGCCTTTGGGGCGGCGAGGCCAGCCTGCTGCAGAATCTTGAGCGCGCCCGGCAGCAGCTTCCGCTGGTCCACACCGCCGACCCGGAGATGATCCTCGAAGCCTGCATCTTTGAGATCGTGACCACGGAGGTCGAGCAGGTTCCTGTGCCTGACTGGGCCTTC
>Ga0209517_10005467_pt1 | contig 16183 bp, 17 predicted proteins | sample PeaSoiMetSII2010_FD_187695 | JGI IMG/M metagenome (GOLD analysis project Ga0209517, IMG submission 187695) | Peat soil microbial communities from Weissenstadt, Germany - SII-2010 (SPAdes) (version 2) | ecosystem: Environmental > Terrestrial > Soil > Wetlands > Peat | place: Germany... | reverse complement strand
CGACGGCCCGCTGCAACATGGCGACGGCGTGAATCTCGGGCACGTTCCGGGAGATGGAGACCTCCGAGACGAGCATGTGGCGCGCACGGTCGAGCATCTTCTTTTCCCGGAAGGACAGCGGTTTGTCGAGGTGGATCTGCAACAGCGCCTTGAGAACCTCGGCCACGCGGAGCAGACTGCCGCTCTGCATCTTGTCGGTGTTTTCCTTGAAGCGTACCTTCCAATCCGGGTTGATGGAACACCAGCCGTTGGAGAGGAACGACAGGATGCGCGAAATCTCGCGGTCCTTGGTGACCCTGCGCAGGCCGATATCCGCCACGTTGGAGAAGGGCACCAGCACGGTCATGCTGTTCGATCCGATGCGCAGGAGGTAGAACTTTTCGAAGGCGGAACCGAAGGAGCGGGTGCTGATATTCTCGATGGTCCCAACTCCCTGGTTGGGATACACCACTTTGTCACCGATCTGAAAAGTCATACGGGGTCCCCCACAAACCACCGCGGTCTAGTGCTGCGACAGCATTTCGCAACGACTCTAGAATAGTACGCTCACCTGGGGTTTCTGTCAAGAGGGAGCGATGCGAAAACCCCCAACTGGTGCGGGTTTTCGCATCATGGAGGTCAGGAATTTCTCGGCATCACGCAAGGGAACTTCCGGGCTGCGAGAGACAACACCAATAGTCTCCACCCCGATGAGGTGGCTCATCCCGGCTACCCAGACTCTCGCGCCCGCCGGCCGGTTGGACTTCTAGTCGCCGGCAGCGACTTGCGTTCTTTCACCGCCAGGGGTTCGTTCGCCCCCCGGTAAACCGCGCTCCGCCAGCAGCAGACGCCTGAGCGTACGTAGATCGTTCAGAATGCGCCGGCTGGTCGTGATGTGCAGATTCAGCTTGGCAAGATTAAAGGAGACCAGGACGAGCGCCTCTTTGCGGCGATCGGCGCCATCGCGCTCGGCTGCCGCGATCTCAGCGTCGACCTCGCTCCGCGCTTCGTCGAGGGCTTCCGCCAGCATGGCAACATACTCGTGGGACCCCTCGATACTGTCAAATGGCGTTTCGCCTTGGTAGCTCAATAACACGCCTTTCCGACCAGCCTGCCTCTGCGGTTGGCCCAGCAAAAATTAAGTGTTCTTCATTCTCGCACAGGTAGGTCCGGTTTGGGATAGGGAAATTAAGGGTGGGGTTGGGGTTGGGAGTTGGGATTGGTACATTGGCTGGAGAGGTGATACCCAGAACGCTGCGCGCAATCATCGTGGACGACCAGGTACTGGCGCGGGGCTTCCTCCGCGAACTGCTGGGGGCGCATCCGGAGATCGAGATCGCGGCCGAGTGCGCCAACGGATTCGAGGCCGTTAAAGCGGTCGCCGAATTCCCGCCCGACCTCCTGTTTCTGGACGTTCAAATGCCCAAGCTGGACGGCTTCGAGGTGCTGGAACTGATCGATCGGACCCAGGCCGCGCCGCCGGCCGTGATTTTCGTGACGGCCTACGACCAATACGCCATGCGCGCTTTCGACGCGCACGCCGTGGACTATCTTCTCAAGCCGTTCAGCGCCGAGCGGTTCGAGCGGGCGCTGGCGCGCGCGAAATCGCGCCTGGGAGAACACCGGCTCCCGGCCGGACTGGCGGAGGAGGCACGCTCGCCCGTCGAGCGGCCACAGCGCATCGTGGTGAAGGACGGCACTCGTGTGCACATCATCCCCCTCGACAAGCTGGATTACGTGGAGGCCCAGGACGACTACGTGGCGCTCCACAGCGGCGGCAAGAGCTACCTCAAACAGCAGCCGATCGCCGGCCTGGAGGCCACGCTCGATGGCACGCGGTTCGTGCGCATTCACCGATCCGCTATCGTGAACCTGGAACGGATTGCGCGGATCGAGCCCTACGCCAAGGAGAGCCGGATCGCGATCCTCACCGATGGCACGCGCCTGCCCGTGAGCCGCTCGGGCTACGCGCGGCTGCTGGAGGCCATGGGAGACTCGCGGGGAAAGCGCGACAGCACGCGGTAGCGTTCGACGCCGTCCTTGGTCTCGCCAAGACGTGAAGCCTCAGCCTGGTTGCCGCGCTGAGGTATTGCGAGGCAGCCAGGATTTGTCGCCATCGCACCCGCGTCGGCGGCGCGATCTTGCCGCGAGTGGACCCTAACGGCCGTGTCCTCCTCCACCGCCGCCATGGAAACCGCCGCCACCGCCGTGGAGACCGCCACCGCCGCCGCCGCGGAAACCACCACCGCCGGCGCCACGGAACCCAGCGCCGCCGAAACCACCTCCACGGCTAAAGCCGCCCGCGCCGCCACGAACGCTGTACGCCTGCCCAACGACCCCGGAAGCGGGGCCGGTAGCCATGCCAGCCCTATAGGGGGGATGATAGCCTGGCCCGAAATGACGGTAAAACCCGCCCCCGTACCCGTAACCGCCGTAGCCGTAGCCAAACCCAAAGTAAGGAGCTCCAAACGCCATCCATGGGGAGTAGAAGCCCCAGCCGAATGGGTCGAAGAAGATTCCGTCGCCCGGAATGAATGTATAAGCGTCAAACCAAGGGTCCCAATACCATCCGTTGCCATACCAGCCGCCAGGAGACCAGCCGGCCCCGCCCGCGTATCTCCGCGCCGCATCGACGTTAGCCTCCGCCAAATAAGAGGCCCGCAGGCTGGCCCACCTGTAGAAATCGTCCGCGTACTCTTTCTTGTCGAAGCTCCGCGCCCTCAGCTTTCCGGCGGCCTTGAGAGCGAGTTGGTGACCGCTCTTCACTTCAATGTTGTGACCGGCCGACTGAACCACAACCTTTCCGTCGAACACGCGGATCACGCCGCGATCCGCATCGAAGTCGTACAAGCCCGCCTTGAGCAACTGCGTGCTTGAGCCGTTTTCATTGATTCGAACGTTGTTTTCCGGCCGGATGTCCGCAACCTCGACCATGGCCCGGCCCTTCTCAATGATCGTATCCGCCAGGCGTGTTCGGCGCCAGGCCCAGCAGGAAATTCGTCATGGCCGCAATCCCGGTGCCGCTGTAGGTCAGCAGGCCGCGCGGGTTGCCGCGGTTGGCGGTAAATCCGTCCAGCGCGGTATTGCGCACTACGTCACCGCCGAATTTGAAGGAGTGCTTTCCCATTAGCCAATGGAGCGTGTCGCCGAAGGTCACCAGGTGCTGGTCGAGCGGCCGGTAAATGCTGCGGCCCCCGTTTCCGATCCCTGCGAAGTTGCCCAGGGCTGATGGCGATTTGCCCGTAGGTGTCGAGCTCCGCCGGACCTACCACGCAGCCGTAGGCCTTGAGCTCGTCGGCGTTGAAGCCCACGCTTTGCATAAACTGGCCCAGCGTAAGGTTGCCGTGCGAGAAGTTGTTCTCGAAGTTGATGCCGCCGCGCACTTCGTTCACCAGCCTCGGGGTAACGATCTTGGCGTAGGAGTTCGCCACGGTGTAGTCCTGAATGCTGCGTTGGAGCAGGCCGAGCGACATAAACGGCGAGGCGACGGCGCTTCCGTCGGAGTTCGTATTCACGGTATTGAACGAGAGGTAATACCGGTCGCGGTCCGTAAAGTCGTGATCGATCCGGAAAGAGCCCAGGTCGCGCGTGCCATGCTGCGGTACCAGGTTGTAGTAACCGGTTATGCGCCCGTTGGTGGGATTGATCGCAGCGTTCACTGGTCCACAGGCTCCACGGGTACTAAATGGCCGACCCGCCGATCAACGGTCACAAGGGCACACGTTAAAATTCCTTAATCTTCGGCGCTGATTCTAAACAACTTCCTCCTTTCCAAACCCCCGAAACTGTATAAAGAGCCATTGACACGATCTGTCAATATTGAATTAGGAAGAGAGTCACGCTCCACCGAGCCTCTTCTAACGGTATTTTTCCAGGCCTGGAAACGTTGCACTGCGGTGGTGCTGATCTCCTCGTAGGGCCTTCAGAAAGCCCGAACGGTTGAACACCGGCGGGGAGACAGTTGGGATCGCGGTCCCACAATACTCGGTGCGGAAACACCGGGTCATCAGAGAGTCGGACATTCCTCGAGGTCGCGTTGCTCCGAAGCCGCGTAATTCCTCGGGGATGCGGCTCAAATCATTGGCGGCCGGACAACGCACGGTGACAAGCCGGCTCAAAAAGGGGCTAGCCCCGGCCGCCGCAACGAATTTCTTCACCCAAAACGATAACCCGTAGTGTCTCTAAAAGGAGCAACCATGAAAACCGTTCTCTTGGCAATCGATCCGGATTCGATCTCCGCCGCCATGCGTCATTGCCTCAAGCCGCAAACCGCGTTCCAACTTTTGGAGGCCAACTCCATCGCGCAGTTGCTCGACCGCTTCGTCGAGTTCAACGGCAGGATTGACCTTCTGGTGATCGACACCGCCTTCGACCCCGCCGTTTCCAGCATCGATGTTGCCCTGAACTTCCGCCGCTATTTTCCCCGGCTGAGAATCCTGTTGACCTTCAGCGGTTCATCGCTGCTCTGTACTCCCCGGCAGCGCACCGCCATGGGAATCCTCCCAACTGGCTCCCTTGCCTTGTTGAGGAGACCCTTCTCCCCGCAAATCCTCCGGCTCCGGATCGAAGGCCTCCTGGCAGCCGTGCTCCTCAAGGTCGCCTGAAACGGTAACGGGGTGCCCTCTGGGCCCGGTCTTGCCGCCGGCCTCTGGCATAATAATATCGCATGCCGCTCGACGATCGCGCGATCGCCATTAGTGCCACCTTCACCGCCGAAGCCATTCAGCCTGGATTGGCGTTCTGGGCTGACCAACTGGGACTCGATTGCGAGATCCGCTTTGCCCCCTATGGCCAGGTCTTCCAGCAACTGCTCGATCCCGCGGGCCTCTACGCCCGCAATCGCGCCGGCTTCAACGTCGCCCTCGTGCGGTTCCAGGATTGGCCGGCCTCGGCCGTTGAACACGCGCGCAAACTGGTCGAGGCCGTACGGGGCGCCGCGGCAACCTTTCCGTCTCCGCTGATTCTGGCCGCCTGCCCGCCCACCCCGGAGCACGAAATTGGGTTCGTTCCCGCAGAACGCATCCTGCGCGAGGGAATCGAAGGGCTGCCCGCGGTCCATGCGATTGCGGCCGCGGAGGTGCTGTCCCTCTACCCGGTCGCAGAGGTGCATGACCCGCATGGTGACGAACTGGGCCATCTGCCGTACACGCCCCTCTTCTTCGTGGCCCTCGCCACCGCCATCGCGCGCAAGATCCACGCCATTTCGACGCCGCCGTTCAAGGTCGTCGCGCTCGATTGCGACGATACCCTTTGGGCCGGCATCTGCGGCGAGGATGGCCCCCAGAACGTCGTAGTGGACGCCCCCCGCCGGGCGCTCCAGGAGTTCATTTCCGACAAGCGCCGCGAAGGAATGTTGTTGGCGCTGTGCAGCAAGAACAACGAAGAGGACGTGCTCGAAACCTTCCGCGCGCATCCCGGCATGCCCCTGCGCCTGGAAGATTTCGCCGCCCGGCGCATCAACTGGGAGCCCAAAGCCGCCAACCTCGCGGCGCTCGCCGGGGAGTTGGAACTAGGCCTCGACACTTTCATCCTGGTGGACGACAACCCCAAGGAGTGCACCGAGGCGCAGGCCGCCGCGCCCGAAGTTCTCGCGCTGCCCCTGCCGCCGCGCGCCGAAGACATCCCCGACTTCCTCCGGCATGTCTGGGCCTTCGACCGCGCCCGCATCACCGAAGAGGACCGCCGCCGTCCCGAGCTTTACGCGGAGCGGGCCGAGCGCGCACGCGCCGAGCGCGCCGCGGCCAACCTCGAGGAATTCCTGGCGTCGCTGCAACTGGAGGTAAGGATCGCGCCGCTCGAGCCGCACCAGGTTCCGCGCATCGCGCAGCTCACCCAGCGCACCAACCAGATGAACGCCACCTGCCGGCGCCGCACCGAAGCCGAGATCCAGGCGCTCGACGACGCCGAGTGCCTCACGGTCGAGGTCAACGACCGGTTTGGCAACTACGGCCTCACCGGCGCCATGATCTTCCGCCAGGAAGGCGAGGCGCTGCTGGTCGACACGTTTCTGCTGAGCTGCCGCGCGCTCGGCCGCGGAGTGGAGCACCGCATGGTGGCGCGCCTCGGCGAGATCGCCAGGGAGCGAGGCCTGGCACGCGTCGAGATTCCCTTCGTCCCCGCCCAGCGCAATCGCCCCGCGGCTTTGTTCCTGGAATCGCTGACGCCGCCCGGCCCCGACGGCATTTTCCGCCTCCCCGCCGGCTGCGTCATTTCCCCAAGACCGCTCCCTGACGGTCGCGGCTCTGATCCCGATTCTGAGCCGCGACCGGGGTACCCAGTTGGGGTCGGGAGCGGTCCCAACTACCTCCAAATCGCCACCAACCTCCGCACACCCGCTGCCATCCTCGACCGCATCCACGCCGCGGCCGAGCGCACCGCCCCGCCCCACGCAGCCTTCGATCCGCCCCGCACCCCGCTCGAGCGCTCGCTCGCCGAGCTCTTCGCCGCCCTGCTGCACGTGCCCGCGGTCGGCATCCACGACAACTTCTTCGAGCTCGGCGGCCACTCCCTCCTGGCCGTGCAATTGCTTTCCCGCGTGCGCCAGATCTACGGCGTCGATCTGTCGCTCGAAGTCGTGTACAGCGGAGACTTCACCGTCGCCGAGCTGGCCAAGGCAGTCGAGCTGAAGGAGATCGAACAATCGGGTGCGGATTACCAGGACCTCCTGCGCGAGTTGGAAGGCCTGTCCGACGAAGAGGCGCGGGCCTTGCTCGCCGAAGAGCAGGATGCCTCATAGCCCATATGCGCATCCTGCTGACGGCCAACGCATCCTATGTGCCCCCGCGCGGCGGCGCTACTCGCAGCAACCTCATCTGGCTCGATCGCCTCGCACGATCCGGCCACCAATGCCGCATCGTCTGCGGCCCTTCCGGCCCCGCCGCCGATCTGCGCCACCATGCATCCATCGCCGTCTGCGCGGTCGAAGATCCCGCGCAGCGCATCCGCATCCTGCGCCGCCAGATTCGCGAATTCGAACCCGATTGGGTGCTGGTCTCTTCCGAGGATCTCGGCCACGGCCTGCTCCGCGAAGCGCACCAATCCGCCCAAGGCCGCGTGGTCTACCTGGCCCACACCCCGCAGTTCTATCCCTTCGGACCCGCCAGTTGGAACCCCGACCGCCGCTCCGCCGAGATGGTGGCGCAGTCGGCGGCCATCGTCGTGATCGGCCGCCACATGGCCGATTACATCCACCGCGAATTGGGGCGCACCGCCGTGGTGATCCATCCGCCGATCTACGGCGCCGGCCCGTTCCCCAACTGCGCCAATTTCGGGCGGGGACTCATCACCATGATCAATCCCTGCGCGGTGAAGGGTATTTCGATCTTTCTCGAAGTAGTGGAGCGCCTGCCAGGCTATGAGTTTGGCGTGGTGCCGGGATGGGGTACCACCGCCGACGACCGCCGCGCCCTCGAACACCTGCCCAACGTGCAGTTTCTGCCCAATGCCAAGAACATCGACGACCTCATCTCGCGCACCCGAATCCTGCTGATGCCGTCCTTGTGGTACGAGGGCTTCGGCCTCATCGTGATGGAGAACATGTTGCGCGGCATCCCCGTCGTGGCCAGCGACGCGGGCGGGCTCAAGGAGGCCAAGCGCGGCACCGGCTACGTCATTCCCGTCCGTACCATCGAGCGCTACCAGCCCGTGTTCGACGAGCACGGCATGCCCAAGCCCGTGGTGCGCGAGAACGATGCCACCCCGTGGGTGGCTGCCGTCCAGGAGCTGCTGACCGATCGCGGCGCGTACCAGCGGGAATCGGCGGCGGCGCGCCAGGCGGCCGAGCGGTTCGTGAACGGGCTCGACGCCGGTGCCATGGAACGCTTCCTGCTAGCTTTGCGGCCCGTCGCTGTGGCAAGCGCCGAGAGCAGCACCATCGAATCGCTTTCGCCCGCCAAGCGCGCCCTGCTGCTCGAGCGGCTGCACAAGCTCAAAATGGGTCGCTGAATGCGCGTCCTGCTCGCTCAGAACTCGCTCTACTATCCGGCCCACGGCGGCGGCGACAAATCCAACCGGCTCCTCATGGAGGCGCTGGCGGCGCGCGGCCACTCCTGCGCGGCGGTGGCGCGCATCCCGGTCTTCGGCGCCCAGGAACACCAGCGCTACGTGGCGCAGCTTGCAGTCCGCGGCGTCACCCCCCGATCCACGGATGGCGGCGTCGTGAGCTTCGAACGCGCCGGCGTGGATGTCCATGTGGTGACGAACGCCGTGACCAACGCCGTGACCAATGCCAGCCTCCGCGCCTGCCTCTCGAATCAGGTGCAGGCGTTCCGGCCGGAAATCATTCTGACGTCCACGGACGACCCGGCGCAGCTTCTGCTGGAGGCCGCTCTGCGCGTGGACAACGTTCGCGTGGTCTACCTGGCGCGCGCCACGCTGGCCGTTCCGTTCGGTCCGGATTGCGCGTTCCCCAGCGAGGCCAAGACCCAGCGTCTCCGCGTTGTCGATCAAGTGGTCGGAGTGAGCCAGTACGTGGCCGATTACTTCCGCAAGTTCGCGGGCATCGATGCCGTGCACGTGCCGATCTCGCTGCTGGAGCCCGGCGACTGGCCCGCACTCGGGCAATTCACCAACGAGTTCGTCACCCTGGTGAATCCGTGCGCCGTGAAGGGGTTGGTGATCTTCCTCGCGCTGGCCGACGCCTTCCCCGAGACCCTGTTCGCCGCCGTGCCGACCTGGGGCACCAACCAGCAGGACCGCGCCGCCCTGCGCGCTCGGCCGAACGTGCGCCTGATCGATCCCGTGGACGATATCGACCCGCTGCTGGGCCGCACCCGGGTCCTGCTGGTTCCGTCGCTGTGGGCCGAGGCACGCTCGCGCATCGTGCTGGAGGCCATGCTGCGCGGCGTGCCGGTGATGGCCGCCAACGTGGGCGGCATTCCGGAAGCCAAGATGGGCGTGCCCTACCTGCTTCCGGTCAACCCCATCGCCAAGTTCCAGGCGCGGCTCGACGAGCAGATGGTGCCCGTGGCCGAAGTGCCCGAGCAGGACATCGCACCTTGGCGCGAGGCGCTCCAGCGGCTCATCACCGACCGGCCTCACTACGAGGAGATCTCGCGGCAATCGCGCGCCGCGGCGCTGGCCTATGCCGCGACCCTGACCGTTGAACCCTTCGAACGGCTCCTGGAGGCAACCAAGTCAACAGAGCCGCGACCGTCAGGAAGCGGTCGGCCCCCCACCGAATCCCTTTCCCCCGACAAGCGCCGCCTCCTGGCCCTCCGCCTCCGCCAACGCGCTCCACGCTCTGCCTGGTTTCCCGGCGCCGACACCATCGAAGGCCAACGCCTGTTCTGGTTTCCCCACGCCGGAGGCGGCACCACAACCCCCCGCGGAATCGCGCCCCACATCCCCGTGCGCTACCCGGGCCGCGAATCGCGCCTCGCCGAAGCCCCCTTCGAGCGCATGGCGCCACTGGTTGCGGCCCTCGCCAACGCCATCGAGCCGTACCTCGCGCAGCCCTTCGCCTTCTTCGGCCACAGCATGGGAGCAGCGGTGGCGTTCGAGCTAACTCGCCTGCTGCGCAAGCGCGGCCAGCCGCTTCCCCGCGTCCTGATCGCCTCGGCGGCGCGCGCCCCGCAATATCGCCGCAACCATGTCCCGCCGCCCGCGCCCACCGACGAGCAACTCCTCGACGAGCTTCGCCGCTTGCAGGGCATTCCGCCCGAAATGCTCGACGACCCCGCGCTGATGCGCTCCATTCTGCCGGCCCTGAAAGCCGACGCGGCGCTGTATCGTAATTATGTATATTCGGAGGACGCGCCGCTGCCCTGCCCCATCCGCGCGTACGGCGGCGCCGAGGATCCCAACGTGCGCCGCGAGCAGCTTGAAGCATGGGCGCAGCAGACCACCGCATCGTTCCAGGTGCGGATTTTTCCCGGCGGCCACTTTTACCTGAACACTCACGCCGCCGAACTCAGCGCGGCACTTTTAGCAGACCAGGAGGAAGACTGTCAATGAAGATCATCGTGCTCGACGGATACTGCCTGAATCCCGGCGACCTCTCCTGGGACGCCTTGCGCCAGTTCGGCGAGGTGGAAGCCTTCAACCGCACGCGCGTGGATGAGGTGGTGGCGCGCGCCGCTTCGGCCGCGATCGTCCTCACCAACAAGACGCAATTGCCGGGCTACGTGCTGCGGCAATTGCCGGAACTGCGGTACATCGGCGTGATGGCGACGGGGTACGACATGGTGGATGTCGAGGTGGCCCGCGAGCGCGGCATCGTGGTGACCAACATCCCCACGTACGGAACTGCCTCGGTCGCGCAGTTTGTCTTCGCTCTCCTGCTGGAGCTGTGCCACAACGTGAGGCTGCACGCCGACGCCGTACGCGCCGGCGAGTGGGCGCACAATCCCGACTGGAGCTTCTGGAAGACGCCGCTCATGGAGCTGGCCGGGAAGACCATGGGGATCGTCGGGTTCGGCCGCATCGGGCGCCACACCGGGCGCATCGCGGACGCCCTGGGGATGCGCGTGATCGCCAACGATACGTATCACGGCGACGAGCCCGAGTGGCCCGGCTTCCGCTGGGCGAGCGTGGAGGAGGTGCTGCGCGAATCCGACGTGGTGAGCCTCCACTCCCCGCTGTTCCCCGAAACTCGCGGCATGATCAACGCCGCCAGCCTGGCCCTCATGAAGCCGTCGGCGTTCCTCATCAACACGTCGCGCGGGCCGCTGGTGATCGATCGCGATCTCGCCGACGCGCTGAATGCGGGACGCCTCGCGGGAGCCGGTCTGGACGTGCTCTCGGTGGAGCCTCCCACCGAGCACAATCCGCTGCTCTCCGCGCGCAACTGCCTGGTCACGCCGCACATCGCGTGGGCCACCAGGGAGGCGCGGTCGCGGCTCATGGACGCGGCCGTCGGCAACCTCGCCGCCTTCCTGGCGGGGACGCCGCGCAATGTGGTGATTTAGATCTCAAATAGCGGTAACGCCGGGGGTTCTCGGAACGCCATACCTCTCATGGATCGACGACATTTCTTTATGAGCTCGGCTGCGGCCCTCGGCGCCGCATCGAGCGTGTTCGGCAGCCCCAACGACACGGTTCGCATCGCCTGCCTCGGCATGGGCGGGCGCAGCGGGTCCCACGTGAGCGGCTATAGCAAGCTGCCCAACGTGGAGATCGTGGCCATCTGCGACCCCGACGATGCCCAGATCGCGAAGAGCCTCGCCCAGTTTGACCGGCTCCAAAAGCCCAAGCCGCAAACCTATAAGGATGTCCGCAAGCTGCTCGAAGACAAAACCATCGACGCCATCTCCATCTCCTCGCCTAATCACTGGCACACCCTGATGGCCATCTGGGGCATGCAGGCAGGCAAGGATGTGTACGTCGAGAAGCCTTGCTCGCACAACATTTTCGAGGCCAGACAGATTGTGGCGGCGGCGCGCAAGTACGACAAGATCGTGCAGCAGGGCAGCCAGATCCGTTCCTCGAAGGCCGTGCAGGAGGCCATCCAGAAGATGCGCGACGGCCTGATCGGCGACGTCTATCTCTCGCGCGGGCTGTGCTTCAAATGGCGCGACACCATCGGCCGCAAGCCCGTGGAACCGGTGCCCGCCGGCGTGGATTACGATCTCTGGACCGGTCCCTCGCCCATGCACCAGTTCACTCGGAACCGCTTCCACTACAACTGGCACTGGTTCTGGGACACCGGCAATGGCGACATCGGCAACCAGGGCATCCACGAGATGGATATCGCGCGCTGGGGCTTGGGCGTGAAGTACCCGACAAAGGTCAGCGCCATCGGCGGCCATTTCATGTTCGATGACGACCAGGAGACGCCCAACACCCTGAATGCCGCCTTCGAGTTCAATGAGAACGGCAAGCACACGATGCTGGAATTCGAAGTGCGGCACTGGATGTCGAACGGCGAAGCCACCGTCACCGACCGCGGCCACAACGCCATCGGCAACCTGTTCTACGGGTCGAAGGGCTACCTGGCCGTAGACAGTTACTCATCTTACAAGTCGTGGCTCGGTAAGGAGCAGGCGCCGGGGCCGGCGAGGAACGAGGGCGGTGACCACTTCCTGAACTTCATCGAGGCGGTGCGCAGCCGCAAGCGCGAGACATTGAACGCGGAGATCGAAGAAGGCGCCGCGTCCACCGTCCTGGTGCACCTGGCGAACATTTCTTACCGCGTGGGCCGCACGCTGCACTTCGATTCGAAAACCATGACCTGCGTCGGCGACGCCGAAGCCAACAAGTTGCTCACGCGCGCGTACCGCAAGCCGTTCGTGGTGCCGGAGAGAGTGTAGGGCGATGCAGGCTGCCAGCTCGCGTACCGCAGCGCGATCGCGGCCAAGCCGAACCCGACGCCGCGTTCCTCCGCGATTTGTGGTCTGCATCGACAATTCCGATTACGAAGCGTCCCTGGAATTGCACAAGACCTACGCTGTGGTTCCAGACCCGGATGCCCTCGAGGACGGCGATCTGCGAGTCGTTGACGAGAGCGGCGAAGACTACCTGTACGGCTCTGACCGTTTCATCGCGATCGAAATACCCAAAGCGTTGGAACGCGCCATGTTCAAAAAGGCTTCCTAAGCCCCTGCCGATCCTGTAGTACGATACGGACAGGAGTAACTTCTGACCAAGGCAGACGCGAAAGAGACCACCGGGAACGCGACCACTATCCCTTCCTGGCTGGTTGCCGTGCGCGCCGCCGAATCCAAGAAAGCCACCGACATCCGAATTCTGGATCTCACGGGGATCACTTCGTTCGCGGACTTCTTCGTCATCTGCAGCGGCGGCAATCAGCGGCAGGTGCAGGCCATCAGCGACGAAGTCGGGCTCCAGTTGAAACAACAGGCGGGCGAGTTGCCCCTCAACGTGGAAGGCTACAACCAGGCGGATTGGGTGCTGGCCGATTACGGCGACCTGCTGGTCCACATCTTCTCCCTGAAGGCACGCGAATATTATGGCTTGGAGCGCCTGTGGCGCAGCGCTAAAACGGTCGAGATTCCGGCTGAGTGAAGATCTACCTGTACTTCATCGGCAAGCCGAAAGACCCCCACATCAACGCGGTGGCCGCGGACTTTCTGGGCCGTGCCGGGCGCTACGCACCCGCGGAGATGCGGGAGATCCGGCCCGGCCGCATGGATCTCTGGACGCGGCATGCCAACGCGCGCAAGATCCTGCTCGACCCCGCGGGGCGATCCATGGATTCCGCCGGCTTCTCGAAGCTGATCTCCCAGGGCGAAATGGAGGGCCGGGACCTAGTCTTCGTCGTCGGCGGCCACGACGGGTTGCCGGCAGGGTGGGCCGCCCGTGCCGACCTGCTGATTTCGCTTTCGCCCCTGACGTTTCCGCACGAGCTGGCACGCGCCATGCTCGCGGAACAGATCTATCGCGCGTTTGCAACCTTGCGGGGCCATCCCTACCCGCGCTAAGGTGAGGTTGCATGTCTTGGTTTAAGCGCGACAAACCGAACGACGAAAAGCTCCCCAAGCTGGAGAACGGGGAGCGCCGCGTGCGCACCGAAGGTCTGTGGCAAAAGTGCGAAGGCTGCCGCCAGATTATCTGGAAGAAGGAGCTGGAAGCCAACTGGAACGTCTGCCCGAAATGCGGACTGCTGACGCGGCTGGACGCGGTGGCGCGGCTCAAGATGCTGGTGGACGATGGGAAATACGAACAGTTCGACGCGACTCTGTGCTCCTCCGATCCGCTGGGCTTCGTCGACAGCAAGCCCTATCCCGAGCGGCTGCACGCCATGCAGCAGGCCACCAACCTGACCGACGCGCTGATCTCGGCAGCAGCCAAGCTAGACGGCCGGCCGATCCAGATCTGCACCATGGAGCCGCGCTTCATCGGGGGCAGCATGGGCTCGGTGGTGGGAGAACAAATCGCGCGGGCGATCGAGCGCGCCATCGAACGCCGCACGCCGCTGGTAATCGTCTCCGCTTCCGGCGGCGCGCGCATGCAGGAAGGCGCCATCAGCCTGATGCAGATGGCCAAGATATCGGCAGCGCTGATGCGGATGGACGAAGCGCGGCTGCCGTACATCAGCGTGCTCACCGATCCGACTACGGGAGGCGTCACCGCCAGCTATGCCATGCTGGGTGACCTGAACATCGCCGAGCCCGGCGCCCTGATCGGCTTTGCCGGCCCGCGGGTGATCGAACAGACCATTCGGCAGAAGCTGCCCGAGGGCTTCCAACGCGCCGAATTCCTCTTGAAGCACGGCATGCTGGATGCGGTGGTTCCGCGCCTGGAACTGAAATCGTATATCTCCAAGGCGTTCCGTTTCTTTTGCTGAGCAGGATGAACTATCCCGACTCGGTCCACTTCCTCTACGCCCTGGGCAACGAAATCAAGACCGCCAAACTGGGGCTGGACCGCATACGCACGGTAATGGAAGCCCTCGGCAGCCCGCAGGACCGGCTGCGCTTCGTGCACGTGGCGGGCACCAACGGCAAGGGCTCGACTTGCGCCATGATGGAATCGGCGCTGCGTGCCGGCGGGCGCACGGGGTTGTTCACCTCGCCGCACCTGGCGGCGCCTACGGAGCGCATCCGCGTGGATGGCCGGCCGGTCGGCGAGGACCGGTTCACCGCGGCCTTCGACCGCGTTCACCAGGCGGTGGAAGCACTGCTCGCCGCGGGCACACTGGAGCTCCACACCAGCTACTTCGAAACCATAACTGCCATGGCATTCACGATCTTCGCCGAGGAACAGGTGGACATGGTTGTGCTGGAGGTCGGGCTGGGCGGGCGTTTGGATGCCACCAACGTGGTGCACCCGGAGCTGTGCGTCATCACGCCGGTGGATTTCGATCACGAAGCATTCCTGGGAAAGAGCCTGGAGGCGATCGCTTGGGAGAAGGCGGGCATCCTGAAGGGGGGAGTGCCCGCGGTCTTTTCGCGCCAGCGCCCGGAAGCGGAGAAAGCTCTGAACCGGCGCGCGGACGAGCTTTCCATACCGGTGGCGCGAACCGACACCTGGGCCGTTTGCGATCTCGAAATGGATGCGCGTGGAAGCCGGTTTCTGCTTTCGGGCGAGCGCGACCTGCACATCCACTGCCCGCTGGCCGGCGAGCACCAGGTGGAGAACGCGTCGACCGCCGCGGTGGCATTGACGCGCCTGGGAGTGTCCGATTCGGCGATCGAAGCGGGCATCGCGCGGACCCGGTGGCCGGGGCGGCTGGAGCGAATTTCGGAGCGGCCCGAAATCATCCTGGATGGCGCGCACAATCCGGCGGGCGCGCGCGCCCTGGCGGCCTACATCGACCGGTTCTATGCGGGCCGGCGCGTGCGGCTGATCTACGGCGCGATGCGCGATAAGGCCGTCGCGGAGATCGGCGGCATCCTGTTTCCGCGGGCGGAGCAGGTGATCGTGACGGCGCCGCAGCAGTCGCGCGCGATGTCGCCGGAGACCCTGCGGGAGATCTCGGAGCATCCGAATCTGCAGGTCACGCGCACGCTGCGGGAGGCGCTGGCATTGGTGGCGGACGCGCCGGCCGAAGATGTCGTGTTTGTGACGGGCTCGCTGTTTCTGGTGGCGGAGGCGCGGGAGTTGCTGGGGGTATATGCTGGAGACTAGCGATGGCAGTGCGGCTGCGGTTCGAAGGAATTCGGTGCTTCTCGGAGCCTCAGGATGCGATTGTGCGTCCGCTGACGCTGCTCGTGGGCGAGAACAGTTCGGGGAAATCTACGTTCTTGGCGTTGTGCCAAATCGCTTGTAGGATCACCAACGGCTTTGACCAGGTGTTCCCGTTTAACAACCCGCCGTTCCTACTGGGAGCTTACGATCAGGTTGCTTCCTACCGGGGTGGCCGCGCAGGACGTGCCAAATCCTTTTCAATTGCGATTAGCTTGGACAGCGAGGCGCGGACCGGTTCCATTGAAACAGAATTCATGTCGAAGGATGGCCAGCCTTCCCTCAGTATGTGGCGTCTGACCGTTGGCAGTTTGATCTGGCTAGTAACCGCCTACGGTGGACGCGAGAGAGCCTCGCTGTTTGTGGAGAGCCCCCGAGGAAGGCACGAGGTTGCCGAGATCAGGCCCTGGATGACCTTCGAGCCGCTCAACGAGCCTCTCGAACTCTGGGCACGGACGGAGTTCGAGTTTCTCGCGGCTCTGTTTTCCGAGTCCGACTGGGACACATTACTGAATCTCGCATAATACAGTGACAATCTCGCAGAATATAGTGACAGCGGGCGCGAGATCGATTATCCTGGAGGCATGCCTGCGCGCGTTCGTCCTCGCCGCGATTTTCA
>Ga0209517_10005465_pt1 | contig 16186 bp, 17 predicted proteins | sample PeaSoiMetSII2010_FD_187695 | JGI IMG/M metagenome (GOLD analysis project Ga0209517, IMG submission 187695) | Peat soil microbial communities from Weissenstadt, Germany - SII-2010 (SPAdes) (version 2) | ecosystem: Environmental > Terrestrial > Soil > Wetlands > Peat | place: Germany... | reverse complement strand
GTGATCGTTCGTTGAGATGCGGCCAGATTCGCATCAGCTTATCCCGAATTTGCCGAATAGAAACCATACGACAGAAGGAGATCGCAGGTTTCTGTTAACTTGTAAATGTTATTTATTGACGCGCCCTTAGCGAGGAAAGCAGCTTTGTCTTGAAGGGCACGCGTGCCACGTTCCTCCAGGGCGACGGCAATAGTATCCTGGGGAGAGGAGGCGTGGAACATTCCATTGAGCACCAGCCGCTGATTTTGCACGCCGATGGCCGCAAGCTCCTTGCTGGTGCGCTCCGCTTCATCAATGGCTCCCTTCTGCGGTCGACTCACCAGCACCAGCGTGGTGCGCGCGCCGTCTGCCAAAGCGGCCACCGAGCCTTCGTAAAGCGAGCGCTGTTTCTGCAGGCCGGCCAGCGGCCCAAGGCACGAGTTACCCGAAGCATTGGCGTCGAGAAAGCGTGTCCAGGCCCCTGGAAGAGAGAGGAGCCGGAGGGTGTGGCCGGTGGGAGCGGTGTCGAAAATCACGTGGCCGTAATCAAGTGTGGCGGCTGAGTCCCCGAGCAGTCTGGCGAACTCATCGAACGCGGCGATTTCCATCGTGCAGGCGCCGGAAAGCTGTTCCTCCATGCACCGGATGACGGTATCAGGCAATTTGCCGCGATACGGACCGACCAGTCTCTCACGGTACGCTCGCGCGGCTGCTTCGGGGTCGATGCTCAGGGCGGAAAGGTGCGGCGCCCCTGGAATAGCCTTGGCTTCTGATCCCAGCGCCACCCCAAGAACCTCATCGAGATTGGAGGCGGGATCTGTGCTCACAAGCAGGACTCGCACGCCGCGGTCGGCCAATGATATGGAGGTCGCGCAGGCGAGTGACGTCTTGCCCACGCCACCCTTTCCGGTGAAAAACAGGAACCGCGTAGGGTTTTCCAAGAACCGGGCGAACTGCGACGCGCGCTGGCGAGGCTTCTCCCTCTCCTGGGGGAGAGGGCCGGGGTGAGGGCGAGCGTTCATCTGACTGTTCTCCCTGCCAACGCGGCGCTAGTAATGACCCAGGCAGTATCCGAATTCTCAAGACGCGCGAATCGCTTCTCCCTCTCCCTCAGGGAGAGGGATGGGTGAGGGCCGTACAAAGCAAGCCATTCCTCCCTCGCCCCTTCGGAAGGGGAGAGGGTCGGGGTGAGGGCTCGTATTCTCTCAACTCGGTTCATGGCGCTGCCTTCGCGGGTCTAGATTAACAGCCGGGGAATGGATGCCCGGTGCGCTCGAGGTCAGTCCGGCCCACGTCGTGAGTTCCTCGCGTTCGGGGTAGCGCCCGGCGCACATAACGCAATCGCCGGCTAACACCATCGGCAGGGCGGCTTCGCCCCGGTCGGTGAGAGCCTGCTTAACTTGATCATTTTCCACAAATGCCGCCGGGCTTTGGGACAGATTGAACCGCTGAACCTCCGCACCTTGCTCCTGGAGCCATTTTACATCGGCGGCAAATCTCACCAGCACCGGGTCAACCTGCGGCCCGCAAACGCCCGTGGAGCAGCACATGGCCGGGTCGTAAACCTCCAGTCGAGCGCTGGGTTTGGCTGAAGTTGCTTGGCCTGGTTTGCGGGCAGTGATTTCCAGGCTTGTCGGATCATTCATAAAAGCTGTCTCCTTTTTATTTGCCCGCGGTGAGCGGGGCAGGCAGCGTCTCGATAAACTTGCGGATCTCATCCCGCACCCGCCGATACACTGCGAGTTTCTCCTCGCCGTCCGGCATCCCCTTTGTTAACCTGGGCGGGTCTTCGAAACCGACGTGAATCTTCTTCGCCTTCCCGGGGAAAATTGGGCAATTCTCGTTGGCGTCGTCGCACACCGTCACTACGTAATCAAACTGCAACGGCCCGAGGTCGGCGAGAGTCTTGGAATAGTGCTTCGAGATATCGACGCCCGCCTCGGCCATGACGTTAACCGCATGGGGGTTCATCCCGTGTTTTTCAATTCCCGCGGAGTAGGGTTCAATCACGTCGCTCTTCAGGTGGCGCGCCCAGCCCTCGGCCATCTGGCTGCGGCAGGAGTTTCCTGTGCAGAGGAACATGACTTTCAGTTTCGACATTGACGTTTGCATAATTCGACCGGGTCCATGGTCAAAATTTTCTTGAGGCGCCCAGCATCCTCGCTGGTCCGCGGGTCCCCGGCGAGCGATCTGGCCACCCACCGGATCGCTTCGCGGGCAGGCGCCGAAGCTTCTTTGGCGGGCAGGGAATAGTAGATCCAGCGGCCGGCCTTGCGAGAATCGACCAGGCCGGCTTGGTAGAGAATGGACAGGTGCTTGGAAATAGTGGAAGCGGCCAGGCCGAACAACTCCGTGATCTGGCAGACGCACAGTTCGCCGCCCTGCAAAGCCAGCAGCATCCGGACGCGGGTCTCATCCGCCAGCGCTTTGGTAATGGCCATGAACTCGCGCATCATTACATACATTTCGCCATACAACGAAACGACAATATCCTGTGTCAGCCTGCTTGTCAAGGGGCGGGGTAAAAAAAACAAATGGATCCCCGGCGATGGTTAACAGGATCCCGCACACGCTTTCTCAATCCGAGACAGCCCCTCCCATTCGTCTGCCCTTTATTCGTCCGCCCCTTTTAATCCTGGCTTTGCGCTTCTTCGCCGTTAAATAAATTCCCACTCCGTGGCCTCCCTGTCTTCGAACTGCTGCTTTTGCAGCAACAGTTCACCTAAACGGCCAAGCGGCTCAACCTGGTTCGGACCGGCCGCCACGGTCTTTTGGTGCCTTTTGGTGCATTCCAAGGCAATGAGTACCAGCAAACTTCCCGGCAAAACCGGGGACGTTAGCCCACCCAAGCCCGAATCAGAACCAACGCCCGAGCCCAAGCCTGTTGCAGGCCAGGGGTTCCGGTTCTCCAAAGGATCGGAATGTCTTAGTGGGCACCGACCTGATAAAAGCGATTGGCGCTCGTGAGGGGATCAACAAACTGCTTGGTCGTGCCGTCGCCAATAATCGTAGTCGGAGAGGAGGGCCAGTTGGCCACCGGCTGGCGGAGTCCGGCGGAGTTGGTAAAATACAGGGTGTAGGTCGCCCCGTTGGTCGTGCCGAACGAGATCGTCGCCGTGCTGTTGATGCGCGCAATGACCAGCGTTGGCGGAGGCGGCGGGGCAGAATTCGTCGAGCTCGCAGCCCGCGTGAATGTCATGGTTCCGTTGGAATTGAACTGGAAGTAGCCGACAAAGTAGGCCGGGCCATTGGTGCCCGTATGCGGATCGACGATTGGATGTCCTTGGGCATCTGTAAGCGGACGCACTTCATACAAATCGGACCGGACTGAACCGCTGAAGGCGTTGGGAGTCGTGATTTCCAGATTGTCCTCAGGCCATGTATCTTGAAGCGTGCCCTCGGTCGGGTCATTAATCCCGCCCATGAAGTCCGTCAGAATGTAGTCCGGGTAGTTCACAATGGACTCCTGCTCGAAAAAAGGAGTGTTGAACTGGTTGGAGACTCCCACCCCTATCGAGACGCGTTGGGCTCCTAAAAAAATCCCTTCAATTTCCGGTACAATCGTCTGCTGGTTGCTTGTCCTCAGCCGCGTCGGTGGAGTGCTCTGCACGTTCGCACTGGATCTCGGCACAGTTACCCACAACGTGTCTTTGGGATAGTTCGGATATGTACCAGTAACGGTATACCCGGTCACTGACCATTGAAGGTTGTTTAATGAAGTAAACGACCCGGGGGACAATTGCGAGGGGGAAAAATTTGGCACAGCGATGGTGGTCCCAATGGACAAACCAACGTAACCGCTCGCCTGACCGATATCAACGACTACTTCGTTGTTCTCCTGGTAATCTCCCGTTTTGCGAAAGCCAAGGCAGAGATCGGCAACGTTATAAGTGAATGTCTGCGCCAGCGTGCCCTGGGCAAGCCCTGCCAAGCTCAGAGCCAAGAAAATCGTCCTTCCAAACCTCGTTTTGTTCTGTTTCATAAAGTGATTAATTCAAACTCATTCAATTATTAGCCTTCTAATGTGCAAGGATAGTACTAACGCTGGCATGCTGATTCGTGCTGAATGCGGACATCTAGTGGTGGTTTTAGGACACCGCGTCAAACCCCGCAAGTACTTGGTGATAACGTAGATAGGCCTGTCACGGGTCGTACCTGCGCGTTTCCAAAGCCTGTTCCGGGGGTTTTGTAACGCGTGGCAGGATATCGCCGCCGAATCTTAACATTTAGCGGCTGATTGTAACATGACAGTCGGCGTTACCTTGCCTAAATGCACCAAGCATGAAGTTTGTTAGAAATGCGAGACTGGTTGGGATGTTCGCTGCCCTCGGGTTGACGCTCATCCCGCTTGGGCCGGTTCGTGCCGGAACCAAATTCACGTTAGAGACCGCGCAAACCGCAGCGAAAACGGGGAATGCCGAAGCGCTTTATTTCCTGGCCCAGCATTACGCCAAAGGGGATGGAGTGCCCCAAAATTACACGAATGCGGCCATCTATATGCGCAAAGCCGCCGACCGCGGAAATACCTTTGCCCAGAATGATTTAGGAGCTTTTTACGCCCGAGGCTTGGGCGTGGAGCAGGACTTTCAGGAAGCGGCCAAATGGTATCGAAAGGCGGCGGAAAACGGCGACGCTCTGGCCCAATTCACTTTGGGCACAATCTATTCCCAAGGCCGAGGCGTTCCCAAGGACCCCCAGGAATCGATCAAATGGTACAGAAAATCCGCGCGACACAAGCAGGCGGACGCCATGCTGGCTTTGGGAGACATTTATCTTCGGGACCACGGAGTGGCGATCGACTGCCCCGAAGCGGTCCGATGGTTTCGGAAGGCGTTAAAGCAAGGCCGTGTGGATGCACTCAATTCTTTGGGCGCGTTGTACGAGGCGGGCGCGCGTGGCGTCCCGCAGAATGTCAGGAAAGCCTTTGCGTGCTATCACCAAGCCGCCGAAAAGGGCAATGCGAAAGGTCAAATGAACCTCGGACGAATGTACCTTGAGGGCGTGGGCGTAGAAGCCGATTTTGCCCAGGCGTACAAATGGTTTTACCTCGCCCACAGCAACGGTGATCGCATCGCCAACCATTATCTGCAGGTATTGCAAGGCGACACCCTTGTATTCTCGGCCAAGCTCACCCCGGCACAAATCGCCGAGGCCAAGCGCCAAGCGGCTGAACTCCAGAAACGTATCCAGGGTAACAAAGCTGCTCGGTAGCGCCGCGACGTGGAAATCGCCTAATCGTTTCCCTGGGCCTTTTGCTGCCCCGCCTTCGCGGCCAATTGGTAATCCTCGAACGCGTTCACCCCTATCATTCCCCGCATCATATCATCAACCTGGGGCTGCGCTTTGAGCCACCTTTCCCGGTACGCCGGGTCGTTCGGGTCTTGGTCCGACCCGCCCACCTGGCCCGTGAACCATTGCTGCAAGTCGTCGATCACTTGAAGCTGGCGATCGCTAAGCGGCACCGCGCCTGGATCCAATGATTGAAAGACCAAGGGCCATGACGGGGATGCGGTTTCGCTGCTCCGCCGCTTTGCGCTGGCGGGTGCTGAAGCACTCGCCACGGCCTGTGCAGAAGAAGATTCGGGTCCCAGCAGAGCTGCAAGCGTGGTCGCCTCTTCGTTCCGCAGGGCCTCCAGCGCGCTCCCGATTCCTTGCCGTGCGACGAACCCGGCGACAGAAGGATCGGCGCCACTCAACTTTCGTTGCAAAGCCTGGCGCCTCGAAGCGTAGGCAGCATCCAGATCGGCCGTGATGATGTTGCGGATGGTCTGTTCGGGACAGCCGATGCCCCTTAGGTTCGCGATGTAGCTGCGGTAGTCCGTGGGTTCAACCTGGCGCCAATGGAACGGTTTGGTTTCCGCTCCGCTTGCGGCGGGCTGTTGCGCGCCGCGAACATCGGCCGGCTGGCGTTCTTGGTCATTAACCATTGGGATCGCCGCGCTGAGCTCAACCTCCGGCTTTCGGCTGAGAATGAAACCCAGCAGCGCCATCAGCCCCAAGTTCAACAGCAGCGATAATCTGAATAAGGCTTTCATTTTTCCTAAGCTCCACCTCAGGCCTCTGCAAACCGGCGGCCCTCGCGAACCGTTTGGTCTGGGTGCGGCTTGACGCCGCCATCAAACAAGCCGCCGCGAGCAACCTCCGCACTCCAAGCGATTCGCGCACTTCGGAGGCACTCTTCGGCCTTTAGGCCTGGTTGCTCGCACACGTGGTGTAGCCCAAGGGTGCGTACACCCAAACAATAGCCGGCGTGGATTCAAATCCACGCCGGGTTCGCTGAGCGGAGGTAGTGCCAAGATTAAACTAGCAGCTAAAAATGGATGGGATCGCTCGTGGGGCCGTTTCGCGAGCAGTTCATCAGGCCCAAGTCGATCGTGGTCGTGCCATCAGACTTTGACGTGATACCGCCAGGGTTCGCAACCAGCTTGCCGTACACAGTCAGCGCATCGGTGGAGGCAGTATTTTTGTGATAGCAGTATTCGTTGCCCCAGTAAGTGAACTGGCCTTGTTCGACCGTCGTAGGGCTTTCCATTACACCGTTGAACGACAAATACGTGGCGCCCAGTCCGGCGGCGGTCAGCGCGTCGGAGATACCGAGGTAGCCGATCACGCTGTAGCCCGTACCCCCGTTGATGCTGTCCGGAGCGCTGCTGGTGTTAACACCCAACTGCGTCGCAACCCCTCCGCCGCTGGGATAACCTTCCTCTGTCGTGAACGTCGGACCAAACATCATGTTGCCGCTGCTGTCCGTTTCGATCTGAGCGACGGGAGTGAATATGCCGTAGCCAGTTTCGCCCATGACATTGACTCGGGTGCCCGAGTTGTCATCACGGCCAGTGATATACACGAAGCTGGTATCAGCCGCGTTACCGGTGAACAGGGCCAGTGATGCACCGCCCGTGATGGCTTGGCGGAATTGCGCCGACGTAATATTCACGAGATCGGCGGCAGAGCCAACTCCCTTCATGAACGTGAACGGAATGACGCAGACCTCCGTGCCGGTGATGGCGCCTTTGGGGTTCTTGGAAAATTGAACCGCAGCGTCCGCCATGGCAAGGTCCACAACGTCTGACTCAAAAGGCCCAGGCGAACTCGAACTGAGACTGGTGACGGCTGCGTCCGTCAGGAAGTTTTCGCTCAGGTTGCCAGCGATGTCGGCAATGCCGCCTTCGGACCCGGACCAGTCGCATTTCACGGAGAATGGCTTGCCCCCGATATTACCCACAAAGGTCATGTAGTTGGCCTTCTGCGGTGCGGAGTTGCCTTGCGTGGTGGCTGTGGGAGCGGCGTCGAAGACGGCCGTGGAGTTCAACGTGGCATACACGGCATTTCGGGCCGCCGTCGAGCCAGTGAGATAGACGTAATGGGTTTGGGCTCCAGCCAAGCCGGCCGAACCCAAGCCCAGACCGATGGCGAGTATTGTGGTATTGATTCTCATACTAGTTCTTGCTGTTTGTTCTTGTTGATTGTTTTGTGATGTTTTTCTGTGTTTGCTTTGCGAGTAGCCAATGTTTATGCCTTGCAGGTGAATTGGCGGCGGAGGGCGATAACCAACAGGCCGAGCCCAGCCAAGGCACCATAGCTAGCGGGTTCCGGCACTTCCGTGAACGTCAACGCGCTGCCATCCGCAGAGACCGTAAAGTCGCCGAGGAGGGTGGCTGGAGCGCCAAGGTTCGCGTTGGCCCAGAGGTACGCCGCTGCTCCCGTGCCGACGTCGGGGCTGTCAAGGTTGTTCTGGAAGGTATTGGCTCCCGGGGCACTATTAAGGGTTTGCTGGTTCCACGAGTTGCCAGAGCTGTCAGCTTGGGCTATCATCACCGCGCTTCCAGCGATCGAATGCGTGCCAACCGCGAGAACGTTAGCAGCGATAGTATTGTATCCGTTTCTAACTTCATTCGGGCCCGCCGTGCTGCTGCCCAGAGTCGAGTAAATCGTTTTCGTTGCTGTCACCCCAGTATTCAACGCGCCGATCAACCCCCAATTTGCGGCCGCAAATTGTGAGGAGGTGAAATTTCCTCCTGATCCCGTTAAACCGGCCAAGCTCCAAGTTTCGCCGCCGTAAATCCCCCCATAGGTACCAATGTCGAATATGTAGTCGTTGGCCGCGCCTTGTGAGGTGAAGCCCACGAGCAGGTCGCCGTTGTTGTAAGCGGCCTGAGCTGTCGAGGTCACCGCCGCTGCGGCGACCGCCAACAAGGCCAATTTAGTTTGTTTTCTCATAATAGGTCGAGTGTCCATTACCGTGTTTGTTTCTTGGTTTCACCGAACCGCGCCACTTTGGTGGTTCAGCGGCAAAACTTTATGAGATTCTGCGCGAAATTACCTCTGCTGTTGGGACACGTTCGTTCACTTTTAAGACCTCGATTCGGTTGACGTAAACCATTCAGAATGAACGACTTGCAATGGATTCAGCACCTGCCCTCTCCTCATCCCGCCATCCCGTAGCACAAAAGTAACGTTCCGGCCGATGCGGATTCAACGAAACTGGCCGCCCGTGGCACCCTCCCATTCTCTTAATTATCACTTGAAAAACAACCCCGTGAAGGTGGTCCAGGCAAAAGCATGGGATCCGGCGTTCCCACTGCCACGGGCGTGGAGACGGACGGTTTGGCTCGCCAGATCACTACGAAAATGAGCACGGGGTCTTTCGGCCGGGTCCGCGTGGCGCTCGAGCGCGCGGCCACCGCCCAGGCGATGGCGCTCGAAAAAGGCATGATCGCCCATCGTTCCGTCAAGCAAATTATAAAACACACGCCCCGTCGATCGGGCAGCAAATCGTCATAATTCTCCACTCGTTACCAAGCTCACTGACTACCTCCCCATGATTTTGTCCGTCAATGATTTTGTCTCTTCCCCTCGCTGCTAAAAAAATCTTTCTGTCAGATTGCCCTTCCCCCATGGCCTCATCTTTTTGCCAATACATTTTCTTGCCAATTCCACGCCCCGGCTTCCGCCTTCCGCGCCCGGCTCAGCTTCCGGGTTCCAATCAGCGACTCTGCTACCAGCAAAACCAGCACCGCTCCCACCGGTAAATGGTAACGGTCAACACCTAGTTTGCGCCCCGGCGTCCGCCCCGAGCTAATGTCCATCGCCTCCAGCGCCAAACGGACTTTGGCCAGCCCTTCTCCCAGTGAGCCGAGCGGATAATAGGCGCCTTGGGTCGCCTCGGCGATGGCCCGCAGCGTCGTTTCGTCCAACCGGCTCCGCACCACCGTACCTTTGCGGTCACGCACCAGTTCTCGCTGGCCCTGGTCGTTGACCATCTGAATCTCCGCCCCCGCCGGCGTCCCGACACCTACCGTGAACACCACCGCTCCCTGCTTGCCTAATTCCTGCGCCATCTGCACTGCGCCCCGCTCGAGGTCTTCGCCGTCCGTCAACAGCACCAGGCGCTTGGGCCGTTGACTCTTGTCCATCGCGCGAAACCCTTCATCGAGCCCCCGGCCAATGTCCGTGCCGAGCACCGGAATGGTGCGGTCATCCACGACCTGGAGCGCATCCTGAAAGGCGTTGTAATCGAACGTCAGCGGACATTGCAAAAAGGCCTGGCCCGCAAAGGCCACCAGCCCAACGCGCCCGCGCCCGTGGTTCTGGACGTAATCGAGAATGGCGAGCTTGGCGCGCTGCAAGCGGCTCGGGGCAACATCCGTCGCCAGCATGCTTCTCGAGCAATCCAAAATGAACACCACGTCCTGGCCGAGCAGATGGCCGGTATCCTCCTGCTCGCCCCATTGGGGGCGGGCCAGCGCCACGCCTATGCCGGCCACTGCCAGCACGAGCAGCGTGTTCTTGATGATCCGCCGCCCCGGGCTGTGTGAGCGCGTCAGGCCGGCTAGCAATTCGGGCGCGGCCAGTCGCGCCAATTGCTCCCGGCGCGCCCAACCCGAGTAGGCCTGCAGCGTGGCCAGCAACACCGGCCATAAGACGGCCAGCCACAGCCAGTGCGGTTCGGCAAAATGAGGATGGGCGAAATTCATGGCCTTAAGGCACTCGGCGCAAACGCGTATTGGCCAAACCTAGCTCAATCGCCAGCAATCCGAAGGCCGCCAGCAACGGCCACTGAAACAAAGGCCGGTACGTGGTAAAGCGCCGCAGTTTGATCTCCGTCTTCTCCAGCCGGTCGATGTCTTTGTAGATGCTTTGGAGTTCGCGCCGGTTCGTGGCGCGGTAGAATTTGGCATGAGAAAGCGCGGCCATCCTTCCCAGCACGGTGTAATTAGCCGGCTGCAATGCCAACGCCGGGATAACGTTGCCGTTGGCGTCGAGCTGCAGCTTGCCCGTGGCCGGATCGAACAATGGCAGTTCGCAAGACTGCTCGATCCCAATGCCGATCGTATAAACCTTGATGCCCAGCGCGGCGGCAAGCTGCGCCGCCGGCACCGGGTCGATGTCGCCCCGGTTGTTGTCCCCGTCAGTGAGCACGATCATGATCCGGCTTTTGCTGTCCTTGAGCCCCTTAAGCCGTTTCGCCGCAGCGGCCGTCGCGTCGCCAATGGCCGTGCCTAAATCGCGGATAATCCCCACATGCAGCCGATGCAAGTTCTCCACCAGCCATTCATGATCCAGCGTGAGGGGACTGGCCAAATACGGCACCGCTGAAAAAACAATCAGCCCCATGCGATCGCTGGGCCGTTTGCGCACGAAGTCCTCCAACACTGACGAAGCAATGTCGAACCGCGACACCCGTTCGTGCGGCCCGCCCATGTCCAGCGCCATCATCGACCACGACAAATCCAGGACGAGCATGATTTCGACGCCGCTCGCCTGCGTCTCGGTGTGGTCATTGGCAAAACGCGGACCGGCCAACGCCACGATGCACAAGCCCACGGCCAGCAACCGCAGGAAAAGCAACAGCCGGCCGGCCGCCGCCCGCGCCGCGCCTCCTACCGCCCGGGCGATGTCCGCGCTGGGAAAGCGCAACGCCGACAGCTTGCCGATTCGCCCCTGCAGGAACGCATACACGGGCAGCAAACCCAACAGCGCCAGCAACCACGGGTATTGAAACTGAAAATTCCCGCTCATCTTGTCTCGCCTTTGCCGGCCATGGCCGCCGCGTCCTGCGCCGCCTTCGCCAACTGCGCGCGGCGTTCCTCGGCTTGCCCAACCAGCCCGAGGGCGCTCGTGGCTGCGTCCAAAGCCGCCCCCGGCGCGGAGGGCGCGAACTTGCGCTCATCGCATCGACGCAGGAAGCTGCTGACGGCTCCGGCCAATTCTGGGCCGACAGGTTGGCTACCGGCCAATTCGCGGCAAAACTCCGTCGTCGTCAGTTCAGCCGGCGGCAGACGGAACACCGCCGCCAGGTAACGGCGCAGCACCTGCGAAACCTGGCTCAACACCCTGCCATCCTCCGCTCGCGCGCGCAACGCCTCCAGCGCCTGCCGGGCCGCAACTTCGGGCGGAATGGGAGTGCTCGGCGCTGGGCGGCCCAGGTACCACGCCAGCGTGCCCCCGCCGACGAGGAACACGACCGCTCCCGCCACGACCCATCCTCCGTATTGCTCCCAAAACGTCGGCGGTATCTCCCCGCGCACGGGCCGCAGCCGCGGAACCTCGTTCGAGGCCAGCAGATCCGAATCGCCCCCCGGAGCCGCGGGCGCAGGGCCTTTGCCCTCCGCCTTGTTCGTCGAGTTGCTGGCTGCTGGCAAGGCCGGCGAAACCCACAGAACGTAGGCCAGGAGCGCGCACAACGGCGCGAGGCGTTGGCAGCGGCCCAACTTCGGGAATTCTAATTCGTCGTAGAAGGTCTTCTTATGTTTGCTCGTGATGCGCCCGGCCGCGCAAGTCGCTGCATCCTGGGAAATCCTGGGAAATCCTGACGTTCTCACGCGCGGCGGCTCGCCGAGCCGCGTTCCGGACTCGGCTGAGTCCGATTCGGAACCGTTCCCCGGCGTGACCCTCGCTCTCCCCTCGGCGCTCTGCACTCTCAACTTGATCAACCTCTCCTTCTTCCCCGCCGCGTTTCGAAAAAATGTTGGAGTGTCTGAGCAAAACTCTCGGCCGTGCTGAAACGCAACGTATCCACACCCGCCCGGCGCAACGCGCGATCCAGATCCCCAAGGCGCTCGGCATTAGTCTGGGCAAACTTCTCTCGCACCACCGCTCGATTGGAATCTACCTCAAGCAGTTCCCCCGTTTCTGAATCCTCCAGGGTAAGCAATCCGGCCGGCGGCAAAAGGCTTTCGCGCGGATCGTGCAAGTGCAGGCACACCAGGTCATGCCGCGCATTCGTCAGCCCCAGTTCTTGGAGCGTGTCCCGGCCGGCGCCAGTGGCTGCCGAAGCCGCCCCAAGGTTGTGCAGAAAATCGGTTAGCAGAAACACAATGGAGCGACGGTGCAGCACGTGGTTCAGAAACGCCAGCGCGGCGGGGATATTTGTGCCGGCGTGCTTAGGTTCAAAAAATAGCACGTCGCGCAAAAGGCGCAGAATATGCCGCCGCCCTTTGCGCGGGGGCAGGAATAACTCGACCTGGTCCGAGAACAGCAGCAGCGCCACTTTGTCGCTGCTGCGCGCGGCCGAGATGGCCAGCGTGCCGGCAATTTCGGCCGCAAACTCGCGCTTGGTCCGGCGCAGCGAGCCAAAGGCTGAGGAAGCCGAAACGTCCACGGCGAGCACCACCGCCAGCTCCCGTTCCTCCCGGTAGCGTTTCACAAACGGACGCCCCATGCGGTAGGTCACGTTCCAGTCGATGTCCCGCACCTCGTCGCCCGGAATGTACTCGCGCAATTCCTCGAAATCCATTCCGCGCCCCTTGAAGTGGCTAAGGTAGGCCCCCACCATCGTGTCGTTCACCAGCCGGTTGGTGCGCACCTCGACCCGCCGCACCGTTTCGAGCAGTTCGTTGATGGTCATCTGGGTAGGACAGGCATCCGGCCTGTCAGCCTTTGGTTTCGAGCCATGCGTTAATCAGACTTAGACTCAGGGCACAGGCACGGCGTTGAAAATCTTTTTGATGAGATCATCCGTCGTCACGGCCTGGGCTTCCGCTTCGTAGGTCAGGATGAGCCGGTGCCGGAGCACGTCCGGCCCGATGCTCTTAACGTCTTCCGGTGTCACGTAAGCGCGCCCTTGCAACAGCGCCCAGGCCTTGGACGCCAAGGTCAGGTAAATCGTGGCGCGCGGCGACGCCCCGAACTGGATGAAGTGCTTCATGTCCAATTTGTACTGGTCCGGTTTGCGCGTGGCGAACACCAGGTGCACCACATAGTCGCGCACCTTTTCGTCCACGTGGATCTGGTCCACCAACTTGCGAGTGTGGAGGATTTCTTCCAGCGGTACGACCGGCCCCACCTGAGTCTCGGGCGTGGTAAAAGCCATACGGTCCAGAATTTTTCGCTCCTCCGCGAAGGACGGATAGTCCAAAAGCACCTTGAACATGAAGCGGTCCACCTGCGCCTCCGGCAGGGGGTATGTGCCTTCCTGGTCAATCGGGTTTTCCGTCGCCAGCACCAGGAAGGGCGAGGGCAACGGCATGGTTTCGCCGCCCAGCGTCACTTGCCGTTCCTGCATGGTCTCGAGTAGCGCCGACTGCACCTTCGCCGGCGCCCGGTTAATTTCGTCTGCCAGGACAAAATTCGCGAACACCGGCCCTTTGGTCGCATGGTACTTGCCGTCCTGCGGACTATAAATCAAGGTTCCTACAATGTCGGCCGGGAGCAGGTCAGGCGTAAATTGGATGCGGTGGAACGTGGCATGGATGGCGGCCGCCAAGGTGCGGACGGACATGGTTTTGGCCAGGCCCGGCACCCCTTCGAGCAGCACATGCCCGTTGGCCAGCAGCCCCACCAACAGCCGATCCACCAATTGGTCTTGCCCAACGATGACCCGCCCGATTTCGCTGCGCAGCTTGCCGATCCAGCCGGCGGTCGCCTGCACCTGTTCGTTTAGAGGTGTGCTCATGAGCCTGCGAATCTAGGCGGGATTTGGCCGATACTCAAGCATTGCCTTTCGGACGAGCTTTGTCACACTGCGCCGCATGCAACTTCTGACCGTGGCCACATTCGGCTTGTGGCTTGTACGCATTGGGTAGCTATTCGTGAGTGCCGCGCCACCTCCACACCTGCTTGTCATCGGATATGGTAACACCCTGCGCCGGGACGACGGCGTGGGCCCGCGCGTGGCTGCCGCCGTGGGCGCGATGAACCTGCCCGGGGTGCAGGCGCTGGCGCAGCACCAACTCGTGCCGGAACTGGCAGAACCCGTCGCGAATGCCGCCGCCGTTATTTTTGTCGATGCCGATGTGAATGCCCAAGGGGAGATTGCCTTGCGCGAGGTGATGGCCAGAGGCGAAGGCGAGGTGTTTGCCCATGCGGCCGACCCAAGTTCGCTGCTCGCGTTGGCAGGGCAGCTTTTTGGCCGCCAGCCGCCTGCCTGGACGCTGAGTATTCCCGTAGCTGACCTTGGCTTTGGAGAGGGAGTCTCCCCGCGCGCAGAAGCGGGATTCCAAGTTGCTCTGGAGTTAATTCGGGCGCATGCACGGCAGTTTGGCCACAGCCGTGATTAGCACAGAGTTCAGCACCGCCCACTTTTTGGCTGCGCCTCAGCGGCTTAATAGTTTATGATGCTGCTGTTTTCACAACGTCCGAGCCGATACAGAACTGAAATTGAACCATACATGAAGTTCACCTGGAGGAACGATTCGAGATCGAGCATTAAGCCAACGCATGAACCGGCCGCCGGCAGCTAGGTTAAGGCTTGCAATCCGTGGTGCGGTGCAGGGCGTAGGCTTCCGCCCTTTCGTTCACCATTTGGCCGCCGAGCTTCAACTCGCCGGCTGGGTCAATAACGGCCCGCAGGGCGTGAGCATCGAGGTGGAAGGAGCGCGCCCGCAATTGGAGAGCTTTCTTTTGCGAATCGCCGCCGAGAACCCCCCCCGCAGTTTCATTCAAAGCCTGGAAGCATCCTGGCTGGACCCGCTCGGCTTTACCGGGTTTGAAATCCGTGCCAGCGAGGTGCACGGCGACAAAACTGCATTGGTTCTGCCGGACGTCGCCACCTGTTCCGAGTGCTTGCGGGAAATCTTTGATCCAGCCAATCGCCGTTTTCGCTATCCGTTCACCAATTGTACCCACTGCGGCCCGCGCTTCAGCATTATCGAATCACTGCCGTACGACCGCGCGAACACCGTGATGAAATCATTCGTCATGTGCCCGCAATGCCAGGCCGAGTACGACGACCCAGGTGATCGCCGCTTCCACGCCCAGCCAAATGCCTGCCCCGTCTGCGGCCCTCGGCTCCAGTTGCTCGCTCCCAAGGGCGAGGCCGTGTGCAGCGGTCACCAGGCCCTGCTGGAAACAGCGCGCCTGCTCCGCGCCGGCTCCATCGTGGCCGTCAAAGGCCTTGGGGGATTTCATCTCATGGTGGACGCGCGCCGCGAGGAAGCCGTCCGGCGCTTGCGCGAACGCAAGCACCGCGAAGAAAAGCCCTTGGCCACTCTTTTCCCCTCGCTGGAGAGCGTCCAAGCCCTTTGCGAGGTTTCCCCGCTGGAGCAACGGCTCCTGAGTTCACCGGAGGCGCCCATCGTTTTGCTGAAGAAGCTCGCCAGTTGCGACGCGCACGTGACCCCTTCCGTTGCTCCTGGAAACCCAAATCTCGGCGTGATGCTGCCGTCTAATCCGCTTCAGCATCTGCTCTTGGCCGAACTGAACTTTCCGGTGGTCGCCACCAGCGGCAATTTGACTGACGAACCGATTTGCACCAGCGAGGAGGAAGCGCTCGAGCGGCTGCAGGGCATTGCCGACGCCTTCCTGGCTCACAACCGACCTATTGTGCGCCACGTGGATGATTCCATCGTCCGGGTAATGCTCGATCGAGAATTGGTGCTGCGGCGCGCCCGCGGCTTTGCGCCTTTGCCGGTTCTTGTCCGGGGCGCTGCGCCGGGAGCTCAAAAGGTCTTGGGCGTGGGCGCCCATTTGAAAAATGCTGTCGCGCTGGGCGTGGGAGATCAGGTTTTCATCAGCCAACATATCGGAGATTTGGAAACCGAGCAGGCGCACGCCGCCTTCCGGCGCGTTATTGCGGATTTCGAAAAACTCTATGAGACCAAGCCTGAGATCATTGCGGCGGATCTGCACCCGGATTATCTCTCAACGCAATTTGCCCAAAAGTCGGGCATTAAGCACGTCGGCGTGCAACATCATCTCGCGCACGTGCTGTCCTGCATGGCGGAAAACGAGCTGCCGCCTCCTGTCCTCGGCGTGGCGTGGACGG
>Ga0209517_10005464_pt1 | contig 16186 bp, 15 predicted proteins | sample PeaSoiMetSII2010_FD_187695 | JGI IMG/M metagenome (GOLD analysis project Ga0209517, IMG submission 187695) | Peat soil microbial communities from Weissenstadt, Germany - SII-2010 (SPAdes) (version 2) | ecosystem: Environmental > Terrestrial > Soil > Wetlands > Peat | place: Germany... | reverse complement strand
GTGATGGAGGGGGGCTTAAAAGTAACTGCGAATGCGCTCGGCATACCCTATGCTCCAAGCTGGGAATCCTACCTCAAGCAGATAGCGAAGAAAGTAGGTGATAAGCACCCTCATAAAGGGATCGAGTGGAAGCGCGACGAACCTTTTTTTCAGGATGTGGCCGCGCGATTGGAAACCGTTAAGTTTGCTTGGCGTAATCCAACGATGCATGTTGTACGGAGCTATACGGAGGAGGAGGCGCGAGAGGTATACGACTCCGTAAAGGTGTTCATGCGCCACCTTGCAACAAAGCTGAAAGATGTACCTATCGGAGGCGGCGAATGAGTACTTCTCAAGGCTCCCCGGACGATCTATACGAGCGTTTGCGCGTGGCTGCTACAATTGCCGCCATGGCAAAAAAAGCAGCGGTTCTTATATCTCCTGACTGGATTGGTTTGCGTTTATGCGAACTAACTTTCGGGAGTCCTGAAGCAGTCAGACAAGGCCATCTCCTGGCTTTTGTGGAATCAGTGCAAGCTGTAAGTCCAGGGCTTGTGATTCAGCAGATGAAAGAAGACGTAACAGAAGGGAACATCAGGGTCCTAGTGCCGTGGCAGCACGTGCTTGGTGTGATGTGGGACGACGCGCTTGATCCCAAGAAAGGATTTGGCTTTCCAACGCAGAATAATGCTATACAATCAGACCAGTGAAACAACCAACGGAGTACGAGACGTTCACGGCACTCGTGGATCGCGTTCTAGCAGTCCCTCACAGTGTCATTCGAGTACGCGTCGAGGAAGCGCGCAAACGCAGTGCAGCAAATCCGAATCGCCCTGGGCCAAAGCCCAAACGCAAGCGGAAGGTCAAGCCCTCCGTTTCTTAGGGCCGCGCGGTAAATTCTTAACGTTAGTTGGCGGGCGTTTCCCCCACCTTGCCGGTGACCTCGGCCCAAGTCAAGCGCTTGCCGACGATCTGACGTACTGCCAAGTCAAAACGGTCACTGTCGTTCATCTCTTTGCGATTGTTAAAGCGGAACGCTTGCTCGTCGAGGTAGCGGAACAAGTGGAACGGTTCCACGCTGATGTAGGTTCCCTTCAGCGAACGTTTGAGCAGACTCCAGTAGTTCTCAAGCCCGTTAGTGTGTACGTTCCCATCAACGTACTTGATGGCGTGGTCGATGACACTGTGAACGTAGTTCTCGGACAAACCCCAATACGAAAGCAGCGCATCGGTGTAGACGTTGCTGCCAGCTTCGATGTGCTTGTTGATCTCGCCCTGAATCTGTTTCTTCTTTACGTTCGGCACAACCTTGGTGCGAACCTTGCCACCACGTTGCAGGATACCGAACACAACAGTCTTGCCGACAAGTCCGCCAGCCCCAATGTTCCGACGCTTGCGAGTACCGGCGTGCATGTTGCGCGACTTCTGCCCGATGAAGGTCTCATCGACTTCGACATCCCCGGATACTTTCCCGCCAGTTTCAGGATCTTGCAACGCAAGCCGAATACGCTGAAGCATGAACCAAGTGGACTTTTGGGAGATCCCGGTGGCGCGGCTGATTTCGTAGCTGCTGACCCCATTCTTGCAATTTGCAAGCATCCACATGGCAAGCAGCCATTTGTCGAGAGTGATTGGCGAGTCTTCAAAAATGCTCCCGGTTTTGATGCTGAATTGCGCGTGATCGTGGCGAGTCCGGCACTGCCAGATCCGGCGAGACTTCACAAAGCCGACGTTGGTGGACCCACACTTCGGGCAGATGACGCCATTAGGCCAACGCCTAGCCACAAGATAAGTAAGGCAGTCGTCGGCATCGGCAAAGTACAGAATCGCTTCCTGAAGGGTCTTAGGTTCGGCGGCCATGGAGCAATTATGGAGGAAATCGTCTGATGTGTCAAGTGAATTATCGCCGGTTCTTGGGTTCGTTTTGTCGCTGACGCTTTTCGCGCTCCGTATGGGCGAGGATTGTATCCTGCGCGCGGGTTTGGAACCCGCAGAGGACGCCGATTGGAAATCGGCGCGCAGCTTTAAAAGCTGCCCACTACCCCGCTTGACGCTGATCTTCCAAATGTATTATTATTCAGTCGACTGAATAATCATTCACTGTGGAGACGCCCATGGCCGCTCGAAGCTTCGCCGAACCGGGTCTTGCCAAATCAATGACCCAAAACCTGACCCAGGACCTCGATCTGTCCCAGGATGCGCTCACCCGCGTTCTCGATCTCGCCGTTCAGGTCAAGCGCACGCCGCAGCGTTTCGCCCAGGCACTGGCCGGGCGCTACATTAGCTTGCTGTTCGAGAAGCCGTCGCTGCGCACGCGGATGACGTTCGAGCTGGCGATCAAGCAACTCGGTGGCGACGCCGTCACCTCGGTCGGCCCGGTCGGCGAGCGCGAGCCGGTCAAGGATGTTGCCCGCAATCTGGACCGCTGGACGCACGGTATCGTCGCGCGCGTCTTCTCCCAGGACACCGTGCAAGAGCTCGCCCAGTGGGCGCATGTGCCCGTGATCAACGCTCTGAGCGACATGTATCATCCTTGCCAGGCGCTGGCCGACGTGCAGACCATCAAGGAGCGCTTCGGCCGGTGGGAAGGTTTGAAGCTGGCGTTCGTCGGCGACGGCAATAACGTGGCGCATTCGCTGATGCTGACCGCGGGACGCCTCGGAATGCACGTCGCAGTGGCTACGCCCAAAGGTTATGAGCCGAAACCGCAGGTGGTCGCGGCGGCCAGCCGGCTGGGTAAGATCAGCCTCACCAATGATCCACTGGATGCGATAACCGGCGCGCATGTGGTCTACACCGACGTGTGGGCCAGCATGGGCCACGAAAACGAGAAGGATGCCCGGCTGCAAGCCTTCCCTCCTTATCGCGTCGACGAAGCGCTGATGTCCAAGGCGCGGCCGGACGCGATCTTTATGCACTGCCTGCCCGCCAAACGCGGCGAGGAAACCACCGACGGCGTGATGGAATCGGCGAGCTCCGCCGTGTTCGATCAGGCCGAGAATCGCCTGCATGCTCAGAAAGGGCTGCTGCTCACGTTGTTGGGATAGAGACGCCGGGCTGATCGCAACATTTACAATTTAGACTTATGCAAAAACCCAAGAAGGTAGCGCTCGCCTACTCCGGCGGGCTGGACACATCGATCATCATTCCGTGGCTCAAGGAGCACTACGACTGCCAGGTGGTCGCCGTGTGCGGCGATATCGGGCAGGGCGGGGAGGAGCTATCGGGCCTGGAAGCCAAGGCACGCAAGACTGGCGCATCCGAGTGTTACGTGGCCGACATGCGCGAGGAGTTCGTTTCCGAATACCTGTGGCGGATGGTCCGCGCGGGCGGCGTGTATGAGCACAAGTACCTGCTGGGGACTTCGATCGCGCGGCCTCTGCTCGCCAAGAAGCAAGTGGAAGTGGCATTGGCCACCGGTTGCGATGCGCTGGCGCACGGCTGCACAGGCAAAGGCAACGACCAGGTCCGTTTCGAGCTCACCTACAAAGCGCTGGCGCCGCATCTTCCCGTGATCGCTCCCTGGCGCGAATGGGATATCGTCTCGCGCGAGGACGCTATCGCTTACGCGGCCAAGCACAAGGTGCCGATCGCGCAGACCACCAAGAAGATCTACAGCCGCGACCGCAATATCTGGCACATTTCGCATGAGGGCGGGGCACTGGAGGATCCCGCCAACGCCGCTCCGGACGACGTCTGGATGCTCACCAAGAGCCCGAAGAAAGCGCCCGACAAGCCCACCGATGTGACCATCGGATTCGAAGCGGGTACACCTGTTTCAGTGAACGGAAAGAAGCTGTCGGCGGTCGCGCTGCTCGAGCAGTTGAACAAGATCGCCGGCGATAACGCCGTCGGGCGGATCGACCTTGTCGAGAATCGCTTTGTCGGCATGAAGTCGCGGGGGGCGTACGAGACTCCCGGCGGCACGCTGATTATGGCCGCGTTCCGCGAGCTGGAAGCTCTGACGTTGCCGAAAGACCTGGCCCACTACAAGCAAAAGCTCGCGCTGGATTATGCCGAGCTGGTCTATAACGGCCTGTGGTTCACGCCTCTGCGCGAGTCGCTCGACGCGTTCTTCGATGTCGCCTGCCAGAACACCACGGGCGAGGTCACGCTGCGCCTGTACAAGGGAAGCTTTCAGCCGGTGAGCCGGAAGTCGCCCTATTCGCTGTACTCGCTCGATATCGCCAGCTTCACCATGGGCGCCGAATACGATCAGAAGGACGCACGCGGGTTTATCAACCTGATTGGTCTGCCGATCCAGGTGCGGGCGGCCGTGGAGAAGGCGGCTAAAAAGTCCGCTAAGAAGTCCGTATGAAGTTATGGGGCGGCCGGTTCGAGGAGGGTCCCTCGGAGGTTTTCGAGCGGTTTTCCGGTTCGCTCCACTTCGACCGGAGACTGATCGACGCGGACATTCGCGGCTCGCAGGCGTTCGCGCGGGCTCTGGAAGGTGTGGGTATCCTCACGGCTGCAGAGCGAGCGGAGCTCGTATCCGCTTTTGACGCGATCCGCGACGAGGCTCGCAAGCCGGAGTTCTTTGTTGGTGCGACCGACGAAGATGTTCACACTGTGGTGATCCGCAAGCTGAAAGAGCGCGTGGGCGGCTTGGCCGACAAGATTCACACCGGCCGCAGCCGCAATGAGCAAGTCTCACTCGATGTTCGGCTGTGGCTGCGCGAAGAGATCGATCGTGCCACGGGCTTCCTGGGCGGCCTCCTGGAGGCATTGCTTGGATGCGCCCAGCGCTATCCCGATGCCGTAATCCCCGGCTATACGCACATGCGGCGCGCCCAGGCCGTCCTGTGGCCGCACTATCTGCTGGCGTATTTCGAAATGTTCGCGCGGGATTTCGAGCGGCTCCAGCAGGCTCGCGTCCGGGTGAACGTGATGCCGCTCGGAAGCGGGGCGCTGGCCGGCAGCGGATTTCCGTTCGACCGCGAAGCCATGGCTCGCGATCTGGGATTCGCGTCGGTCACCAACAACAGCATGGATGTGTCCGCTGACCGCGATTTCGCGCTCGATTTTCTGTACGCCGCATCGACCACGATGCTGCACCTGAGCCGGTTGGCCGAGGACTGGATTCTCTATTCGAGCGAAGAGTTCGGTTGGCTCGAACTGGGCGACGGTGTCACCAGCGGGTCCAGCCTGATGCCGCAGAAGAAAAATCCCGATTCGCTGGAGCTGATCCGCGGCAAATGCGGCCGCGTCTTCGGCGCACTCAGTGCGCTCTTTGTCACGATGAAGGGTCTTCCGACTACGTACAACCGCGACATGCAGGAGGACAAGGAACCGCTGTTTGAGGCGGCGGATCAACTATGCGGGTCGCTGGAGATGGCGCGCGTGGTGGTGGATTCGGCCAAGCTCAACGCTTTGCACCCGGCGGCCGCGGCCGAGGCGAGTTGGGTGGTCGCCACCGACCTGGCGGAAGCTCTGGCGCGCAACGGCACACCTTTCCATCAGGCGCATCAAATTGTCGGGCGGCTGGTGCTCGAGAGCGTTCGTGCCGGAAAGAAGCCCGCCGATTGGAGCGCCCAAGCGTTGGTAAAGTTCGCGCCGGAGTTTACTACGGAAATGGCGAAGCTGCTCCAGCCCTCTGAAGGCATGAAGACCCGCGAGATTCGCGGCGGGACCGGCCCGAAGGCCGTCGCGGCTGCCTTGAAGGAAGCCGAGTCTCGCCTGGCACTCTTCTTTCAAACGGCCAAGAAATGAACAAAAGCTACCGGCAGGGCCAGATTCTCAAGCTGGTCCGCTCGCGATCCTTGCGCACCCAGGAAGAGTTAGCTCGCGCCCTTCGAGCTGTTGGGGTGCGTGCCACGCAGGTGACGCTTTCGCGCGATATTCGTGAGCTGGGGCTGGTAAAATCCGCCGAGGGCTACGCTCGGCCCGCTGAATCCGCCGCGCCCGCGGGTCCCGATCTCGCCACGGTCTTGCGCGAATTTCTGCTGGACGTGCGCGTGGCGCAAAACCTGTTGGTCCTGATCACGCCGCCGGCGCACGCCAGTTCGGTGGCGGAAGCGCTGGATCGGGCCGCGTGGCCGGAAATTACAGGAACCATCGCGGGGGACAATACCGTTCTGGTGATCGCGCCGACGGCGAAAAAAGCCGCATCGCTGCGGGAGAAGCTGCTGCGGCTTCCCGGATAGCCACTCGCTGACGCTCGTGGTTCGGTAACAACACAGCACCGAACCGCGACCGCCAGGGAGCGGCCTTACTGCACGCCGAGGATGTCGCCCCACATCACCTGGTAGGCTTCCACGCCTCCATCCAGGGTCGGACCGGCACGCACAAACACGCGGGTATTCACCAGCAGTGCGCCGGCATCCTGTTGCGCGCCATCGCCCAGGTAGCGCGTGTCCTTCCGTAGCAGCAGAGTCTGCTCGCCATCGCGCGTACGAAGCGTCATCGATCTGGCGTCGCGCCGGATGATCACGCCGGAAACCGTGCGATCTCCCCGAGGAAGCTCAAAGGCCGGCCGCTTGGCCGCCACCGCAGTCACGCGGTTGGGAGGTGGCCCCGGTGGGACCACTTCCAGCATGCGGATGTAGCAATCCCGCGAACCCGGTTTGTGGTCGGTGATGATCTCCACTGGATCCCCCGGTTCCAATTTCGCTACTGTAATCCGCTGGCGGGAAAGCTCGACAATGCTGAGCGCATCGTATCCGCAGCCTTCCACGGTGCCGGCGGTGTTGCGGGCCAGCAGTATGCCCTTGGTGGGCGATCCTTCCCAGCTCACCATTTGGCCGTGAAACAGTCCCTTCGGCATATCGGCCGGAGCACACAGCGGCGCGGTTACCACCGCGATCGCGATCATGCGGAAGAGGCGCATGCCTGTTCGCCCATTATACAATTTGAAGGTTGACATCATTTCTCGATCATGCGGGCTGCTGGTTCTTGCACTCCGGAATTCAGGAGAGCGACGGTGGGGTCGCCCGTTTCTACCGGTCTGATTCCGCAACCAACGCGGCTGTTTCCACCGAGATTACGGGATACTCTGCCAGCGCGCTTGCGTACCTGCACTCGCGCACCGGCCAGCAAGAGTATCTGGACGCAGCCGTGCGGGCGGCGCGTTACTTGACGCGCGATGCCTGGGATTCCGCCGCGTCCACGTTCCCGTTCGAGCCCGGCTCGGATCGTGCGTATTTTTTCGATATAGGAATCATCGTGCGCGGATTGCTCGCCGTCTGGCGCGCCACAGGCGACGAAGAGTTCCGCACGCGGGCGCAGGAAGCGGCTCTTTCGCTGGCGTTCGATTTTCTGGGCGACGGCGCCTTTCACCCGGTGATTTCGCTTCCAGACAAGCAGCCTCTTCCGGAAGAACCCCGATGGTCGCGGAAGCCCGGGTGTTACCAACTGAAGTCGGCACTGGCGTGGCGCGAGGTGGGTGATCCGGCCGCGGCGCAGATGTTCGAGGCAGCGCTGAGTTTCGCGCTGGCGAGTCACGAAGCGTTCCTTGAGGAAGAAACCGATCGGGAGAAGCTGATGGATTGGTTGCACGCCTATTGCTACTTCCTGGAGGCGCTGTTGTTCGCGGCCGGGCGCGAGGACGTCCGCGATGCGCTGGAATTCGGCATCCACCGCACGGGACGCAAGTTGCGGGAGATCGCGCCTCTATTTGAGCGCTCCGACGTAAACGCCCAACTGCTGCGCGTACGGCTGATCGCGCATCACACTGGTATGGTGACTCTGGATGAGAATGCCGCGCGGGAAGAAGCGGCGCACACGGCATCGTTCCAGGCGCTGGAGTCGACTGACGTTCGCGTGCGCGGCGGATTCTGGTTTGGGCGAAAAGGCACGCAGATGCTGCCGTTCTCGAATCCTGTTTCGACCGCGTTTTGCTCGCAAGCGCTCGAACTGTGGGACGATCATCAGGCGGGGCGCTGGAGCTTCGATCTCCAGCAACTGATTTGACAGAAGTTAAAGTTCTATTCGCTTCTGGGTCCGATCCCGTGGTGGCCCTCGTGCTCGAGCGGTTCCGTACGATTTTCCCGGACGTTCCCTTGGTTGTGGTCTCTGAATTTGCCCCACGCGATGTCGAGTGGATTCCGTATCACATTCGCCGGTCCTGGAACGAGAATCGCGATTTGATTCGGGCCAAGCTCGCCGGGCGCCGTATCCGCCTTGCCGCCGTGATTTTGGAGCCGCGCATCCCGCACTGGCGCCTGCGCGCGTTGGGATTCGCGCTCGCTCCGCTTCATTTCCTGGCCTTCAACGAGACCGGCGAACATTTCATGCTGCGCCCTCGCAGTGTTCCGACGATGTTCAGACATGTGACTTGGCGCATGAAGAACCTGGTGCGGCACCAGCGTCAGCCCGAGTCGAGCACGTATCGCGCGATGGAATGGTTCCGCAAGCCCGGGAAGTTCCGCCTGTCGATGCTGTACCGGATGGCGATGGCGCGCGGACGGAAACTGGCCCATTCACGTCCCATGAAGGTGACTGTGCCGATTACGGCCGAACAACGCCCGAGAGGGATCTCTGTGGTGATCCCGTCGCGCAACGGGATCGAATTGCTCGAGCAATGCCTGCCCGGGATTCAGGAAGCCGACGAAATCATCGTGGTCGACAACGGCTCGGATGACGATACGGCTGCGCAACTCGGCCGATCCTGGCCCCGAGTCCCGGTCGAGTACAGCCCGCAGCCGCTGGCGTTCGCCGTGGCAGTGAATCGCGGCATCCGGCGCGCGCGGTTTTCTCATGTTTGCGTGCTGAACAACGATATGCGCGTCGAGGATGGCTTCTTTCAGGCGCTGCTGCGGCCGTTCGAGAATGTTCCGAGTTTGTTCTGTTCCACCGCGCAGATCTTCTTCCCCGAAGGCCGCCGCCGCGAGGAAACCGGCAAGACCGTGATGAATCCCGCGCCTAGAGTGACTGAGTTCCCGGTGCGTTGCGATATACCGTTGGAAGGCGAAGATCACAGCTATGTTCTCTACGGCAGCGGCGGATGCACCCTGTACGATGCAGCGAAACTGGAAGCGCTAGGCGGTTTCGACGAGGTGTACCAGCCGGCCTATGTCGAAGATCTCGATCTCGGCGTGCGGGCATGGCTCCGTGGATGGCCAAGCGTCTATTGCGCCCAAGCGCGTGTAATGCACGAGCATCGGGCCACAACTTCGCGCTACTTCTCGGCTGAAGAATTGGATCGGGCCCTGGAGATCAATTACGTCCACTTCCTGGCGCGCGTCATCGGCGATCCTGAGGCGTTCTCGCGCCTGTGGCAGCACAATGTGCTGCGACTGAAGGCTCTCGAGAAAGAGACAGCGCTTACCGCGGCGGCGCACCAGCCCTCGTCTGCCGTTCCGGCGGGAGACATTCGTTTTCTCGATCTGGTCAATGGTGAAGTGTCGGTCTTCCCGGGACGCGCGGCTTCGGGCAAACCGGTGATACTCGTCGCCAGTCCCTACCTTCCGTTTCCGCTGTCACACGGCGCCGCCGTGCGCATCTACAACCTGATGCGACGTGCCGCGTCCGACTTCGACCAGGTGCTGGTGGCCTTCACTGAAGAGTCTCTGCCCGTGCCCCGCGAACTGCGGGAGATTTGCGCGGAGATCGTCACGGTCCGGCGGGCCGGAAGCCACGCGCTACCGTCGCGCGGGCGCCCCGATACCGTCGAGGAGTTCGACACTCCCGCGTTCCACGCCGCGCTGCGGCAAACGATCGCCAAGTGGCGGCCGGGTATCGTACAACTCGAGTTCACGCAGATGGCGCAGTACGCGGCGGAGTGTGCACCCGCCCGAACGATCCTGGTGGAGCACGACATTACCTACGATCTGTATGCCCAGATGCTCGCGACGGGTAAGGACGACTGGGAGATCCGCCGACAGCACCAACTGTGGACCAGTTTCGAAGCCGCCGCATGGCGGCAAGTGGATCGCGTGGTGACGATGTCGGAGAAAGACCGCGCGCTGGTGCAGGGAGCGGTGGCGATTCCCAACGGCGTCGACCTGGACCGCTTCCGGCCGTCAGCCGAACCGCCGGAGCCACGAAGGCTTCTTTTCATCGGATCCTTTGCGCATCGTCCCAACGTGATGGCGCTGGAGTTCTTCCTGCGCGAGGTGTTTCCTCGCCTGGACAGCGTCACGCTGCATGTGATTGCGGGCCAGCGCCACCAGCGCTTCTGGGATCTTCAGCATGACCCCTTACACAAAGGCGTCGAAGTGGAAGGATTCGTCTCAGATGTGCGCCCGGCGTACCAGCGGGCGACGCTGGTGATCGCGCCGCTGGTGGCTTCCGCCGGCACGAACGTGAAGATCCTCGAAGCCATGGCGATGGGCAAAGCGATCGTCTCGACCGAAGCCGGGATTCATGGGCTGGAGTTGCAGCGCGGCGCCGACGTCGTGGTGACCGACTCGGCGGAAGCCATGGCGGCCGCCATCATACATCTATTGAACGCTCCTGCGGAGCGTACCATGATCGAAGCGCATGCCCGCCAAACTGTCGAGCGCGTGTACGGCTGGGACGCCATCGCGCGGGGTCAAAAGAAGCTGTACGAGAGTCTCTTGGCCGCTCCATAACTGTCGCGTTTCGGTGCTGCTCCTTCCGAGCGGCCCTCACAACTTGCGCGCGAAGATCGCGTAGTCTAACCCGCCGAAGAAGGCGTCCCGGAATCCGGGCGGCAGCTCAGCCAGCGCCGGCATGCTCTCCAGCGCGGGAGTCAGGCGCTCGATCTCGACACTCCCGAACCCGGCTTCTTCCAGATAGAAACGCAACAACGGCGACGGAATCGGACGCGTGTGCGTCGGATCGAGATAGAAATGGGTCGCAAAGATCGCCAGGCATTCCGGGTTGGGAGTCTCGATCGCAACCAGCGCGCCGAGGCGCAGCTTTTGTGCGAGCAGTTTCACCAATCGAACCACGCCGGCCGGAGGAAGATGCTCGACGACCTGAGCGCAATACGCGCCGCCCAGCGAACCGTCGGCGAGGGATTCCAAATACGCGAACATGTCGCCTTGCTCAACGTCCAGGCCCTTGGAGCGGCACAGCGCGACGGATTCGTGGTTCTGGTCAATGCCTCGTGCCGCGAGGCCCGCAGCCTTGGCGGCTTCCAGGAATTCACCGCGCCCGCAGCCGATGTCCAGAATCTCGCCTGAAGCGCCGGCAAAACGCGCGACATAGCATTTTTGCTGCTCGCGAATCCGGTCTTCCGATCCACGAAACTGTTCCGCGAAACGGGCCCAGTCGATGTCTAAATGATCTTGCGGCGCCGGCGTTAGCGCGGGTGTGGAAGATGCTGCACCGAAAATCGAGACCTTCTGGCGCAGCAAGCGCAGCTCGGTATGGATGAGCCGGTCATATTCGCCCCGGATCTTTTCCATGTCCTGCCACAGCCGCTTCTGGATATCCGTAGTCCGCCGATCCAATTCGTTGGTGAAATCGTCGTGCTGCTGGCGAACCGATTCGCGGAAACTATGCTCGATCACGCTGGCCCGCAGGTGAAACGCCGACTGAAGCTCGGACACCGTGCGCAGAAGATGGATCTCGCTCGCGGCCCGGCGCTCCTCGATGCCCGCGCGCCATTCGTCGGAATACTTCTTCAGGTCCTCGGCATTGGTCCGCAGTTCATGATGATAGGCGGTCAGCGCCGCCAGACCCCGGGTCAGTTCCTCCGCGCTGGTCCGCAACTCCTGATGATGTGCGCTCACAACGGCCAAACCGCGGGTGAGGTCCGCAAGACTTGTTCGCAGATCCTCCGAAGACTTATGCAGGTCTCTTCGAAAGTCTGCCGCAAGCGCCACCAGACCCCTGGTTAGCTCGGCTGAATTCGTCTGTAGCTCGGTTCGAAGGTCGTCCGAACTAGTCTGAAGCTGCTGATGGTGTGCCGCCAGAGCCGCCTGGCTCCGGCTCACGTCGGCCAGCGCCTCCAGGGCCGCCTGAACGCACACCATGGTGGCGCGATTGAACTCCACCTGTTCCCGCACGTGCCAATCCAGCGCGCGGGAGACGGCGCGCTTGAAGCGCTGGATGATCGCGTTCTTGAACCCGGGAGGGCGCGGGTTCACCGTGCCGATGGCGGCCACCTTCGCCTCGGCGGCATCGCGAGCATGCACCAGGGGCATCAGATCGGCGGCCGAGACGCCGTCCAGGCCGAGCGAACTTTGCGGAACTCGCGATCGGACCTTGTCCTGCACTTCGCGAATGGCCGCAGTCAATTCCTCGTCAGTCACCGATGTTTTCCCCGAGTCCACTGTGCCGTGATGCGCGTGGAAATACCGCCGCGAGGAGTGAAGTCGCCCACGACCGTAGCGGAGACCGGCCGCGCCCATTTGACGACATCCGCGAGCATGCGGTTCACCACGTTCTCCTGAAAGATGCCCAGGTTCCGGAACGCCAGCGTGTACATCTTGAACGATTTCAGCTCCAGACATAACTTGTCCGGCACGTAACGCAGGGTTAAAGTCCCATGATCCGGCAGCCCAGTCTTGGGGCAGATGGAGGTGAACTCCGGCATCAGGATTTCGATCTCGTAACCGGTCCGATACTGGTTAGGCCAGGTTTCGATTTCGGGTAGATCCGCGTTCACGCCGGCTTCGGCGTGCTTGTCGGTGTACTGCCGCTTCACCGGGAATCCTTTGCCGATGTCTGGGCCTGCGTCTGCGGCAACGCCGCTGCGAGCGTCCCGAGAAATTGCCCCACGTCGGTGACTACGCCCACGGCTTGGCCCGTTCCCCGATCGCTCACCTTGGTCACGACTGCAGGATTGATATCGACGCAGACGACCTTCACCCAGCTCGGCAGCATATTCCCGGTGGCGATCGAGTGCAGCATGGAGCCCAGGCACAGGACCACTCCAGCGCCCTTCAGTTGCTCGGCATACGCGTCCTGAGCCTTGTTCATGTCGGTGATAGTGTCGGGCAGAGGACCATCGTCGCGAAGGCTCCCGGCCAGCACGAAGGGGATCCCCGCCTTCACGCACTCATACATGATGCCGCTCTTCAGAGTGCCGGCTTCAACGGCTTTGGCGATGCCGCCCGCATGATAGATCGCGTTGATCGCCCGCATGTGATTGCGATGCCCGTGCTCTTCCTGGCGGCCGTCACTTAACCGTACGCCTAGAGACGTTCCCAGCAGCGCGGATTCGATATCGTGGACGCCGAGTGCGTTTCCGGCGAGCAGTCCGTTCACCCATCCCGCGCGGATCATCTTCGCCAGAGGAGTGACTCCACCGGTGTGCACAACCACGGGGCCGGCCACCACGATGATCTTTTTCCCCTCGGCCCGGGTCTGCTGCATCAGTGAAGCAATTTGCCGGACGGCGGTTTCGAGCTGGCGCTCCGAGGAGATCTCGTTGCTCATGAAGGCGAACGCCAGGCGGTCGCGCTCCTTGGACTCGGGAACCACGCGGATTCCGCGCATGCCGACCACTACGCGGTCGCCTTTCTTCAGGTCGCGCAGACGGCGGCAGGCGGCACGCTTCCCGGCGACGACGATCATCGCGTCCATGCGCTGGTTCTCGACCTCGACCCACTGGCCGGCGTGCCGCACCAGGGTTTTGTGGTTCGTGGTGGAGTAGAAGTCCTCCGGAGCGCAGCAATCGCGCTCCACCGTACCGAGCTCGGCGTTGCCGGTATCGGCCGGACTGCAGCCTAGCCCCAGCAACTGGCTGAGCACCTGCTGCATGTCCGCTTCGTCCGGCGCTTCGACGCGCAGGCGCAGGTAGGACTTGTCGGCATTGGTGCGGCCGATGCGAAATTCTTCCACTTCAAATTTGCCGTTGAATTCGACCACCGTGTCGAAGATCTGCTCCATTAGGTGCGAATCGATCAGGTGGCCTTCGGCCTCGACGACTTCCTGTTGCATGGGTATCTTTCAGGATACCGTGACCCCGCGGACGCTTGTAAATGCAGTAACAAAACGAACCCAGTAACTTATTGAAGATAGAGGGACGGGGCTTTTCATATTCAAACTCCTCGCAAGTCGGCGTTCCGCTTGCGCCGGGTTGCGGGCTTCAATTCAAAGTCTGCATCCGAAGGCTCGGCAGCGAAGGCGGTGAGAGATGTAAGTGGCTGGAAAGGAACTCAACGACAGTCCTCGCAGGGTGGAGATTGGAGGGCTGGTGCGCGTATCAGTGACTTGGGCGTTAGACGACCAAGTGGATAACTACCGGATGCGCCGTAGTCCAGTCCCTATGGGGCGAAAGGCGCAACGATGAAGAGTGTCACAGCAGCCACAGAGCTTAAAACGCAGCGAATCGGCCATAAATCAACCTTGGCCTCTCAGTTGCACCAAGCCGGAAGGTGGGAAAGTACGCACAGCCAAGACCGCCACGTTGGTGGCTGTTTTTGACTCTATTCCTCATGCCTAGGAGCTTACAATATGGGGGTGTTCACTCGAAAACAGATGCGTCTGTTCACGGCCATCGGCTGTATTCTTATGCTGACCCGTTTGGCGTCGGCGGCTCCTGACACGGCGAGCATCAAAACGGAAATCGTCGGCATGGCATTGGGAACCAGTATTGAAGTTCGCCTCAAGGATAAACAGAAATTGCGAGGCGCAAGAGGGGCGGTGTCAGACTCCGGGTTTACGCTCGTGGATACGCGCTCCGGAGAACGCCAAATTGCGTTCGACGATGTGGCCTCGGTAAAGCATGTCAACGCAAAGTCCCATACCGGGCGCAACATACTGATCGGAGTCGGGATTGGGGTGGGCGCAGTGGCGATTGTGATCGTCGCATTGGCCCATAGCGGTGGATATTTATGAGCTTTCGGCATTCCAAATTTGAAGCCTCGACCGAAAAGAGCCTTCCGGATACGCCCCCGTACGTCTGGCGCCTCGGTGTATTGCTTGCTTTCATGGCGACGACCCTTGCGGCCCAGACAAATGTCGCGGACTGGAATACCGTCAAGGCACTCACGACGGGAACCCAAGTACGGATCACAGCCGGTTCACGCACCGTTCGTGGCGGAATCGAGCGAACCACGGACGATGCTCTCGTGGTGACTACCGAAAAAGGCCAGGAAATGTTCGACCGACAAGAGGTATCTGTCGTGTCGGTAAAGAAACCAAGCCATCGCAAGAGGAACACTTTGATCGGCCTTGCGGCGGGGACGGGTGTCGGGCTTGGGATCGGCATCGCCACCCGTCCCAAGCCTGGCCAGTTGGAGGTAATAACACCCGGCGCAGTTACGGCGGGATTTACGGCGGCGGGGGCAATCGGGGGCACCCTTGTAGGCGTGATCATCCCTACCGGTGGCTGGCGCGAAGTCTACAAGAAATAGCCGCGCTCAGGGAATCTGTCCGTGCGCCGCGATGCCCGGTTGCGCATCGGATTTGGGTTCCGGACAGTTGGCCGGCAATCCAGAAGTTATCCACTTCGACGTAACGTCGGCAAACGTCGAAGTGAAAACGGACGATGCGTTCGTAAACGCTGCGCCGTTTCGGCCTGTTTTACTTTCCGACCATGTGCTTCGGGTCCCGGTTGTTCTCTTCGCAGATGCTCTCGATGAGATCGGTATCCGGTATGAGGCGCCAGGCCATATTGACGGTCCACGGCTTGGTATACGCATCCGGATCGTCGATGGTGACCGCGATGTCCATGTGCCCGATCTTCGGCCGGGAAAAACGTTCGGTGACGCGCAAAGCTTCGGTCCCTGGCAGGCCTCGCATATCGAGCCAGGTCTTGCCGTTTTGTCCGATCGTCTCCACGACGAAGGTGTCCTTGTCCCAATGGCCGATCGAGTATCCCATCCAGGTCGGCTCCGGATTCTTGGGGAGCGGCCGCCCGTCCGTGAAGATTTGCCGGTAGATGGTGCGGGATTCGTGCAGGAGCAGCGTCAGGTCTTCGGTCTGCACCAGCTTGAGGCCGTCGGGGATGTTGTCCTTTTCCGGAATGCCGGACGGCAGACAGGACACGCCGGGGTGATCCTTGCCGTTGTTCGCGATGCGCTGGTTGTAGAGGTCCAGCGCCCACGGCTTGAGCGGCACGTCCTCCGGTTTCATGTCGGCGGCGAGGTTCAGCAGGTGCTTGGTGGGATTTTCCGGCATCCAGAAGCCGGACAGATCGATCTTGCCGTACGGCGTGCGCTGCGCGGGCGCATTCAAATCGACCTTGCCATCGGCGGTGCGCGGCACGTGCTTCCACGGATAGGGGTCCCATTGTGCGCTGGCCGCCACGGAAATGGTCAACAACATCGCTAGGGTTCGGATCATATCGTTTATTCAGGCGTTAGCAGCGAGCCGCCGCCGGTGAGGACGTAGGCCGCTCCTTTTCATA
>Ga0209517_10005463_pt1 | contig 16187 bp, 16 predicted proteins | sample PeaSoiMetSII2010_FD_187695 | JGI IMG/M metagenome (GOLD analysis project Ga0209517, IMG submission 187695) | Peat soil microbial communities from Weissenstadt, Germany - SII-2010 (SPAdes) (version 2) | ecosystem: Environmental > Terrestrial > Soil > Wetlands > Peat | place: Germany... | reverse complement strand
AACTGGAGGGCGCCCATCCGGTCGCGCAACACAAGTAACACCAAGAGAGTGAACGCGGAGAACAGTACCACCAAGGTGATCGATCCCAGCGCTGTCACATCCACGGCCGCACTCGTAAGCCATGGGGTCCGCATCCTTGCCGCCGCGAGCAGGACCGCGCTGTCCACAGCACCGACATCTCCTTCGATCAATTCCCTTGTAATGCGGACGAAAATCCCGAGTGTAAGTGCGATGCTGCCCAGCCACAGCGAGAGACGCGCGGCACGGGCCGAGAACAGAGTACGACTCATGAATTCAACCTCAAGAACAACTCGCGACTCATCAAGCCACTTGCCCTCGGCATACCCGTAACCGAAGCTGCGAGGGTTCTACAGCTCTTGTCGTCATCGCGCCGCCGGCGGCTCCTGGTCAGTGGGAATTCCGACAAGGTGGCGATAGAGCGCAACGGCGCGATTCACCGATGAAGACTCATTCCCCGCGATCATCCGGTTCGCGTACCTTCCTGTGCGCACGATGCTGTAGTAACGCCAGACATTATCCGATTCGCGATCCAGAAAGTAGATCAACTGCATCTCACCCGGGTGAAAAATAGGTATGAAAAGGTAGTGCATCGTGGTGATGTTCTCGACGTCGAAGACGAGCCGATCCGGCGAAACCTCAGCAACGTGCATTCGGTAGACGGCTTTGCCAGAAAGGTTATCAACCTGTTCAAAGTAGAGTACCTTTCCTTCCTTCATCTCATCAGGCGTGAAGTCTGCGCGGCGATGACCAGACTGCATGTCGGTCAAAGCGTACGCGTCGACAATTAATGTTTGCCACCGCTTGTGAGTGGTTGACCAGTAACGCGTACCCACGGTTTCTGAAATCGCCCCGATGTGGCGAAGCAAGCCCTCAGCTCCCGAAGTATGGCGAAATCGCGCGACGGTCGTGACCAAGCTCGTAAAGCCCGTCGCAGCCCAACCGGTACACACGGGCGGTCTCCAGTCGCGGCCGAGATCAGACTCGCTCCATGACTTTACAATCGCCGGCTCATCCAGACCGGGATAGGACGGAATGGTTTCCATTCCGCATGGCGGCTGCAGTGCTAACTGAGGGTCGACACCGATGCTGGGCGCTGCCTGCAGCATGGCGGGAGAAGGCGCGAAGCGATCTTCCTGTTGGGCTAAGCAGACGGCGGGAATGACGATGAGGAGCGCCGAAAGAGTCACCGCATCGCGCAACACGCCCAGGCAATTCTTAGTTCTCATAATGAGCATTTCCAAAGAGATTTCGTTATGGATGCGCGATGAGATGGAGCGCCGCTGGTCCGTCAACTGTTAGCGCTTACCCGTCAGGTAGAAGCTAAGATCGAATCGGGCGTCATCCCAATCCGCCCGATGCTCTCGGCACCATCGGCGGGACTTGTCCATCTGAGTGATGTCGCGACCAACTTGGCGGCTGCTGTCGCCGTATCGGATGACATCGCTGTCGATTCGGGTTCGGTCCGACTCAAGACGGCGCTCGCATGCTTCTCGATGATCTCCGTCAGCGAGAGAAGACGTGCCGCATCCCAACAATAACCCTCCGACCATCGCTATGCTCAGTATCAGTCGAATCCAGACATTCTCGTTCGTCATGATAACCTCCGCCAGTCACCTTAGTTCTCGTGGATTCGGACCAATAGCCGGCAGCTGCCGGGAGCGATCTCAAGACCATTCTTTGTCCGAGTGGGCCGGGCTCGCCGTACCTCTCACAAAGCATGAATCACAAACCCTTGTGCCGTTCTTCAAGGTGAAGTCAACTCTGCGGCACTCGTCAATATCGGCCCCGCACCTTCCGCATTGATCTTGGATTGGCTCCGCCATTCTGTCCTCCATGCCGCTACAGAGTCACAGTTGCGCCTCGGGGCGTCTGTCCCATAGTGGACAATGTGTTTTCCGCTGGTCTATGCGCGCCCCGTCGTCATTCGCTGCGGTCCACCCAACCGCCGCCCCCCTCCAGGAATTATTGGGATTTCGTGCTGAATGGCACATACATCAAGGGATGGGTGGCGCAAGCTGGTTCGTCGGGATTTTGAATCCGAGGGTTTGGATTCGAGGGAGACTACAATGTTTGGATACGGACTGATCGGAACCATAATAGTTGTCTTGGTAATTGTTTGGATCGTGAGAAGCGTATAAGAGCTGAATCCCTTTGGCGATGGTGATTTCGACCGCTCCACACTTTCGGTTAGCCCCGCGTCAATTGAGAACTTGAACCGCTTCGAAGAACGTTGCCACTTTGATTTTGGAAGATTGTGGAAGGAGACTCAAATGAAGGCGAATGGTTTGAAGCACTCTTATCTAGAGGAATTGAACGATCTCTATAGCGCTGAGAATCAACTGATGAAAGATCTTCCGGAGATGGCCAAAGCGGCCACTTCCGAAGATTCGCGAGCGGGCTTTAGAGGGCAGTTAGAACAGACGAAAGAACACATGGTGCGCCTGGAAAATATTTTCAATGCTCTTGGGGAAGATCCGAACGGTAAAACCGACGTCGGTCATCAATCCAGGTAATAATACCTCCATTGGCAGCCTGAGTGGTGTCCACCACCCGACCAGCCGCAGCGCCGACGCTACATTTCGCTCATCTGTAGTGCCCGCTGAACACGGTTGGGTTGTTCGAACTGACCCACTACCGAAATTCGCCAAGATTCCACCGCGAATCGCCGCCGTGCGATAATCCACACGGCTCATGCGCAACATCAAGCTCACCATTGCCTACGACGGCGCCGAATTCCATGGCTGGCAGTTGCAGCCGGGCGTCCGCACGATTCAGGGCTCGCTGATTGACGCGGCGTGCAAAATCACGCAGGAGAAGATCATGCTGCACGGCGCGAGCCGCACCGATGCGGGCGTGCATGCGATGGGGCAGGTGGCGCATTTCAAGACGCAATCCGCGCTGTCGGCCACGGAATTTCAGCGCGCGCTCAATGCGCTGTTGCCTCCGGCGATTCGCGTGGTCGCCGCGGAAGAAATGGGACCTGAATTTCACGCGCGCTGGCTGGCGCAGGGGAAGACGTACCGCTACAGGATTTATCGTGGGCGCGTGCTGCCGCCGTTTGATTATCGGCGCGCGCTGCACTATCCGTGGCCGCTCGACGAGGCTGCGATGGCAGAGGCCGCGCGGATGTTCGAGGGCGAGCACGACTTCAGCTCGTTCGCCGCGTCGTCCGGCTCCGAAGAGGACGACCGCGACCGCAATATGATCCGCGTGATTCATTCGTCGGAAATCGTGCGCGAGCCGGAACGCGACGAGATCGCCTACGTGGTTCGCGGGCAATCGTTTCTGCGCTACATGGTCCGCAAGATTGTGGGGACGCTGATCGAAGTCGGGAAGGGAAGGCTCGCCCCGGCGGATATTCCGAAATTGTTCGAGCTGCGCGACCGGTCGCGCTCCGGGCCGACCGTGCCGCCGGAAGGCCTCTACCTCGTATCGCTCGAATTTCCCGATCCCACGGATTCGCTCGCGTCATCTTCCTCGCGCCGCCGCTCCGCGCAGTCCTAGCGCCGAGAAATCATGTAAAATCCGCAATGAAGGTAGTTGTTTGCGCGTGAACCACGAACTCATCCACGACTGGAACACCTATGCCGAGCCGGACATCCCCGCGGGGCGTCGCGTGCTGCTCGACGACGAAACGCTGCGCGACGGCTTGCAGAATCCCTCCGTCCGCAACCCTTCGATTGACGAAAAGATCGAGATCGTTCACCTGATGGACGCGCTGGGAATCGATACGGTGAATATCGGCCTGCCCGGCGCCGGACCGCGCGCCTTTGCCGATGCGGAGGCTTTGGCGCGAGAGATCGGCAGTTCGCGGATGAAGATTCGCCCGCACGTTGCCGGTCGCACGCAGAAGCAGGACATCCAGGCGATCGTCGAAATCTGCGAGCGAGTGGGCCAGCCGATGGAGGCCGCGATGTTTCTCGGCTCGAGCCCGATCCGGCGGTTGGTCGAGGACTGGACCGTCGAATTCTTGCAGCGCACCACGGACGAGGCGGTGAAGCAGGCGGTGTCGGCCGGGCTGCCGGTGATGTACGTGACCGAGGACACGGTGCGCACCGATCCGGCCACGATTGTCGCGCTGTATTCGACGGCGATTCGCGCGGGAGCGCGCGCGATCGTTTTGTGCGACACGGTCGGCCACGCCACTCCTCGCGGCGCATACAACCTGGTGAAATTCGTGATTGAAAATGTGGTGAAGCCTTCCGGTGAACAAATCCGCGTGGATTGGCACGGGCACAACGACCGCGGCCTGGCGGTGGCAAATTCGATGGCGGCCATTGCCGCGGGAGCGGATCAGGTGCACGCGACGGCGCTGTCGCTCGGGGAACGCGTCGGCAACACGCCGATGGAAATGATGCTTGTAAATCTGCGGTTGCTCGGGCTGACCAATTTTCAAGGGCGCGACCTTTCGCAGTTGACGAAATATTCAGAGACGGTGGCGCGCGCGACGAACACGGTAATCCCGCCGAACTATCCGGTCGTGGGACGCGATGCTTTTCGAACGCAGACGGGCGTGCACGCGGCGGCCATCGCGAAGGCGTACAAAAAAGGCGACCTCAAGCTTGCGGATGCGATTTACAGCGGTGTGCCAGCGCATCTCTTCGGGCTCGAACAGATCATCGAGATCGGGCCGATGAGCGGCCGATCGAACGTGGTGTACTGGCTTGGGAAGCGCGGAATTTCGGCGAGCGATGAAATCGTCGACCGAATTCTGGCGGCGGCGAAGCAGTCCGCGTGCGTCCTCACGGAAGCGGAAATTGTCGCGCTCGTGGGTTCTTCGGCGCGGCACTGAGCGGCTCACGGCTTGCCAGCAAACGCGTCCTGAGTGTAAATAGTCCGGTGGCCACAACGCAGCCTCAACCCGACATCCTTATCCGGCCGCTCGTCGACCGCGATCTTGACGAGGCGCGCCGCATCATCCGCGTCGCGTTCGCGACGTTTCTCGGATTGCCGACGGACGATCCGCGCATGGGCCGCGACAGCGACGTGGCCGGAACGCGCTGGAAGACCGACCCTGCCTCCGTGGTCGCCGCGGAGCACGCCGAACGGCTTATCGGCTCCAATTTTGCAACCAACTGGGGCAGCTTCGGCTTCTTCGGCCCGCTGACGGTTGAGCCGGAATATTGGAATCGGGGCGTGGCGCAGCAGCTTCTCGCTCCGACGATGGAAATCTTCCAGCGCTGGGGCAGTAGCCACCTCGGTCTTTTTACGTTCGCACACAGCCCGAAGCACATGGCGCTGTACCAGAAGTTCGGATTCTGGCCGCGCGATCTGGTGGCCGTGATGGCGAAGCAAGTTGGTAACAATCCGGGCGCGGCAGTCCCAGACACGACGCGATTTTCCGAAGCGGCGCCCGACGATCGGCCACAGATTTTGGCGGCGTGTACGGAAGTCACCGATGCGAATTTCGAGGGACTCGAGGTAGGAATCGAAATTCGCGCGATTGCCGGGCAGAATCTGGGCGACACAATTCTGGTGTGGGATGGCGCGAAGCTCGCGGCGTTTGCCGTGTGCCACACGGGCCCGGGCAGCGAGGCGGGGAGCGGAGTTTGCTACGTGAAATTTGCCGCAGTGCGCCCCGGGCGCCGCGCCGACGAGACATTCGAGCGGCTGCTCGACGCGGTCGAAGCATACGCGCGCGCGGTGAAAGCGCCGAAGGTTACGGCCGGTGTGAATCTCGCACGGCGCGAAGCATTCCAGGCGCTGATCGCGCGCGGATTTCGCACCGAAATGCAGGGAGTGGCGATGGAGACCGGCGACCCGACTTCCGGTTACAATCGCGCCGGTGTATATATCCTCGACGACTGGCGATAGGATCCGCTCCACGAATCGCGTGAAACACGCTCTCATCTGCTGTATCTTTCTATGGATGGCCACGCTCTCCGCTCGCGCAACCGACGATTCGCTCGCGAAACTTGCCGGTGATCCGGCGTGCGCCCGCGGCCTGCAATGGATTGACAAGAGCGCTACATGGGTCACCGATCAGCAGATTCGCTTGACGGAGATTCCCGCGCCTGAATTTGACGAAGCGCGGCGCGGGGAGGCGCTGAAGGAGCTGTTCGCGGCGAACGGATTTCAAGTCCGTACGGACAAGACCGGCAACGTGATCGCGGAGCGGCCCGGCTCCAACACCAAGAGCGTGATCCTGCTCGCCGCGCATCTCGATACCGTGTTTCCCGCGGGCACGGAAATTAGCGTGAAGCGCGACGCCGGCCGGTTGCTCGCGCCCGGAATTTCGGACAACGGCGTCGGCCTCGCGTCCCTGGCGGGCCTCGCGCGGGCGTTGGCGGAGTCGCGCGTGCGCACGACGAAGACGATTGTTCTGGTCGGCGACGTCGGCGAAGAGGGCGAAGGAAATTTGCGCGGCATGCGCACGCTGATGGATAGTTACGGCTCGCGTCTCTCGGCTGTCATCGCCGTTGACGGGCCTTCCACCGATCACGTCACTACGCAGGGCATCGCCTCGCGGCGCTTCGAAGCCACCGTCACCGGGCCGGGAGGCCACAGCTGGTCGGATTTCGGCGCTCCGAATCCGATTACGGCCATGGCGCGAGGAATCGTGCTGTTTTCCTCGGTCCCGATGCCCGCCGATCCGCGAAGTTCGTACAATTTCGGCACGATCGAGGGCGGCACGTCGGTCAATTCGATTCCATCGCGCTCCGCCGTGAAAATCGATCTGCGCTCGGAAGACGACGCCGAGCTCGCCAAGCTGGAAGCGGCCTTGCGCGAAGCGCTCCAGGCGGGCGTTAAAGAAGAAACGTCGGCGACGCAATCGCCCGCGGACGCGCTGCAGTTGAATTTCCGCTCGCTCGGCACGCGCCCCGCCGGAAAATTGCCGGATGACTCGCCGCTGATCACGACGATTCGCAACGTGGACCGCTATCTCGGGAATCGGTCGCGCCTCGAACGCAGCTCGACCGATGCGAACATTCCACTCTCGATGGGAATTCCGGCCGTGGCGCTGGGCGGCGGTGGCCGCGGCGGCGGCTCGCACACGTTGGACGAGTGGTACGACCCCGCGGGGCGGGAACTAGGCCTGAAGCGCCTGTTTCTAACGGTTGTTTCACTGGCAGGCGTCGATCGCTGACGGGTGGTACGTGCAATGCTTCGACGAATTCTTCCGTTTCTCGTCATCGCATCAATCGCGGCGACCTTTGCTCCTCCTGCGCGATCCCAGGGCGAAACCCAAGCCGTTCTCGACGCCATCGACCGCGCGGACGCTCTGGACGCGCAGGGCAAATTCAAAGAAGCCCTCGATGCCTACCGCGAAGCGGACCGCATTTCGAATCATGCCTGCCCCGATTGCTATCTCGGCATGGTGAACATGGAATGCCAGCTCGGCGATTTTGCAGGCGCGCTCGATGACGCGAAGCGCGCCGAACTTTCCGCCGGATCGGACCGCATGGTGGCGGCGCAGGCCTGCGAGGTCCGCGCGAAATTGCTCGTGGCCACATCGAGCGCGCCCGACGACGCGAAGGTCAAGGAAGCCGAATCGCAATTTCGCCAGGCGATTTCTCTCGATCCCAAGAAAGCCATCGCGCGTTTCGAGCTGGGCATGTTGCTGCTGCAGCTCGGACGCGATCCCGAAGGCGTCGCGGAGCTCAAGGCCTACGTGTCGGGCCCGCTGGCCAGCCCGCGATATGTGGACCGCGCCGAGCGCATCATCGCCGATCCCAGCCGCGCGCGGGCGCTGCCGTCCGAGGAGTTTTCCTTGGCCACGCTCGACGGCGCCAAGATTTCCAAAACCAGCCTGCGCGGTAAAGTCGTTCTGCTCGATTTTTGGGCAAGCTGGTGCGGTCCCTGCCGCGAGTCCCTGCCGGCGATCATCGACTTGCATCAGAAATTTGCAGGCCATCCCTTTGAACTCGTCGGCATCAGCTCCGATTTCGACGAGGAAGCGTGGAAGAGCTTCATCTCCTCGAATCATATGAATTGGCCGGAGTACATCGATCTCGATGGACAGATTGGACACCTGTTCGACGTTCCCGGGTACCCGACCTACGTCGTGCTCGACCGCGACGGCGCGATTGCGTTCCGCCAGACCGGCTTCGGCTCCGATTCCGAGCAGGCCATCGAGAGCGCTATCAATCGCGCGCTCGCAAAACCAGTCTCGGCGCAGCCACCACCGGCCACCGCGGCCTCGCTCGCGCCAGTGCCTTCGGCCGCAGCGCTCACTCCGCCGCTGCCACCGTCCGCTCCGCCCGCGCACATTCTCGTCAAGTTCACGTATCCGCCCGACGACGTGCAAGACGGCGATGTCCGCGCCAACGTCTACAGGAATGATTTTCTGGGTCTGACGTGCAAGTTTCCAGCGACCTGGACTTCAGCCGAGCCGGAGACCCTGGACCATCTGAACAAAGAGGAATCGCGGCGGATTCAGCGCGCCGAGCAAGACCATCCGGGCCCAGACGTCGGTGCCGACAATTCCGTCAGCCTGGCGTTCCCGCAGATCGTATTTCAAGCCAGCCCTGATTCGAAGCAGGGCGCGCCCTTCGTGGCAATTACCGTCGAGCAGACGAGCTCGCCGGCGCTCGAAGCCGCGCGCAAGCACGCCGAGGAACTACAGCAGCAAGGCGCGGCCATCCTCGATCCGCCGCGAGTGGTTACGATCGGCAAGCGGCAATTCATTCGCACCGACTCCGAATCCGCGCGAACGGATCCGCCCGTCTGGATCGCTTCGATTGAAACCATCGTGGCGCAGAAGTACCGCGTGACGCTCGAAATTCAGGCGCGCTCAAAACAGGAGCTCGATCAGCTCTCCGCCATCGCGCAGTCGCTTTCGGTCTCGAAACCTTAGGCATGGGGCGAATTGCGAGGGGGCTATAGCTATCAGGCGACGCACTGGACCGACAAGCGAGTTAATCAGGCGCTGACCACTGGTCGCGATCCCTCGACACGGCTATATTGTGGTCGATTTCCGCGCTTGGTGCGGATTCGGACTGACTTGGATGATCTTCCCTCAATTGGGCCGGTTTACCGATGTTGTGCTTCTACTGCTGCGCCTCATGGTTGGCATCGTTTTCGTCACAAGTGGCTATAAGCATCTCAAAGACCCGGAAACAAGAAGCAAGGATATTGAAATGAGCAAGGGCTTTACGATTTTTCTGGGCGCAGCTGAGTTGGCGGGCGGACTCGGAGTGATTTCGGGCGTATTCGCGCAACTCGCCGCCATCGGTTTGATTCTGCTGATGCTCGGCGCGATCCAGAAGAAAATATTTGCTTGGCGCACGGGCTTCTGGGGTAAATCAGGGACGAATGGTTGGAGCTACGACACGATGCTTGTCGTCATGAATCTGGTCATCATCACCACGGGCGGTGGAAACCTCGCCCTCACTCGCCTGTTCAGGTAAGACCGGCTCATGCGCCGCGTGCGCTCGCTTCTCTGGTGAACGTTTCGACTCCGACCATTCAACGAACTGCAGATAAGTCAGATTACTGCCGGGCTAGTCCCACTGGTCCGGCCAGGCGTTAATAGGGGAGTAATATACGCGGTATAAGAGCAGTGAAAGGCGTTGCTGGTCTGGAGGTCGAGCAAGCAATCACCGCGCAGCCCTGAGAAAAGCGGACACATTGAAAGGAGGCACGATATGAGACGGATCGCTTTCTGGCTGGTTGCATTCGCATCGGTGGCAGGCGTTCTCGCCTCCACGACCCCCACTTCTGGACATGCCGATGAAGAGACCGCTCCAATCTTCGTAACCAACATTCCCCCCGGATACCGCGACTGGAGGTTAATCTCCTTGGCCCACGAAGAAGGCAACCTCCACAGTTTCGCTGCGATTTTGGGCAACGATGTAGCGATCAAGGCCTACCGCGACGGTAAGCTTCCGTTTCCGGACGGCACAATCATTGCCGCTCTACACTACGGTCACGTCCCGTCGGAAGAGAACGACAAGGTCTTTGGCGCTCCCCAATCTTTCGTTCCGGGGCCCCCTACGAACGTTCAGTTTATGGTCAAGGACTCCAAAAAGTATGCCTCGACCGGAGGCTGGGGGGTCGGTCACTTCAATAAAGACGGGACTCCTGGCACCGACGCGCAGCTCAAGACCTGCTTCCCCTGCCACGCGAAAGCTTCTCGCGATTTTGTTTTCACCCGTTACGCACCTTAGTAGCACGCACGATGCCCGGAGGTAAGAAAATCACACAACTCAGGAGGCAGCTATGAGCACGAACGCAGTCCGTAGTATCGCCACGAGCGTCGCGCCAGTCGACATGAAGTTCGAGATCGTCGTCATCCCCGTCTCGGATGTCTCCCGCGCAAAGGAGTTCTACGCGAAGCTCGGGTGGCGGCTCGACGCCGACTACGACAACGGCAAAGACTTCCGCGTGATCCAGTTCACGCCGCCGGGCTCAGGGTGCTCGGTCATCTTCGGCAAGAACGTCACCCCGGCGGCACCCGGCTCCGCCCAGGGCCTGTACCTGATCGTCTCCGACATCGAGGCCGCCCGCAAAGAGCTGCTCGATCGCGGCGTCGAGGTCAGCGAAGTGTTCCACAACGACGGCGTGTACGCGGGCGCGGACGAGCCCTACCTGTTTGGACGGGTCCGGGTCAGCGGCCCGGATCCCGCGCATGGCAGCTACCGATCGTTCGCTTCGTTCCGTGATCCGGACGGCAACGGCTGGCTGTTCCAGGAACTCACGACGCGGCTGCCTGGGCGCATCGACCCCGGGACGACGACCTTCGCATCGGCGAACGATCTGGCGAGCGCGCTTCGGCGTGCGGAGGCCGCCCACGGACAGCACGAAAAGCGCACCGGGCAGCGCGACGAAAACTGGCCCGACTGGTACGCCAAGTACATGGCGGCGGAGCAGGCCGGGACTGAGCTGCCGACGTGAGCGACTCCGACGTGAGCAGCGGGCCGGCACTCACCGGGCAGACCGTCGTGGTGATCGGCGGCAGCTCGGGGATCGGGCTTGAGACGGCCAGGCGAGCACGGCCCCAGGGCGCCGATGTCGTTCTCACCGGCCGCGACCCGGAAAGGCTTGAGCGCGCCGCGCGCGAGCTCGGCGCGCTGAGCAGTGCGGCGTTCGACGCCACCGACTTCGAGCGCGTCGAGCGATTCTTCGACGAGCTTCCGACGCCGATTGACCATATCCTGGTCACCGCCGGCAGCCCCTACTACGCGCGGCTGGCCGACATCGATTTCGTACGGGCGCGCCGGAACGCCGACGAGCACCTCTGGCTGCCGCTCCACGTCGCTCGCCGCGCCGTCGGCAAGGTTCGCCCGGGCGGAACGCTCCTGTTCATCGGCGGGACGGGCGGTCGCCGGCCGGCCTCGGGCGCGCTCATTGCGGCGTTCACCGCCGCGATGCCGGCGCTCACCAAGGCGCTCGCGCTTGAGATCGCACCTGTCCGCGTCAACCTTATCGCGCCCGGCTTCGTCGACACGCCGCTGTCGGCGTCGCTGCTCGGTGGTCAGCTGGACGCGCGTCGCGAGCAGCTCCGCAAGACGCTGCCAATCGGTCGCGTGGTCGGCCCGGCCGACATAGCCATGCTCGCCGTCCACCTGATGACGAACACAGCGATCACCGGAGCAACGTACGACATCGACGGCGGCCAGCAGCTCGTCGAGGGGTGAGTCTGTGATTCGTCCCATTGAGCTCAGATCCCGATTCGTCGGGTTACCGGGCCAGTGGCTCCTAGTTTGCCGAACACTGGAGGGGAGGTTTGCCTTCCCGACCACGGGCCCACCGCCTTCCAAACCGTAGCCCGTCTTGCCGCCGCGCCGCCCTCCGCATAGACTCTGACCCGTGATTTCGAGCAACCGCAGATGTTAAGCAAGCGACTGCGCGCGGATCTCGCGTTGGCCTTCTGCGCGCTCATCTGGGGCGCCACGTTCGTGGTCATCAAGGACGCGCTAGCGGACGTCTCGGTCATCGTGTACCTGGCCATGCGCTTCGGGCTTGCCGCGTCGATCATGGCGATCCTGTACTGGCAGTCGCTGCGGAAGTTGACGGTCGCAACCGTGTGGGCCGGAGTGCAGATCGGCGTTTTCATGTTTTGCGGCTACGCGTTTCAGATCTTCGGCCTGAAACTCACCACGCCATCGAAGGCAGCGTTCATCACCGGATCAAGCGTTGTGCTCGTGCCTCTGCTGCTGGCGGTGTTCGCCAGCCGCCGAGTGAACCACTGGACTTGGGCGGGATCGCTCTCGGCGCTGGGCGGGCTGTATTTCTTGTCGGTACCGCGCGAGGGAATCTCAGGCCTCAATCGCGGCGACCCGATCGTCTTCGCCTGCGCCGTGATGTTCGCGCTGCACTTCATTTTCATCGGACGCCACGTGAAGCGTCATTCGGTAGCGCCGCTCAGCTTCCTCCAGGTCGCGACGACCGCAGTTCTTTCGGCGCTGCTGTTGCCTCTGGTCACCGCGGCAGGATGGGAGCAGCCACGCCTGCATTGGACGAACTATCTCGTCTTCGCGGTTCTGCTGACAGCGATCGGTGCGACCGTGATCGGTTTCTCGCTGCAGACATGGGCGCAGCAATACGCCTCACCGTCCCATGCGGCCATTCTGGTCAGCCTCGAGCCGGTGTTCGCGGCACTGACTTCGCTGGTATTCGCGCGCGAGCATTTGGGAGGCCGCGTCCTACTCGGCGCCGCGCTGATTCTTGCCGGCATCCTGCTCGCCGAATGGAAGGGAACTACCGAAAGCCGCCCCGGCGAAATTCCCGCGTAACCTTTCGGCGCGCCCGCGGTTCAACAAGTAGAGAACGCGTTCTGCGGAGAATCGGTTGAAGGCTCTGAAAAAGAGGCCAGACGAACGTCTGCTGATCGAGGCGGCGCAGAAAGACCCCGCCCGCTTCGCGGAGCTTTACGACGACAACTTCGACCGGGTGTACGCCTTCGTCTCGCGCCGCGTGCAGAACCGTCCGGACGCCGAGGACCTGACCGCGGAGGTATTTCATCAGGCGCTCGCGAAGATCGCGCAATTCGAGTGGCGCGGCGTGCCGTTCGCGGCGTGGCTCTATCGCATGGCCGCGAACGCGATTGCGGATCGCTGGCAGCGCGCCGGCCGGGAGAAGGGAAGTCCTCTCGCAGACGACCCGCCCGACGTTTCCGGCCGTGCGAATCCCGAGGAAGTCGAACGCCGCGCCCGAACTTTCCGCCTGGTAGCGGAACTCCCGGACGATCAGCGCCGCGTGATCGAAATGCGCTTCGCCGAGGAAAAGAGTATCGCGGAAATCGCTCGCGAGCTGAAGCGCAGCGCCGGAGCGATCAAACAGCTCCAGTTCAGGGCGCTCACAACATTGCGCGCCCGATCGAATCGGAAGGCGAGCGAGAAGCCGTCCCGCAAGTCAGGTGGACGAAATGGCTAGACAGAACCCGGGCCAACAACTCGACGCGATCGTTGACGCGATTCTCGACGGACGCGGTGACAAGAAGCTGGCGGCGCTCGCCTCCATTGCGCAGGACCTGCGCGACCTTCCGCGCGCGGGCTTCAAGACACACCTTAGGGCGGATTTGGAAAGGAGAGCAGCGATGACGACATCGGCGGCAGGAAAGGCGGTCAATCCAATCCGCGAAGGATTCCACAGCATCACACCGTACCTGATTGTTCCCGGAGCGGCGCAATTGATTGACTTCATGAAGGCGGCATTTGGAGCAGAGGAGCATTTTCGAATCAAGAGGCCCGGCGGAGATGTGATCATGCACGCCGAAGTAAAGATCGGCGACTCGATGATCGAGCTGGCCGAAGCGAACGACCAGTTTCCGCCCACGCCCGCGACGATCGTTCTGCGCGTGAATGATGTGGATGCTGTGTTCAACCGTGCGGTCGAGGCCGGCGCTACTGTGATGCAGCCGGTGGCCGATCAGGAATACGGCGCGCGCAGCGCGACTGTGCTGGATGGCTCCGGCAACCGATGGAACATTTTCAGGCCGACGGAGGGCAACGTCATCTTCAAAGATTTCCGCAGCGTGACTCCTCATTTCAATCCGCTGCGGGCGCCCGCGATGATCGAATTCCTGCAAAAGGCGTTTGGCGCCGAGGAGATCTATCGCGCTCAACATCCCGATGGGACGATTCCGCACGCGCAGGTTCGGATCGGCGACTCGATTATCGGAATGGGCGAGGCACACGGGCCCTACCAGCCGATGCCTTGCACGCTTCACCTGTACGTCCCGGACGTGGACGCGGCCTACGAACGCGCGCTCCAGGCCGGTGCTACATCCATCCAGCCGCCCGCCGATCAGCCCTACGGCGAGCGCAGCGGCGGCGTGACCGATCCGTTCGGGAATCGCTGGTTCGTCGCCACTCACATCCGCGACGTGGCGATCCCCGGGTAACAGCGATGACTGCGAACGATTTTCGCCTCGTGGCCCTGAGCTTTCCAGAGTCCGTGGAAAGCTCCCACATGGACCACCCGGATTTTCGCGTCGGCGGCAAAGTCTTCGCCACGCTCGGCTATTTCGACAAGAACTGGGGAATGGTGAAGCTCATGCCCGACCAGCAGGAGAAATTCGTCGCCGCCGAGCCGAAAGTTTTCGTGCCCGCCAAAGGCTTCTGGGGCGAGCGCGGCGCCACGTGCGTGCACCTGAAAAGCGCTAAGAAGACCACCGTCCGGAAGGCCCTGCGCGAAGCTTGGCTGAATGCGGCGCCGAAAAATCTCGCGAAGAAATTTCAGGAGATCTAGCGGGCGATCTATTTGAGTGTGGCGGAAGGCTCGGCCTGCGCGGGAGCTTCTTCCTTCGGCCGCGCGCGATCGATCGCAAGTCCTGCTTGCGTCGCAATCACGGTGAACACATTCAGATCCTCGACGGTAAACATCCCGCGGCGCGAGAGATTGTCCACATAGAGAAGACCCAGGCGCTTGTCCCTGGTTCCCAGCGGAGCGCACATCGCCGATTGAATCCCCGAATTTGCAATGCTCTGGCTCGCGGAAAGGCGCGGGTCCGCCTGCGGGTCGGAAACTAGCAGCGGCAAACCGCCGTGCATCACCTGGCGAATGATGCTTTGCGAAATCGTCAGTTGCGGCGCGCCCTGCGCCGGCGAAGTTTTTGACCCGGCGCGATACCGGATCAGCGCGGGCTCGAAACCGTAGCCGCCCTTGCTGAAATCGCCGCGGCCGATCGAATCGCGGTCCAGCAGCATGGTGAACCCGCGCTCGGCGCCGTCCATTTCGAGAACCAGGTCGAGAATCCGTCGCGTCACGTCTTCGACGGCGGTCACTTCACTCAGCGCGCGATTCACGCGATAGAGCAGCGTCAACAAGCGATTCTCCTGTTCGAGAGCGCTCACGCGGTCCTGCGCGCTCGTAGCGCGATCCACCTGAGGAGAAGCAGCGCTGCCCAGCGGCTGCACCGGAAGAAACGAGCCCGAGTAGGCGGACTCGCCCATCACCTTCGCAAAATTGGGAGGCAGTTGCGGCGTGCCGTAGGTGACCATGTTGCGCGCCGCCGAATCCTCGAAATAGCGGATTCGATATTCGCCGAGAACGATTTCGTCGTTCGCGCGCAGGAACGCTTCCTTCACCGGCGTGCCATTCACCTTCACGCCGTTGGCGGCGCCGCGGTCGATGATCTGCCAGCGGCCGTCTGGCGTTGCGCGCACCACGGCGTGCTGGCGCGAGATGCTGGCGTTGTTCAGCACCAGGTTGCTCGACTTCGCGCGGCCCACCACAATCGGGCGATCGCCGAGCAGCTCGAACACGCGCGAGCCTTCCGTGGCATGGTGAATCAGAAATCGAGGCATGCGAATGACTCCGCTTCGATCTTCTGCCCGCAGCGGAATCAAAGCAAGAAGCGCGGCAAAGCGTTTGTCCGATGGCTAACGGCCTAGTGGTGATACTTGACGTCGAGGGGCGCGCTCATCTCGGGCACGCGGAGGTGTTTTTTCTCAAACGCGGTGATCTCGGCCTCGTGGACGAGCGTCAGCCCGATATCGTCGAGCCCCTTCAGCAGGCATTCGCGGCGGAAGGGATCGACGGTGAAGGAATATCGCAGGCCCTGGTCGTCGATGACGACCTGTTGCTCGAGGTCCACGGTCACGCGGTAGCCTTCAGTCGCTGCGGTGCGCTTAAAAAGCTCGTCAATCTGTTCGTTTGAAAGCGTGACGGGCAAAATTCCGTTCTTGAAGCAGTTGTTGTAGAAAATATCCGCGTAGCTGGGCGCCAGAATAGCGTGGAAGCCGTAATCGAGAATCGCCCACGGCGCGTGCTCGCGGCTC
>Ga0209517_10005461_pt1 | contig 16190 bp, 11 predicted proteins | sample PeaSoiMetSII2010_FD_187695 | JGI IMG/M metagenome (GOLD analysis project Ga0209517, IMG submission 187695) | Peat soil microbial communities from Weissenstadt, Germany - SII-2010 (SPAdes) (version 2) | ecosystem: Environmental > Terrestrial > Soil > Wetlands > Peat | place: Germany... | reverse complement strand
TTAACCGCTGCATGCGGTACATGAACGGGCACATCGTGGCACCGTTTCGTCGCCGGCCGGGGCTCCTTCGCCTACCTCAGCCAGCACCGGCACGTCTCGTCGGGCTGGGGCGAAGCCCCGATAGTGATTACACGGACTGGGCGATGAGCCGGCTGGACCGGGCCGGGTGCCTGGCTCACGGCGGTGACGCGCCGGGCGCTGTGGCGTACGCCATCGAGACCCTGACCCGGCTGACCGGGGAGCGGCGCCGGTGAATCATCACCGGTCGCGAGCTGGTGCATGCGTTGCCGGTGAAGTACCGGCAGGCCGTTCGAGTGCGCGAGTTCCATGAACTGCTGATGCAGCCTGCTGGCGAGCCGAAGGGAATCTCGCGCCAGTGATCACCGTCTCACCGGCCGTTCCTGGCGATGTGCTGGCCATGGCCGCATTGCTGGAGGAGATGGGCCGCTTCTACGGGGCGGACGGCACGGAGCCGGCCGGTGACCGGGTGCGGCTGATCAACGAGGCGGTCTTCTCGGCCCAGCCGCGGCCTGGGCGCTGCTGGCATGGGCCGGGGGCCCGGCCCACAGGCATCGCAGCGTACTGGTTCCTGTGGCCGGCGATCGGCCTGACCCGCTCGTTGTACCTCAAGAAGCGCCGCGTCGCTGACGCGTACCGACGCCAGGGCGTCGGCAAGCTCCTCATGCAAGCCGTCTACGACGTCGCCGGCAAGCACGGATGCAGCCGTGTCGAGTGGACCACCGACATCGGTCCGGCGCTGCGAGCACAGGACGTGCGCTGGAGTTCTGCCCGCATGGCGATTACACCGACTGGGCGGTGACCCGGCTCGATCGGGCCAGCTGCCTGGCTCAGGCTAGTGACACGCAGGGCGCGGTGGCGTATGCGATCGATACCCTGACCGGGCTGAGCGCGGAGCAGCGTCAGCGGATCATCATTGGTCGCGGTCGCGAGCTGGTGCATGTCCTGCCAATGCGGTACCGGCAGGCCGCCGCGGTCCGCGAGTTTCAGGGCTGCTGGCGCGGCCGGCTGGGGGGCCGAAGGAGATTTCGGGCCAGTGATTACTATCTCAGCTGCCGTTCCGGGCGACGCGCTGGCCATGGCGACGCTGCTGGAGGAGATGGACCGCTTCTACGGGACAGTCGAAGCGGAACCCGCCGATGACCGGGTGCGGCAGATCAATGACGCCCTCTTCTCCAGCCAGCCTGCCGCCTGCGCGCTGCTCGGACGGGACGGCGTCAGGCTGGCGGGAATCGCGGCGTACTCGTTCCTGTGGCCGGCGATCGGCCTGACCCGCTCGCTGTACCTCAAGGAGCTCTACGTCGGTGCGGAGTACAGGCGCCGGGGCGTAGCCGGGCTTCTCATGCGGGCACTGGTCGAGGTGGCTGGCAGGCACGGATGCAGCCGGGTCGAGTGGACCACCGACACGAGCAACATCGACGCGCAAGCCTTCTATGAGAAACTCGGACTCGGCCCGTACCCGTCCAAGGTCTTTTATCGGATGGAAGACACTGGCGTGGGTTTCGACATCCCCATCTGATCAGCACGCCCGCTCCAGTTCTTTGTGGACGGCTGATGCGACTGTCGGCGACGCTCGTTGACTGGGCCGTTGGGGACTTTATGGGCCGTTGTCATATCTCAGCGACCTATTCCTGCACACGGCGCATTAGCCTCTCATCCTTGTTCTACGACTCTACGTAATTGCATCACTACGTAACGTCTCTACCGTAATATGATCCTTCTGTGTCCGGGCGGCCCCATGCCTCACACCGCGTACGGCAACTGCCTGGCCGTTGCCGGCGGAGACGTATCGTCGACGGGAAAATCGTGTCGTTTCACCCTTCACTACCACCTACGATGGCCGGCATGCTTGTCGCTGACACGGTGTTGCTCGGCGCACCTCCGGAGCTGGTCGAGGTCTGGGTGAAGCACGTTTCGGAATTGACCGACGTGCAGGAGCGGGCTCTGCGGGTCGGCGTACTGGATGGACGTACGAACCTGCTGGTGATGGCACCCACAAGCTCGGGGAAGACCTTCGTGGGCGAGCTGGCGGCTACATCCTCGGCATACACAAAACGGCAGCACGCGATCTTCCTCGTACCGTTCCGCGCACTTGCCGACGAGCACTACGACCTTTTCCGTCAACGATACGGTGACCTACTCACCGTCGTGATTTCGACGGCCGACTGGTCAGAGTTCGACGCCGATATCCGCGCCGGCAACTTCAACCTCGCGGTCATGACGTACGAGAAACTCAAAGTCTTCCTCGCCCAACAGCCCGATCTCCTGACGCGATGCACCGCGCTTGTGGTCGATGAAGTTCAGTTGCTGTCGGACCCGCTTCGCGGATCGAACCTTGAGCTGCTTCTCACCCAGGTCATGCTCGCGCCCGATCCGCCGCAGTTGATAGGGCTGTCTGCGTCCCTTGATGAACTGAATCAGCTCGACGTCTGGCTCAAGGCCACGCTCGTCAGTTCGACCGAGCGACCAATTCCGCTGACCGAGAGTGTCTGTGAGCCATCAGGATCAGCCATTGTGCTGGAGTCTGATGGCTCGACCTGCGCGGACGCGCTCACCGGCCGACAGGCTGACAGGGACGGATTGATCGTCGCGCTCGCCGAGCGGTTTCTGGCCGAGAACAAGCAAGTCATGATCTTCCGCGGTTCGGTCAAAAACGTTATCGAGACCGCGCGCGGCCTCCGCAGCCGACGACCGGCAGCAGGTCTGAGCCAGCAGCTCAGCGAGGAGTTGAATGCGCTGGAGGATTCCGACGCGATCAACGAACTGCGGCTGTGCCTGGCTTCCGGCATCGGCTTCCACACCGCCGATCTCACTTATCCCGAGCGCAGCCTCGTCGAGCGTGCATTCCGATCCGGCGCAGTCCGAGTCGTCGTTGCCACGACCACTCTCGCGGCGGGCGTGAACCTGCCAACCGACGTCGTGATCATCGGCGACTCCACTCGCTTCGTCCGTGGCCGCAGCGGCACTTGGGACGTCCGAAATATTCCGGTTTCCGAGTACCGGAACGCCGCCGGACGTGCGGGTCGACTTGGTCAGCGCACAGCCGGCTACTCGGTACTCGTTGCGGAAACTGCCATCGAACGGCGTCAGCTCGTGAGCGCCTACCTGCTTGGCCATGTCGAGCCTGTCCAGTCTCAGATCCCGAGCCGCCCATTGGCCGACGTCATCTTCGACATCGCCTGCTCGGGGCTGGCCGACAGCGAAGACGGCATCGTGAGCTTCATTGCCGGTACCTTCGCATATCAGACTTTCTACGAGCAAACAGGTGGCCTCATCGCAGTACGCGCCACCGCCGCCGAAGCCACTCGCCAATGCACCGACAGCGGGCTAGTTGTCCGGGACGGGCAGCGGTTGTACCCAACGCAACTCGCTCGAGTTCTCGGTGCCGCAGGGTTGTCCCTCGCTAGCGCTGCCCGTCTCGCGTCCGTCATTGAGCGTGCCGTCACCGTCGACCCGTGCAGGCAGGAACTGATCTTTGAGATCGCGTCGTGCGCGGAGATCGGTGACCGCCCGTGGCCTCCACGCCGTGGGCGCTTCGAAGTCGACCCCCGACCGCAGCACGTACCGGATGCTACAGGCTGCTCCCCAGATTCAAGGCTGGCTCGTGCGCTAGCGAAGCCAACCATGACGCAGGACGAAAGCAAGGCACTCGTGCGCACAAAATGCCTGCTGGAGTGGATGAGCGGCAAGAATCAGCGATCGATCTCAGCCGACTTCCCAGGCATGGGCGCCGCAGCGTCCAGAGTGCGCGAACTCGGCAAGAACGCAGCTTGGCTGCTCGACGCCCTTGCCGAGGCAGCTGACGTGCACGGGATTCCGTCCGCGGCGTCACAACAGATCCGCGAGCTGGCCCTTGAGGCACGGTACGGCTTGCCTGCAGCTCTCGCACCTATCGCGCGACTTCGCGTGCCGGGCATCTCCCGCGATCACCTACTTGGGCTCTACCGGAATCCGGGAGGCAACCAACTACACGAACCGGACGTGATCATCGATACGTCTGACGAAGTTTTCAAGGGAATCCTTACGCCGCTCCAAGTCACCCGTCTCAGGCAGGCGATCCTTGCCGATATCGAGGAATCGATACGGCGCAAGCATGCTGGCCAGGTGGCACGTGCCGAGCAAGCCAACCTGCTGCGCAAGCTCATCGATGACCTCTACACCACAGAGGGTCGAGGGCTCGAACAGGCAGTCACTGACGTTCTCAACCACGTCGGCCTATCGGCCACCCGCGTCATGCGTCAGCCTAAGGGCGAAGAAGACGTCCAGCTCGCGCACGCCGACGGCACCGTGGTCATCTCTGTGACGGCATCTAAGGAGGAGGGGCATCCCATCCGGTGGAACAAGACGAAGGAGATTCTTAGCGGCGGCGCAGGTCTCAACCCGATCAACTACGTGTGCACTGGTCGGCCAGGCTTCGATTCATTGGCCCAACGCCGCGCCGACGACATCGCGCGCGAAACGGGAGCGCGCTCGATCCTGCTGATACCGATTACCGTTCTGGCTGAAGCCGTCGTGCGGATCGCAGAAGGCAGCCTGAGGACTCAACAGCTCGGAGATCTGCTGGCCCACAGGCGCGGGAATCTCACCGTCGAAGATCTCCCTAAGCCTGCCGCACAGGACGTCACGGTCAGGTCGGCCACGCTAACCGAGCCGTAGGCGCTCTGAACGGAGACATCGACGGCAGACCACAGACGGCACGGGATGGCGCAAACCGCGTCCAGTGCGGCGCGCAGCCTTGTAACCCTCGGCATGAGGCGGATGCGGCGATCTTGGCGATTTCGCCTTAGCTGAGGCGGCCGGAACAGGCCATCAGCTTGGAGCCCACTCCGGATCAGCAAACGATCCACGGATTCAGGTACCAGGCCGCATCCCGAGGAACGTCACCGACGTCTGCCTATGCCGGTCGCTGCCGATGTTGGATTGTCATCATTCGTCTTCGGGCAGGTGGCCGGGATGGTCCTTATCAGATGCCCTGGCGACATGAAGGGGCGTGGGGTACCTGGTGCGGTCGTCCCAGGATGCGGCTTGGTGGCAGAGGCGGGCGGTGAGCGCGGCGAGTTCCTCTGGCTGCCAGCTTCCGGGCTGGGCGACGGCAATCTCGATCGCGCTGAGGGCGTGCCAGTCGTGGGCCATGCAGGCGTCGCGCGTCTCCGGCAGGGTCCACCGGGTGTAGTCCGTTCCGGCGCGAGAGCCTGGCCGGCTGGAGCGGTGCGCACGGGATGGCTGGGCCAGTATCCAGCTCGTGATGTTGCCTTCGTCGTGCGCGTAGAGCGTTGTCCTTGGCAGGTTGGGCTTGTAGCGGTCGGAAACCTGGGCTCCGTGGCTGCGGTGGGTAGGGCGTGGCACGTTGTCGCCAGAGGCGCAGCGGACCACGGCGAGGTCGGGGTGACTGCTTGTCGAGCCGGGTAGCGGGCCGTGCCCGAAGCTGGCGTGGTTCAGGCCGGGCCATATTCCCCTGCATCCCTCGGCGTCGGCAAAGACGACCAAAGGCTGATTCTTGGGCAACGAAGCCAGGGCCTGGTCGACATACTCGCGGACGAGCGCCGACTTCTCGCGGGACCGGCTGAAATTGGCCTTGCCGATATCGGTGGCATAGTAACGGGCATTGGCTTGCCGGTATGAGATCCAGCCTTCGGCGTCGTCGTACATTTGCACCGGCCATGGAGCATCGCCGGGTGTGGCGTGGAGGGCGACGAGTTGCACGACGAGCCGATTTGGCTCCTTGTGGCCGTTGCGACGACGCGGCGTGTGCTGGCGGACGTGCACACCGACGAGAGTGGCTGCGCGGGTAAGCGGCGCGGCGAGCCGCAGGTTAGTCGTGGCGTCCGCGAGCCGGTTGTCGATGACACCGGCCTGGCGTAGCAGGTCACGGGCGGCAGCTTCCGCCAGGTGGTCCCTGGGCTGGGTGAGGGTGCCATTCTTGGCGCGGCGCGGCTTCGCGGGGGCGTAACACGCGTTCAGGAACTGCACAACAACGTCGTGCTTGCCGAGCCCGGCGCGCAGCAGTGGTTTGGCGTCGTTCTCAATGTCTGAGCCGGGCTGCCACCATGTCTCAGCCAGCACCGCGACGGCACCTTTGTCGGCGGGTACGAGCCACGGCAAGCTCCCGAAGTCACGTGCCTGCGCCCCGTGGGCGAGAAGTCCGGGGGAATGGTGGAAGACGGCCGACAGCCGGCTGGTCAGCATCACTTCCTGGTCATCGCCGATCCCGGCGAGAACGTCCGGGCCAACTGCGCTGTAGGCGGCCAGGGCATCGGCCATGCGGCGGCGGCAGGACTGCGAGTCGTACAGGCACGCGATCCGCAGCCGCTCGATGCGCGAGCGCTCGTCTGCGGCGGCTATGATCGCCGCATCCACCTTAGCCGCCGGCACGTTCCCGCACTGCGCGGTCCTCATGGTGATCGTGGTGCGGCGGTAGGTCAGGTCTTGCAGGCCGAGCACCTCCCGGGCGTGGCCGTGCAGCTGATAGATAAGCCGGGCACCTGGCCCTTTGCCGACCGGGTGCTTGCTCGGTTTGCCGATCAGCCTTACCGGCCCGAGCTCGAGGGGCACCTGATCGGGCAGGGCGGGAATCGGGTCGAGCTGGCATTCCTGGATGATGGCGGCGGCGAAGTCGCCGTACTCGGGATGCTCCCGGCCTCGCTGCGGCCAGGCCGTGAGAACCGGCAGCCGCAGTACTGGCCGCGCGGGATCGCCGTCGCCGGGGTCGATCCATGCGTTCTTGACCCCCCACCAGGTGGACGGCTGCCGCGCGACATGGGCGTCCAAGCGCAGGTATAGGGCGGCCGCCCCGGGCAGGGTGACGATCGCGGTGCTGATGTGGATCATGGCATGCCGGGGGCCGCTGCTCCATGTGCGCGTGATCGGGTTGTCCCAGGCGATCAGGTTCCCGGCGGTGTCAGGCCGCAGATGGATCGGCAGATGGCCGTCGACGAGCAGGGGCCCGGAGGCGAGCTGTGAGGCTAGGTTCCAGCGAGCTACCTCATATACCCATCCGGGCACGTCGATGATTCCGCCGTCGTGGGTCACTTGTTTTGCTAGCGGCTCGATGCTGCATGGCACTCCCGCGAGGCAGGGCGCGAGCGTGTCAGCCCGGTCGTCGCCAAGGGACAGGCGCTCGAACGCCGTCGTGGCGGTGGCGAGGATCTTCGGTTGGATCGGACCGGTGGTGACCAGGAGGGCGGCGACGCCGCGGCCGGCCTGATGCCTGGTGAGGGTGGGTGCCGGGAATAGTTGCACTGGCTGCCCGCTGACGGCCGTCAGCGCGGTGGCCAGGCTGGAGTAAGCGGGCGTGATGTGATCACGTCCGGCGCGGTTCCTGACTGCCCCGGCGAAGCTGTCCCACGCGGCGGTGAACTCGGAGGTCAGCGGGTAGAGCGCCAGGTCGCCGAGCTGGCCGATGTCGATGCGGCAATCGAGCGTGTGCAGGGCTGCTTCAGAAGCTGTCATGTCCGGTCCCTGCTCGCTGCGAAGTCGAATATCGCCTGGATGGTCTGCCCGTACAGGTGCTCGACAAGGTCGAGGTCACCGTCGCTGGCCCACTGCTCCCGCAGCTTCCGGATCAGTGCAGGCAGATCGCAATTAGCGCTTGGGTCGACGAACGCGTAGTCAACCAGGTGTATCTCGCCGATATCGCCGCCGCGACGGGCCCGGCCGGCGAGTTGGATCAGTCCGCTGAGGATCTCGGCGGCGATGGCCAGCTGTGTCTCGTTGGGGAGGGCGCGGAAATACGGCATAGAGGTGAACATCTCCTCGAAATGCCGCCCGGCGATCTGGCGAACGATGTCGAGAACCGCTGCCGGGTCCTCGCTGGGTCGTGCGGATGCGTGGGCGCGGGCATGCACGTGCGCGAGGATCTCGGCCGGGTCGTCCACCAGGGGGAGGGGCCGAACGACGAGCCATACCGAGCCCACCAGCGACCGGCCATCGTCTCCGGCGATGTTCAGTCCGCGCTGCGCCCGGGCCAGGGGCGCGATCAGCACGGCACCGTCCACGTCTCGGCCGAATGACTCCAGCCGATCCGCTGGCAGCTCGACCCAGCGAGCCGTGTGCCTTGGTCCAGCCCCGGCTGCATCGGGCCGGATCGCCAGCACGATCCGCTCTGCGGGGACGCCAGCATTGCTGATCCCCTCGGCGAGATACTGCGCGTCCCGGTATGACGTCGTGGCGAGGAGCAGCCGTTGCTTGTGCGAGGTCGCCGGATTATCCGCCAGATGCCGCAGCGTGGGCGCCAGGTGCTTCTTCCACAGCAGCTCTCCGAGCTTGACCAGGGTGTCGGCTCGCTGTTGCCCGTAGGTTCCGGACACGCGGACGAACTCGCGTTCCTCGTCCGAGATCGGCGACGCTGTTACCCGGACGCCGCCTGCATGATCGTCGGGTACCCACCAAACCGGTGTGGTAAAGACATGGTGATGAGGCGCCCCGGGGAGGAATGCGGTCGCAGAGAATCCGATAACAGCGCGTGGCCGCCCGAGATGAGCCAGGGCGGTCAGATCACCGAGTGTCGTGACGTATGTGTGCGGGTCGCCGCCGAACCCGCTGACCCGCAGCGCGGTGTCCTGCGGGCGATCAGGATCGTGGTGCTCGGTGAAGGCGAACAAGGACCGGCCCAGCGGTCCGTACGGCGCGGCCCGCCAGGACGCGTATTGGCCCAGCGCTTCGGCGATCTCCCGCGCAGCCGAGACTCCGGAGGCCTGCAAATGGGGAGCCGCGTACACGAAGCGGAACAGCAGCGTCCGTAGGCGCTCCAGATACGCGCGCCGGATCAGTCGGTCGGTCGCGACCGTGCGCGCCTGCTCGTCAGCCAGTCGGCTGCCCTCATATGGGCTCTCGCTCAATGCCGCATAGATTTGATTCCACGCATGGTGGAACGCGTCGCCGCCATCGGTCAGGCTCGTGACCCGCGTCAGCGCGGCGCGGACCGGCATCAGCCAATCTGGCACCAGGCCGAGGTCTTCCTCGTTCGAGAACAGCTCGAGCAGTGCCTGGTAATGGTGCCGCCCAGGCTGCTCCCCATCGGGTACGCCATACAAGCTAGCTGCCAGCCACGCGTCCCACTTTCGGGGCAACAGCCAGCGGCCCTGCATGGGATGCCCCCGCTCGCGGCCTCCGCGCCGTCGGCTGAACGCGCCCTCGGCGAGATGACCGGCGTAGCTCTCGGCCAGGTACCGGGCCTGGGCTGTAGCAGCCCGGACATCATGTTCCACCACGGCGTCGACGCGGCCAGGAGCATCGCTCAGGTCAGCGTCCAGCCTGCGCAGCGGCGGCGGGACAGCGTGACGACGACGCTGGGCGAGCAGCAGGCCGCGAGCGCTGCGCCCGATCATCGTCGCCTGGAACGCGTCGACTTCGTCAATCATCACGAGGTGACTGCGGTGCAACAGCAGTTCCTCCACGCGCATGTTGTCGTCCACCCGCCCTTGGGCCAGCACTGGCACGTGCACGGCGCCGACGAGCCAGTTGACGTGCGAGGTCACGACGATCGCCGCTGAGGTCGCCGCGCGAGCATTGCGGTACTTGCCGCAGGACGGTCGCCACGGACAGATCAACCTGCCGCCGGACGCCCTGCCGTCACTTCCGATCCGGCGCAAGGAGGTGCACGCCTCCGAGCCTGGTTCCCAGGTGTCTGCGCTTTCTTCAAGGATGGTCGCCGATGGGTGTGCGCATCCGTACGCCAGGCGCTCCACCGCCCACAAGCCCAATGTCGCCGTGCCGGACCCGCGCACGGTCGTCTCTGCCACCTTCTGCGCAGAGTTCGGTGACGTCAGCGGCGCCACGGTCCCGCTGACTCCCAGGGCCACCAAGCTGCGCTCCAGCGTGTACGCCGTGCGGACGACGTCGGCGTTGGATGGCAGCACGAGCGAGGTGACCATGCCGCGACCTGCGCACCAGCATGCGAGCAGCTCAGCGATGACGTTCTTGCCCGAGCCGGTCGGAGCCTGGAAGATGCTGGTTGGCCCGGCCCGCAGCTGCCATGACTGCGTCGTCTGGGCGCCATCGCGGGAGTGGAGATGAGCGAATACCCGGTCGATGGACTCCACCCGGTAGCCCTGGCCGAACGTTGCATCCAGCCGCGCCGCGATCTGCCGCAACTCCGCCACGGGCACCTCAATCAGGTCCGCCTGTGCGGGTGCGCCGATGTCGATGGGCTCCTCCGGAGCCATCTTGTCCTCGATCGTGAGCTGGAAGCGCACATCCAGGGTCCGTGTCCCGGATCGATCCGCAGCCGGAACATACATGGCCGTGCCATATTCGCCTGTCCCGGCAACGCTCGCTGGACGGCGCTCGCGCATCTGACGCTCCGCGAGCAGCGCGGTTATGCACTCGTCTGCCAGCTCCACCGGCGGACGCCCCATGTCCACCAGCACCTCGCCCTCGCCGCCGATCCGGAACCCAGGGATCTTGTGCGGCACCAGCGCCTGAACCCAATCGGCGAAGACGTTGCGGTTGGCGACCTCAACCGGGCGGAACCGCAGCAGCCGCGCGATCCGCACCTGGTCTTCGCGGCTGAGGAGCGGCCACGCCGACCAAACTTCGACCTGGCCCGACAGCAGGAAGCAGGCATCCTCCAGCTGGATCCGCGTCTTTCCATCTTGGTTCCGCCTTGGGAAGAAATGCGCTGCCAGGGCCAGCGCCCCGCCAACTACGAACTCGACGGTTCCAGCAGCAGCGTCGGTGCCGGCGTTCATCAGGCACCGCCCGGACCATGGAGGCGGACGTGCCGGACGAAGCCACTCGCCGTCCACGCTCGCCTGCCCGGCATTACCCGCTCCAGCGGCTTCACTTGAGCGCGCCGGTAGTCCGGCACCACGATGTCGCGGGCAGCCGGAGCGCTTTCGGTGATGGTGAACGGGTCGGCATGATCCTTGACATCCACCTCCCAGTACCGGCCGGGCGCTCGCACAGCGAGATCAACGCGGTCCAGGCCTGGCCACATGTCCACGGCTACGTCATCAATGCGGAGCAAGCGGCGCTCTAGGTCAAGCTCGGGGACGCCAGGCACTGTAATGAAGCGCCAGACAGCCAGCTCCACGCATCGCGCGCCAGCTGTCGGCTGCGCCACCGGAACCCGCAGCCGGGCTGCTGACACCTTGACAAGTCTCGGTATCCCCGGGCTAGGCCGAGCTTGCGGGTCCACACGGAACCGAGCCTCATGGTGGCTGTAGCCGCACTGGACCAAATCGCCCCGCACGGTCATCGGCCAACGACAGACAGGGCACGGCCACCAGCATGCGCCGCCAGGCCATCGACGAACCCGGTCAGCCGGAATCTGCTCATAGCGAGCCACCCGCGTCACCCGGCCCGCGTTCATCAGCTCGGTTAGCTCCTCCCCATCACCAGACGGGTGTTCGATCAGGAACCGCCTCGCCGCCGCGTAGTCCGCTTCGCTGCCCGAGCTAACTAGGGCCTGGAAAACGCGGCGCTGCACCTGCTCCGCCCGCTGCCAGGCCCACAATGGCAGCCAGCTCTGACCCGGATCCTCTGAGGCGAACAGCGCCTCGTTGTAGTCACATCCGACTTCGATCGCAGCGTCAGTTAGACGATCATCCGCATCCAGCAGCACGAGCTCGCCAAGTTCACCCGTGACGGCTGCCGGGCCGAGCAACTTGCCAAGCGGATGCCGGAGGAACTCGACAACCTCCAGCGGGTTGGTCGGCCCCTGCCCTGGTCCCAGGGCATGCATCAGCACGCCGGTCATCCGCGACAACTCACGCCAGGCTTGAGGCTCGTCCTCCCGGTGGGTCCACGCCACAGCGGCACGCAACGCGGCGCTCGTGACCACTCGCGCCACGTCACGGCTTGCCTCGGTGTCCATACGCTGCAGCCTAACGACGACCACTGACAGTCTCTGGTCGGCGCGACGAATCACCGTCGTCGTCATGACTGACCGTCAGGTGTCCGACCTCACGCTCCGATCAACTCATGCCAGCCCTACTCGACTTGCTGGCATGCGGGATCCGGACGGATGCGCCCTGATCCTGCCAGCCTTAAGAGAGGGCGGGGTCATGATTCATAGCAATGGCGAATGCCATGGCAGGAGGGATGAGGGCGCTGTCGCCTGATGCCGATTGATGATCCTCAAGGTCAATGTTACCTCCTCATCATCAAGCAATGCCAATAGTGATCGGCGCATTCGAGGTCAGTCGGCTTAGCGGAGGGACTGGTGAACGCGCGTATTCGCGTGGAATGTATTCTGTGCTGGCGATTACTGGGTGTGGTCGGCGCCGCCTGCGTACCGGCTCCAGGGTGCGCCCGCGTTTACGTGCTGGCGTGTGGTGGTGGTGTGGTGGAATCCGAGGGCGTCGGCGATGACGGGGGCGGGGACCTGGAGGACGAGCTGGCGCAGGGCGGAGACGCGGCCGGTGCGCATGGGCAGGCCGAGGTCGCGGAGCTGGATGAGCATGGCGCGGTAGTCGGCGGGCTGGCCGGCGTTGCGGCCGGGGAACAGCCAGGTGCTGGCGTGGTTGGCGGGGACGTGGTCGTGGCGGCTGGCGGCGAGCTGGTGCAGCAGGGTGTCGAAGGGTGCGGGGACGGGGCTGGGCGGGTCGCCGAGGCGCAGCCAGGTCTGGCCGTCGGGGTCGCGGGTGAGGTCATCGGCGGTCAGCCGCAGGATGCGGGTGAGGGGCTGGGCGTAGAGCAGCATCAGGGTGGCGGCGGCGCGGGGCCGGGTCGCGATGGCGGGGTCGGTGGCGAAGCGGCGCAGCAGGGCGAGCCGTTGCTGCTGGGTGATGACCTGCCCGGCGGAGGGGGCCTGGCGGGGGATGTCGAGGTGGCCGGGGATGTGGCCGTGCTGGCCCGCCCAGGTCAGGAACGCGCGGACGGCGTGCCGCTGGTGGGCGAGGTGGCTGGCGTAGTAGGTGTCGATGTGGGCCTGGGTGAGGGCGGCGGGCTGGACGCCCTGGTCGCCGGCCCAGGTCAGGAAGGTCTCGGCCTGGAGGAACCGGTTCCGGGCGTACGGGGCGGCGGTGGCGCGCAGCGGCCCGGCGGCGGCCCTGGCGCGCATCCGGGGCAGCTGGTGCCATTGCCCGAACTGGCGCAGCAGCCGCTGGTGGGGGTGGCCGGCCAGGCCGGCCAGGCGGCGGTCCAGCCATGCCTGGTAGCTGCGGAGTTGCTTGTCGGCCGGGGGCAGGCTGCCGCATGCGACCAGCAGGTCGCGAAGGTAGCCGGTGGCCCGCGGCCGGGGCCAGGCGTCCAGCGCTTCGTGGGTGAGCGGCAGGGTGCCGGCGGCCAGGTGCGCCAGCAGGTCGCCGATGTGGGGTTCGCTGAGCCAGTTGAAGGTGGCGTCCGCGCTGGGCGCGGCGGCCAGGGCGGCGGCCAGCGGTTCCAGCGCCGGGGCGATGGCGCCGGTCCCGTCGTCCAGGAGCCGGGCAGCAGTCCAGGCCACGGCGCACGGGCCGCATAGCCGGCTGTGCCCGCGGCGGCTGCCGGGGGCCATGCCGGTTTCGGTGCCGCACCGCAGGCAGGAGAAGTGGCGGGTGATGCCGGCGCAGTCCCGGCAGATTCTGGTGCCGTCGCGCAGGCCGGGCAGCGCCCGGTCGGTGGTGCCGCAGCCGGGGCAGGTGCCGGTGACGGCCAGCGCCGCGGTCAGGCAGGGGCGGCACAGGTGCCCTTCGGGGAAGGAGGCGGCGGGCCAGGCGCAGTTCCCGCACCGGGCGCAGGTCCGCTTTTTCGGCGTGCTGGTCACGGCCCGGGGCGCAGTTTCGCGCGGGCCGGGCGCAGTGCGCTCGGGTCGGTGACGCCCTCCTCGCCGCTGCTGCCGCTGCTGGCGGTGCGGCGGCGGGCGGGGATGTTCTCGGCGCGGGTGGCGATCAGCTGGGCCGGGGTGACGTCGAGGATGTCGCACAGCGCGGCCAGCACCGGCAGGGACAGCCGTTCGGGGACCTGGGTGACCAGCCGCCAGACCTGGACCGATGACAGCGTGATGCCCCGCTCGGCCAGCAGCGGCTCCAGGTCGCTGGCGTTGAACAGTCCCGCGCCGGCCATCACCTCCCGCAGCCGCCACTGGTAGCTGGCCTGCCTTTTCGCCGCCATCATGGCCTGCTCTCCGGCCGCGTCGCCGCGGCTGCCGTCGCGTCCAGCGCCCGCCGCAGCGTGCGGACGCGGAAGTCTGAGGACACGCACGTGTAGATCGCGGTGGTGGACGCGTGCTCGTGCCCGGCCTGCTGCTGCACGAACAGCGGATCCCAGCCGCCCTCGATCAGGTGGGTGACATAAGAGCGGCGCAGCGAGTGGAAGTCCAGGCCCGCGTCCAGGCCGAGCGCGTCCCGGTAGTCCGAGAACCGCTTGTGCAGCGCGCCGGACCCGATCCGCGCGCCGCGCTCGGACGGCCACAGCGCCGCTGACGTGCCCGCCGACGGCATCAGCGGCCGGGCCTCGCCGACCCACTGCGCCAGCACCGGCGGGACCCAGTCCCACACGGTCAGCACGCTGCGCCGTTTCGGCGGCGAGCCCTTCAGCGCCTTGCCGAACCGCACGTGCGACACCCCGAACTCGCCGAACTCGGCCGCGTGCGGGTTCGGGCCGAAGTCAGCCACGTCCAGCATCTGCGTCTCGGTGCGGCGCAGCCCGAACCCGTAGGCCACCTTCATCGCCGCCGCGTCGCGGAACACCGGCAGCCAGCCCTTGCGCCCGCCGCCGCGCACCCGGCCCACCTGCGCGTCGGCGTGGCCGGACAGCGCCTGCAGCTCATCGAGGGTGAACGCCCGCTTGCGCGGGTCCGCCTCGTTCTCCTGGACATGGACCGCGGTGTTCCACTCGTGCGCCACCTGGACCGGGTGCGTGCCGAACCGCTCCTGGCACTGCCCGGCCCACCCGTAAGCCGGATCGGTCGCATACCGGCAGAACGCCGACACCGACGAGGCGTAGGCGCGGACCGTCGGCCGCCGCAGCCCCTTCACCCCCCGCAGCTCGCCCAGCCACTCATCCAGCATCCGCGGCTCCCACCGCCACGGGAACGCGTCGGCGTGCCCGGCGAACGCCCGCACCATCGCCACTCGCCGCCCGATCGTGGCGAACGCCAGGTTCCGGGCCAGCTGCTGCGCCCGCCACCCCTCCAGCATCGCCGTGAACACCTGCTCACCCGGATGCAGCAGCGGCACGCCCGCCGCCAGGTGCAGGCCCGCCGACCCCGGCGCCCCATCATGCCTCACGCCCACCACGACCACCTTCCGTCACTTACATCAGACGAAGGAATCCTTCACCAGATGAAAGCAAAGCGCAACCCGGCAGGCAGCAGCCCCGCGGCCCGCCAGCCACCCCCGCCGCCATTCGCGAAATACGGCGGAATAGACAACACCCGGCAGCACTCGGCGCACCTCAGCGACACTATTCAAAACTGGATAGTACGCCGCATCAAAACGATTCCAGTTCTTCATCAGATGAAACCCGCGCTGTAAGAAGCAAGATATTCTTATCCATTGTATATCTCTGGACCGGGCGCGGTCCAGAGATAAACAATGGAGTCAGTACCACCGCCTCGTGGCCATTGCAGGTGGGTGGGCGGTGGTGGCTGGGACCGGGCGCGGTCCCAGCCGGGAGAACGTCAGGCCGAGGTTGGAGGTGTTCGTGGTGGCGGGCGGGACTGTGCGGCGTCGGTCGCGGCAGGCGGTGCCGAGGCCGAGGGTGGTGCAGTTCTCGCTGACTGAGGAGGAGTTCGACGAGGTCAGTGCGGTGGCGGCGAGGTCGGGACTGGCGCGGGGAGCATTCGCGGCGGAGGCGACTCTGGCGGCAGCACGGGGCGGAGCACCCATGGCGACGTCGCCGTTGCGGGAGGCACTGACGGAGGTGATGTCGGCGGCCGGGGCCGGTGTGGCATTGCGCGGTCCGCGCCGCTCCGGGTGACCGGGTGCTGTCGGATGCGGAGTGGGAGCAGGTCGCGGCGCAGATCATGGACCGGACCGGGCTGGCGCCCGCAGACGACGATCTCGGGGTGCGCTGGGTCGCGGTCCGCCACGCCGCCGATCACATTCACATCGTGGCCACCCTGGCCCGGCAGGACGGCACCCGGCCGAGGATCTGGAATGACTTCTACCGGGTCCGCGAGGCCTGCCTGGAGGCTGAGGAACGGCTCGGCCTGGCGGTGACTGCCCCGGGCGATCGTACCGCCGGGCGGCGTCCGTCTCGTGCCGAGACGGAGCAGGCAGCGCGCCGCGGCTGGGCCGAGGCGCCGCGCG
>Ga0209517_10005459_pt1 | contig 16197 bp, 16 predicted proteins | sample PeaSoiMetSII2010_FD_187695 | JGI IMG/M metagenome (GOLD analysis project Ga0209517, IMG submission 187695) | Peat soil microbial communities from Weissenstadt, Germany - SII-2010 (SPAdes) (version 2) | ecosystem: Environmental > Terrestrial > Soil > Wetlands > Peat | place: Germany... | reverse complement strand
TGAGGACACCTGAGGACATCTGGGAGCTAATCGAGGCCACTGGCGTTCATCGCCGTTCCATCGCCTTTGCCGGCTCCATCAGAATTCACTTGCTTTCCAAGCGCACCGGAGTGATCCATGTCGTGACCGCAATCACCACAAAAGGAGCACCTATGAACACATCGATTGCAGAGGAATCCGGCGCCAGCACCGCCCCGGCAACAGGCGAGCAGCCCAAGGCCAGAAAGAAGGCCAGTCGTGCGCCACAGCGCGCCGTCGTCGCGAAGAAGAAGGACAAGTCGGCCAACAAGGCCAGCCTGGCGAAGAAAGCGCCCAAAGGCGCTAAGAAAGCGAAGCCCGCCCGCGAAGGGAGCAAGACCAACAAGGTCCTGGACCTGCTCAAGCGGCCGGGCGGAGTCACCGCCAAGGAGCTGATGAAGGCTACCGGCTGGCAGCCTCACTCCGTGCGCGGCTTCCTGTCCGGAACCAGCGGCAAGAGGATGGGCCTGACGGTGGTGTCCACCAAGGGCGAGGACGGGGAACGCAGCTACTCGATCAAAGGCTAAGCGCCACTGAAACCAATTGCATGGGCCGCCGGGGTTTCGCCTCGGCGGCTTTTCTTTGTCTGGTTGAGCAAGCGAAGTTCGGCCGACCAGTCCGAAAGCGCCAGGCACAGGCCCTGCAGATCCGGATTGCCTGAGCGTAGTTCGGCTTCGATCGCTGTGATCTCGCGTTGGCAGCGCTCGATTCATGCCGGCGCTCCTGCGTGGCGTTCTTGCGTGAGCTCGGCGAAGGTCCGACCGTCGTCGAGCTTGGCTTCCTTCACGGTCAACTGCTGCCAACGCTGGATGACGACGTCGACGTACTTCGGATCGAGTTCGATCCCATAGCAGACTCGTTCCGTCAGTTCCGCGGCTGCGAGCGTGGTGCCGCTACCGAGGAATGGATCGTAAACCAGTTCACTACGCCGGAGGTGGTTCAAGATCGGGCGCCGCATGAGATCCACGGGCTTTTGTGTCGGATGATCGAACGTGTCCTCATCTGAGCCGCCCATGATGAACTTGGGCGATGCCGAATCCCAGATGGTGGAGTTCTGGCCGGCTTTGCCGAACCAGGGGGCGTTTTTCCTTCGCACGTACCAACACGGTTCATGTTGAAACCAGTAATGCGTTCGCGTCAGGACCGTGCGGCCCTTGTTCCAGATAATTTGCTGGTGGTGCAGGAAGCCGATGCGCAGCAGCCCGTCGAGCACCTCCCGGGTGAACTTGGAAGCGTGCCACACGTAGGCGACCTCGAGGCTCGGCACGAGCGCAAACGCGTCTGACCAATCGGCCCGCGTGTCGCCGGAGATTGAAGTCTCAGAGTGACCTTTCGTGCGCTTCTTCATGTAGCTCGGCTCAGCCGGCCCGTGGCCGTTCAGCCCAGCGCGATCCCGCCACTCGGAGTCCAGCTCAATTCCATACGGCGGGTCGGTGACCATCAGCCGCGGCTCCGCTCGCCGAGCAGCCGGGCGACAGCTTCCGCGCTGGTCGCGTCTCCGCAAAGCACGCGATGCGATCCTAGCTGCCAGAGATCTCCCGGGCGGGACACGGGAGTTTCAGGCAACGGTGGCGTGGCATTCGCTTTCTCCTCGTCGTCGAGCGCGAGGAGGTCATCGATCTCGCCAGGATCGAATCCAGTTAGGCTGAGATGGAAGTCCGCTTCCTGAATGTCCTGCAATTCCAGCGCGAGTAACTCTTCATCCCAACCAGCCCAAGTCACAGAACGGTTCACCATCAGCCGAAAAGCCTTGACCTGTGCAGGCGACCACTCGTCGCACAGGATGACTGGGATGTCGGTGATCCCGAGCTTGCGCGCCGCTTTGAGTCTGAGGTGGCCGTCAACGACTTCGCCATCGCTTCGCACCAAACATGGGATCTTGAATCCGAACTCGCGGATCGAAGAACACCTCCGATCCACGGCGGCCTCGTTCTTGCGCGGGTTGCGAGCGTATTCCACCAGCCGTTCTATCGGCCAGTACTCGATGTTCTGCGCCAAGGAAGGCGAGGTCACTAGCGATGTTGTCCCATCGCCCCTGAATAGCAGTTGCGGATTTCAGTCGTCAACAGAAAAGTTAAGCGGAGGAGGCTTGTCGGGTTTCTGGCTGGAGTTTGTCGGGCTCCGTGTCGGGAAAATCCCGCTACCTGACAAGGATCAGACGAGCATTGTCAATTACTTCGGTTCCGCATGTCGGGTTTGTCAGGCTTTTTATGGGAGTAGAGAGGCCATGGGAAACCAAACCGTCGTGCGTTCACAAAGGAGTGGCGACCGGGCATGGCGTCCATTTTTGGACTCCAGTTGGACTCCGGTAGCTGCAACTCTGGCGGGCGATGGCCTCTAAGTGGTTGAAACGTTTTGGTGGACCTGGTGAGATTCGAACTCACGACCTCTTCCATGCCATGGAAGCGCGCTCCCAACTGCGCCACAGGCCCAACTTCGCTGTGTTCTCAATATATCATGCAGGTCCGATATTATGGTGCGATGACCCGCGAACAAGCCTGGGAGTTGTTGTGCGAATTCACCAAATCGGACGGTCTGCGGCGGCACGCGCTGGCGGTGGAGGCGTGCGTGGCAGCCTATGCGCAAAAGTTCGGTGAAGACCAGGCCAAGTGGTCGCTCACGGCGCTGCTGCATGATTTCGACTGGGAGATCCATCCCACGCTGCCCGATCATCCGATGAAGGGTGAGCCGATCCTGGCCGAGCGCGGCGTGGACCCGGAGATCCGGCGGGCGATTCTGTCGCATGCCGATTTCAGCGGCGTTCCGCGCGAATCGATGCTCGAGAAAACCCTATTCGCCTGCGACGAGCTGGCCGGATTTCTCACCGCCTGCTCCTATGTGAAGCCTGGCCGCAGCATTCACGAAGTGGACGTGAAGTCCGTGCGCAAGAAGCTCAAGGACAAGGCCTTCGCGCGCTCGGTGAATCGCGACGACATCACCAACGGCGCAGCGGAGCTGAAGGTAGATCTCGATCAGCACATCGAATTCTGCATTGAAGCCATGAAGCAACGCGCCGCGGAACTGGGCTTGGCCGGCGCCTGAGTCCGGACACAAGAGTACCAGAAGTCATGGGACTCTTCCGCGAGGATTGTCTTGCATTTCCTTGAAGGGCCGTGACATACTTGCACACTGGCTGGTTTAGGCACGAATTCATGAGGAGACTCTGATGCTCAGAAAATGCTTTGGGATGGCTTTGCTTTTGGCTGCTGTTTCGCAGTTCGCCAGTGCCTTGGCTTCTACCGGTGTTCCCGAGCTGGATCCGGCGACGGGCGTCAGCGCATTGGTTCTACTTTCCGGCGGGCTGTTGATTATTCGAAGCCGCCGGCGCAAGCAGTAACTTATAGGGGGCGCGTATGGCACGAAAACTATTTGGGATGGCTTTGCTCTTGGCTGGTGTTTCGCAGTTCGTGATCGCGGGTCTTGCCACCTCTGCTCCCGAGCTGGATCCGGCCACTGGCGTGAGCGCGCTGGTTTTGCTCTCCGGTGCGCTGCTGATTATTCGAACCCGGCGGCATAAGCAGTAACATAAAGGGGCACGTATGGCACGAAAACTATTTGGGATGACCTTGCTCTTGGTTGGTGTTTCGCAGTTCGCCAGCGCTGCGGCTCTTAATGGCGTTCCCGAGTTGGATTCGGCGACGGGCGTCAGCGCAGTGGTTCTGCTTTCCGGCGCGCTTTTAGTTATCAGAGCCCGACGGCGTAAGCAGTAACACACAAGGAGGCTCATATGGTTAGCAAGTTCTTTGGGATGGCATTGCTTCTGGTTGGTATTTCGCAGCTCGTGATTGCGGGTCCGCCTGCCGCTGCTCCCGAGCTGGATCCGGCCACCGGCGTGAGCGCGCTGGTCCTGCTCTCCGGTGCGGTCTTGGTCATGAGAACCCGTCGGCGCAAGCAGTAGCGGCCGTCAAACCTCAGCGACTGGTACATCCGCGGGCGTAATTTCGTCTGGAAGGCTCCGGAATGGAGTCGTGAGCATGAACACTGGGCTGAGACCACGCGCGGCGTCGATGCCCTTCAGGCCAATCACCATTCTGTCTTGCCCTGCTGCTGGCTGAGCAAGGTAGGTTCCAAAAAGTCGGTCCCACCACGGTAAGATATCGCCCAGATTCGTGTACTGCTCGCTCATCTCCGCTGAGTGATGGATTCGATGAAAGTCGGGCGTTATGTAAACCGCGCGCAGCGATTTCTCCAGCCAACTTGGGAGCGATGCATTCGCGTGCATAAAGAAGCTTTGGAAACAACTCGCTAGTTCGGCCGCCAACACGGCGCCGGCTGGCGGCGCAAGAACGGCTACCACCGCCAAGTATGCTCCTTGTATGACGATTGTCTCGGCCGGGTGATGCCGGACGCCGGTCGACACGTCGAAGTCCGGATCGGAATGGTGCACCTGATGCAAGCGCCATAGTAGATGCACCGAATGACTCGCCCAGTGCAAGGCGTACCTGGCGAAATCGAGCGCCACGAATGCAATCACACAGCGCGCCGCAAACGGGAGCCAGGATCGATTCAGGAGACCAAATCGGCTGCCAGCGACGGCTGCAGCCAAGACCACCGGGCTCATCCGGTACAGGGTCGTCGAGATAACGCTGCCGACGATCATCACGATCGCATGATTGCCCCAACGGCGCTCCACCGAGCCCGATAGCTTTCGCCTCGGCCGCATGGATTCCCAGATCGCGACGCCGATGAAAGCGGCGGTGAACAGAGCCCAATAAGCGCGGCCTTCGATCAGTAACGCCGTCACGGAGAAAATCCTTCCTTGAATGCTGTGCTTGTATCGTAAGCCCGCCGAATCGAAAGGGTCAAGCTATAGCCGTAACATGACCTCCCGTGTTCAGCGGCACACGCGTCGCCTCAAAACTGACACGCGTTCCGTCTCGCAACACGTCTTTTCGGGCTTTTCATGCGTGGCATGAAATCTGCTTATGCGTGAGCCATGAGGAGAACCGAATGATCGCGCTTAAGTATCTGCTTGAATTTCTCGGATTCGCCATGCTCGCCGCGGCTGCGGTATTGGTCGCGCTCGATCTGGTCAAATTGTATCGCCAGAACGAACCGGTGATTGCACAGTTGAATTGGCAGCTGCCGGGCCGTGTAGCTTTGCTCGGCTTGATACCGCTACTGGCCGGCCTGAGCATCGCTGTTGTTCCCGCAGGGATGGCGGGCGTGCGGGTCAGCCAAATTTCTGGGACTCTCCCGGACACGCTGTATCCGGGTTTGCACCTGGTGGTGCCGCTGGTTCAATGGGTGGAGGTTTACGACCTCCGTGATCAGATGTTTGAGACCAGCATGCTGGCCGGCTCCAAGACCGGCGACTCGCTGCGCGTCCAAACCAAGGAAGGCCTGGAATTGGGCCTGGCGGTGACGGTGCGGTTTCGACTGGATCCGCATCGCCTGGCCTATATTCATGCCAACTTGCCGCAGCCGGTGGAAAGGGAGCTGGTGCCGCCGATCGTTGCCAGCGCTTTTCGCGACCTGACGCCGCGCTACCTGGTCCGCGAATTGTTTGCCACCAAGCGCGACGAGATCCGGCGCACAGCGGCCACGGCCATCACGGAAAAGCTGGCGCCGGATGCTGTGATCGTCAAGGAAGTGATCCTGCGCGACATTCAACTGCCGGCCGAGTATGCCAAGGGGCTAGAGGGCGTTCTGCTCAAGGAGCAGGAAAATGAAAAGCTCAGTGTCGAGTTGGATGTAAAGCAGAAGGAAGTTCGCGCGGCCGAGCTCGAAGCCGAGGCGCAGGAAGCTCGCGACGTCAAGAACGCGGAGGCGCAGGCCCAAGTGACCGTGCTGCAAGCCAAGGCGCAGTCGGACGCCATGCAATACACGCTGCCGCTCAAGGAGAAGCAGATCCAACAGACTCGCTTGGAGGCGGCGGCTCGCAAGGAAGCCACGGTGCAGCAGGCCCAGGCTCAGGCCGAGGCGAAGGTGATCGACGGCAAGGCGGAATTGGAGCGGCGCAAGCTGATGAACGAGGCCGATCTCGATCGCGTGCAGTTGCTGTCCAAGGCCGATGCCGACAAAATGCACCTGGAAGGCGTGGCGCTGAAGGAGAATCCGATGCTGATCCAGAAGATCATCGCCGAGAAACTGTCCGACAAAGTGCAGATCATGATGGTGCCGAGTGACGGGAAATTCTTCTTCGCGAACGACGTGCTCAAAGGAGCGCTACCGTCGGTTGCCGCGTCGACCGCGACTCAACCAGAAACCGAGCCGCGACCGTGAAGCCCTGTTTAGGGCCAAGGGAGCGGTCCCAATAATTGCAGCGCTTCCTTCACCACGCGCTCGGCGCTGACCCTGGTCATGCAGCGATGATCGATCGGGCATTCGCGCAATAAGCACGGACTGCAATCCACGGGCTGCCGGACCACGCGCGCGTTCAATCCGGTCGGGCCGGTGGTCGTATCGTCGGTGGCGCCAAAAATCGCGACCGTCGGTACGCCCAGCGCGGATGCAATGTGCATCGATCCCGAATCATTGGTCAGGAACAGCTCGCAGCCGGCCGCCAGATCGATGAACTGCGCGAGCGTGGTCTCGCCGGCGTAGTTGGTCACCTCACGTCCGTTCAGGCGTTGGGCGATTTCTTCGCACAGCGCGCGCTCGCTTTTCGTTCCAAACAGGGCGATGGAAGCTCCTCGAGCTTCGGCCAATGCGCCCGCGGCTTCCGCGAATCGCTCCGGTAGCCAGCGTTTTGCAGTTCCGTACGCGGCCCCTGGACTCACTCCGATCACCCGCCTGCCAACGGGACCGGGTCGGGATTGCATCCGGATCGACTCGCTCGCTGGCAGTGCGTCGATCAGGCCGGCTCGCCGCAGCAGCTCTAAGTAATAGAAGCGTTCGTGGCGGGGGATCTCCCCGGGCTTGGGAACGTCCACGGCTCGGGTCAGCAACAACTGTCGGCCATCGCGCTTGTAGCCGATGCGTGTGGGGATCTTCGCCAGCCAGGCGATCCAGGCGGCCTCGAAGGCGTTTTGCAGCAGGATCGCACAGTCAAATTGCCGGCTCCGCAGTTCACGTCCCATGCTCCAGCTCGACGTCAAGTTATACAGTATGATTTCATCGGCAAATGATTCATGGGTATAGAGATCCGCGACCGATGATTTAGCCAGAATCGCGATGCGAGCCTTAGGAAACCGGTCGCGAATCGCGCGCAGGGCGGGCAGCGACATGACCGCGTCTCCAACCCAATTGGTGGCGCGGACGAGAATGTTCGAATAGTCCAAAGCCGGGGGTACTCGCTTGCGATTTTACCGGTATTGTCGCCGGCAATGCTAATGGCGGTACCGGCGCGTACCCTGAATACCCTCAAAAGAGTCGGGAGAACCACTCATCGGTACTATAGGAAAAACGAACCCCAGGGCTAATAATGACATTTACCTAGTACGAAGGGTGGAGTTACTTCATGGACCTCTTTACTGAGAACCAGCCTGACTTCTGCTCCAGCGTCGGTCTGGATTGCGAAAGTTGCGTAAAGCGCTGCGCATCCACGACGGCTACCGTCTGTCCGGAGCTCCTGCCTTCCGGCGCCTATCGGGTCTTCTTCCAGTTGTACTCATCGCCAGGCTGCCGTCCCATGGCCGAGGCATTCGTCGCCGCATATCAGGACGCGGTGATGCCGACTATGCCGGTGATGCGGCCCGCGCGCGTCAGCGCTGCCGTAGCCGCCTAAGTACGGCCTAGGTTCTTTCCGCGGGCACTTCGCCCGATCCAGCAGGTTAAAATAACAACGTATGCTAGTGGAGATCGACGGCGTAACGCTTCATCTCGCGCATCCCGACGAACTCACCGTCACCTGGGTTGGCCAGGAAGAGGTGATGCGCCAGTTGTTGGCGGCCTGGCTGGTGGTGGATTCGCAAGACGTCCCCATGAATCCGCGACTGCTAGGCAAGCCGGGCGTGGGAAAGACCACACTCGCCTACGCCGCGGCCAAGCGCCTCAACCGTGAAGTCTATATCATGCAGGCCACCGTGGACACGCGGCCGGAAGACTTGCTGGTGACGCCAGTGATTGAAGGCCAATCGCGATTGCGCTATGTGGCATCACCCTTGGTCACCGCGATGCTGCGTGGCGGAGTGGTGATTCTGGACGAAGGCAATCGCATGAGCGAGAAAAGCTGGGCTTCGCTGGCGCCGCTCCTCGATAACCGCAGATATGTCGAATCCATCGTTACCGGGATCAAGATCAAGGCGCATCCGCTGTTCCGCCTGGTTGCGACCATGAACGATGACGCCTCCACCTTCGACCTGCCCGAGTACATCCATTCGCGCTTGCAGCCGCAACTCACCATCGATTTTCCCGAGCGCCACGAAGAATACGCGATTCTCAAAGAAAACGTGCCGTTCGGCGACGAGCAGATCCTCAATTACGTGACCGAGTTTCTGCAGCAGGCGCATTCGGCCGACGAGCGCTACACGGTTCGCGATGGCATCAACATCGCGCGTTTTGTCATGAAGCTGAAGAGCCTGGAAAACGGGCAGACTTTGTCCAGCAAAACCGACGAGCGGTTTCTGATGCGCACGGCCATTCTCGAAACGCTCGGCGACGAGGCGTTGCGGTATGTCCCACGAGCGTAAAGCCGAAGATCCCGCCAGCCTCCTGCGCGGTAACATCACTTATTTTCCGGTCATCCCGGGCCGCCTCGAATTCGGCCTGGAAGTCCGCCGCGCGATATTGAATGCCCTGCCGAAGATTGTCGCAGTCGAGTTGCCCGGCGCTCTCGAAGACGTCTACTTGCAGGCCCTGGCGCGGCTACCGGAAATTTCGGTGATTCTCTATCCGGATCCGCAGGACGACGAGCGCGGCATTTATGTACCGGTGGAACCCTGCGATCCGTTTACCGAAGCGGTGCGCACGGCGCTCGAAATCGACGCCGAGGTGATTTTCGTCGAGCCGGATTTGGGGGACCGGCCCCACCTGCCTGACACTTACCCCGATCCGTATTCGATCCGCTACATCGGTCTGAACAAGTACATCGAGGCGTATCGCGTGTATCCGCAAGCCCGTAGTGAGGAGATCGCGGCGCACGCCTCCGGCATGGCGTGGAAGCTGCAAGGCGCAGATCCCCTAGCGCCCGTTCTTGCGGTTGTGTCTCTGAATTTGCTGGATCCTTTGCTGGACGCGATGGAGGTGCCACAGGACGAGCCAAAGCGCGCTAAGCCGCCCGAAATACGGCTGCTGAATCCGCACCCGGATTGCCTGGCGGAGATCACCATCGAGTATCCGTACCTCCAGGATCGCTACGAAACGTTTCGCGCGAGCATGGAGCCGGGCGAACTGGTGGACCGGCCCAAAGTCCAGTTCGATTTGCTGCGCGAGGCTGAAAAAGAATACGTCAAAAACACCGGCGAAAAGGTGGAGTACTGGCAACGGCGCATGATGGCTCGCTTCACTCGCAACCTGGCATCCATCAATGGCGACCTGGTGGCGGGCGTGTTCGATCTCGCGGTGGCTGCGCGCTCGGTGGTGGATGACAATTACGCGTACGAAGTGTGGCAGACGGCCAATCGCTATCCCGCGCAAAAGGCCGATAGCGATTTGCTCGAGACGGTGAATCTGTCGAGCGACGAGATTTGGTACAACACCAAAAAGCTGCGATTGCGGCGGCGTCTTCCGCGTCCCAAGCAGCGCTTGATGCCGAAAGGGTTGAAGCAGCGCAAAAAAGAAAAGTTCGAGGGCGAGTGGGCGCGCCAAACCGATGGGACCGCTATCTGCTCCTATCCGCCCGAGGACCTGATGATCGAGGACTACGGCCGCTTCCTGAAGCGCAAAGCCAAGAGCATGCTGTCGGAAGAGCGCTCGCGGACCGAGCCGTTTACGACCTCGATCCTGGACGGCATCGACCTGCGCGAGACCATTCGCAACTGGCACGAGGCCAAGATTTACGTGCGGCAGCTGGATCGTATCGCGGGCGAAGTGGGCGCGACGGTGGTGATTTTCGACCAGGACCCCGACGATCGCTATCAGTATCTGACCACGTGGCTGGGCGAGCATCAGAACGAATCGGACATGGCGTTTTATTCCACGTATCCGTTTGAGCATTTAGTGGGACCGGGAATTGGGCGTGCGGAGTACGGCGGGTTTTTGATGGCGCTTCCGCCGCGCAGAATGCTGGATGTGTGGACGGATCCAGACTATGATTTCGCGCAAAACAAACCGGAAAGGCTGCTGCTGGCCGCGCTGGATTATTCCAAGCAGCGCTTTGTGGTGTATGTGGCAGCCAAGCCGCCGCGCAGTATTTTCCGCTCCATCGCGGCGCATTTAAACCGTCGCATCATCTATATTCCGATCGGCGCGCTGAATCCCGCCCGTTTGAAGAAACTACGCGTGGTACACGTGCTCGATAGCTACGAACGGAGGGACGAGGCGAAGGGTTATATCTGGTAAGCTCCCCGCTCTGAAAGACTATACTTTCGTAGTAAGAAACGTGACTTTCTACTGTCCTCCGGTGAAATTCTGCGGCGGGAACGGAGACTCGGGAAAAGTGCCATCCACGACTGTCACCGTAACCATGGCGCTGGTTGCTGGCGTGCTCTTTACTAAAGTAGCAATGTCGCTGCCGGTTGAAATCAAATTGCCAACGGGCCCGGTTCCCAACGTCACTTGGATATTTACCCCACCCACCACAGCGACGGAAAGCGGCGTATTCGGGACTAGATTCCAAATGAACTGCAGCGTCAGGTTGTTGCCCGCCGATCCGGGAGTCACCGCTGTCCAAATCAGATCGATGCCATTTTCGGTCCGCATAACCAGGGTTGCGGGTACGGTCCCGCCAGCAGTTCCTGGTGTCACGCTCGCTGTTCCACTGTATGAGCCGGTATAATTTGAGCCACCGCCACCCCTCGCGCCGCCCGGCAGGCAGTTCTGGCACTTGAAGTTCTCCGGTGTCCCGGCGTGGTCCGAGTTTTGATAAATGCTGGCTTTGTTGTCGTCGACCGGCTTCACCCCAAGCGCGTTATAGTCGGCGCTGAAATCGGGGCCGGGATACACCGCCGCCGCCCACTGCCATTGGAGCGTAACGCCAGGTGTGTCGGTGGAGAAATTACCCTGCCAAACAACCGGGTTAACGCCACCGGGAAGCCCTCCTGCCGGAACTTGGAAAATCAAGCCGTCTAGGAAAGTCTTCCCCGCGAGACCGGACGACGGTGCCGAAATGTTCCAGGTATTGCTGCTTGTGTCGAAGCTCGCTGTGGCGGTTGTGATACTTGGAGAAAATGTGATCACCGCGTCCGGCACCGCAAGATTGAAGACGGTGGAATTGGCCGTGAACTGGATGCTTGAGTTCTGAAGTCGAAGCGTCACTGGACTGCTACCGAGTCCTTGCGGCTTTAACACGCTGTTGAACCAGATAAAATCACCCCCAGCGATCGGCGTGCCGTTAAAGTTGGAGCTGATCGAGCTTGATCCGCTAGAGGCGGTTAGAGCAAGTAGTTCCGCCGACCGAAGCACTTCGAAGTTGGCTCCCCCAGCGACTAACACCCGGCCGTCGCGCAACTCGGTCGCCGTGTGAAGATGCCGTCCCTCAATCATGTCTCCGGCCTTGGTCCAGGCGTTCGCAACCGGATTGAACATAGCGATCTCAGTCAACGCTTCGTTCTTTGGCGAAACTCCTCCGGTTGACAGCATCTCGCCGGATCGGAGAGAAGTCGTGCGGCTTCCGAGGTGGGCCTGCTGGCGACCAGCCCCCAGCTCACCTCTCGAACCAAACCGCTCGTTTCCTGAAGCGATGCTGCTCCACTTCCCGGTTTGGGGATCAAAGATTTCGGACGAAACCTGCCCGCTTCCTCCTGTGACGACCACCCTTCCGTCTTCCATGAGCCTTGCTTCGTGATTGAAACGGGGCTTCTGCATGCTTCCTGTCTGGGTCCAGATACCGATGGCCGGATCGTAGATTTCCGCCTCAGTGAGTACCGCGCCATCCGTGCCCACGCCGCCGGCCACGAGCACGCGCCCGTCCGCCAACAGAGTGGCGCTGTGTAAGTAACGTTCCAACAGGAGGCTACCCGTCGTGATTGAATCCGCTGCCCAGGCGGTTATGCAAGTCAATGCAACCAAGCCGAGCCAACAGGCTATTCTTATCGTTCGGGTCAAATTAGTGCTCATGGCGTAAGAATACTCCGGGTGTTGCTGAAATGGCACTGAGCCTTTCCCCTTAGCAGGTCGTGGCAGAAATACTAGCTCCATGCCGCATCCCAAATTTGACCTTGTTTGGGCTCCCGTGTATCAGTGCGAAGTGCGTGCGGCTCCCGTGCGGGCATCCGATGTACGTGGAGACGCTCTAGACCGTGCGGGCGCGATCAAGCGCCCCACCACACTCAACGCAGCCGCCAGTGGAATAAGTTGGAGCTGGGGCAAGTTACTGGGAACAGCGTGGTATCGATAATAGCCGGACTTTCGAAGGTGCTGGGAGCAAGCCTACTTGGTGTAGCACCGCACTTGAAGCGAAGACTCGGGTAGGCTTCGAAATGGCACATTATTTGGCGGCGAGGATCGCTTCCACCAGCCCGTCAAGCGTGAATTTCTTGGCCTCTGTGTCGACGTTGAGCCCGTGGGCGCAGAGGGTCGCGCTGGTCACCGGTCCAATGGACGCGATGCGAACGCCCTCGAGCGCTTCGCGGCTGATGATCGCGAGCAGGTTCTTCACCGTGGATGAACTGGTGAACGTGAGCCAATCGGGCTTCTTTTCGTGAGAGAAGATCTCGCCCGCGCGGACAGAGGCGTTGGGCGGAACAACGTTGCGATAAGCCTCCACCACGTCAACCTGAGCCCCGAGTTTCGCGAGTTCCTCAGGGATCACATCGCGTGCTATGGCGGCGCGCGGTAGCAGGATGCGTTGACCCGCGAGGTTTTCCGAAGCGAAGGCTTTGATCAGACTTTCAGCGACGTACTCCTCGGGCATCAGATTGACTTTGATGTGCAGATCCTCGATCGCTTTTCGAGTGGCCGGTCCAATGGCGCAGATGCGCGCTTTGAGCGATCGTAGATCATGCCTTGATTGATCCAGCCGGTTCAGAAAGAATCGCACGCCATTCACGCTAGTGAAAATCAACCAATCGTAGCTGGCCAGGTTTTCAATCGCTCGATCGAGAGGCGCGGGATCGGCTGGCGCTTCGAGCGAGATCACCGGCAATTCGATCGCGTCGGCGCCGAGAGCGCGCAGACGGTCGGACAATTGTGCGGCTTGATCCGCGGCACGAGTCACGACGATCTTCCGTCCAAATAGTGGCAGGCTTTCGAACCAGTGGAGCTTGTCTCGCAAGGCAACCACTTCGCCGATGATCACGGTAGCGGGCGGCTTAATCCGCGCTGCTTCGATCAGATCCGCGATGGTCGCGAGAGTACCTGCCACGGTCTCTTGATCGGGCCGCGTTCCCCAACGCACCGCGGCCGCCGGCGTATCGCCCGAACGCCCGTGCCTCTGAATCTCGGCCGCGATTTCGCGAATCGCGAAGATACCCATGAAAATCACCAGCGTTTCCGATTGGCCGACCTTGCTCCAATCGATGCCATGCACGTCGTGGCCGGTGACAAACGTAACCACTTTGGTGTGCTCGCGATGCGTGAGCGGGATGCCGCTGTAGGCCGCGATGCCCAATGGCGATGTGACGCCAGGAACCACTTCGAACGGGATTCCCGCCGCCGCGAGCGCTTCCACTTCTTCGCCGCCGCGTCCGAAAATGAACGGGTCGCCGCCCTTGAGGCGGATCACGGTAAGGCCCCGGCGCGCGCGATCGATCATCATCGCGCAGATTTCCTCCTGCGGGAATGCGTGCATCGATTTCTTCTTGCCGACGTAAATACGTTCGCAATCAGCCGGCGCAAGGTCCAGCAGATGTTCGTTGACCAGGTTGTCGTAGAGGATGGAGTCTGCAATTGCAAGAAGCTTGCGGCCTTTCCAGGTGATGAGATCAGGATCGCCCGGCCCGGCGCCGACCAGATAGACTTTATTACGCTCCCTCACGGTCGCGGTTCCGTAGCGTAAACGGCCTCGAGGATTTGCTTCCCGCCTGCGTCGAGAAGCTGCTCTCCAACCGAATGCCCAAGGGCCGTGGCGTTATCAACCTCTCCGTGGATTTCTTTGCGGATCAACTGCGTGCCATCGGGCGAGATCATGAGCGCGCGCAAACGAATGGTCTGGTTCTCTACTGTGGCATGCGCGCCCATCGGGGCTTGGCAACCGCCTCCAAGGGAAGCGAGGACCGCGCGTTCCGCGGTCACCCTGGCGCGAGTTTCCAGATGCTCCAAGCGTTTCGCGATTTGAAACGCCGGGCCACCATCGTCGCGAGTTTCAACGGCAAGCGCGCCTTGCCCTACGGCTGGGCACATGATGCCGGGATCGAAGATCTCGGTGATTCGATTCTCCAAGCCTAAGCGCCGCAATCCGGCTGACGCCAGCACAATCGCGTCGTAACGGCCCTCGTCCAATTTGCGCAAGCGCGTGTCCACGTTGCCGCGAATGTCTTCGATCTGCAAGTCGGGACGCAATGCTCGAAGCTGCGCGGCGCGGCGCAACGAACCCGTACCCACGCGAGCGCCCGGAGCCAAGTCCGCTAGCTTCGGCCCCACGAGAGCATCACGCGCGTCTTCACGTTCAGGAATGGCGGCCAGAGTTAAACCCGCCGGAAGTTCCGTCGGCATGTCTTTCAAGCTATGCACCGCGATGTCGATCGCACCCGCCAGCAACGCCTCCTCGATTTCCTTGGTGAAGAGACCCTTCGTGCCCACCTGTGAGAGAGCGACGTCAGTGATTTTGTCGCCGGTGGTGCGGATGATCTCGATTCGGCATTGCTCGCCCAATTGTTCCAGCCGAGTTTGAATCCAGTGCGCCTGCCACAAGGCAAGCTGAGAACCGCGGGAGCCGATCGTCAGCATGCTAGTCTAGCCGGAACACCTTTCGAACGGCGGAAATCAGATGGTGCCCATCGGGCAGGGAAGCCTGGCGGCGGATTTCGGAGATCGGCCCGTGCGCGATCTTGTTCATCATGCTTTTGGTTAACGCCTCGATGGCTTGCTCCTGTTCCGGAGTCAGCGCGCCGAGCTTGGTTCTCATACGCGCTACTTCGGCGGCTCGCAGGCGCTCCAGCTCTTCCTGCAGCTGCACGATGGTCGGCGCCACTTCGCGCGCCTTCAACCGCGCCACCATGCGCTCCACTTCCTCGTGGACGATCGCTTCGGCTTCCTCGGCCGAATCCCTGCGCCCCTGGAGGTTGGTTTCGATCACCTTCTGCAGGTCGTCGATGTCATAAAGAAAGACGTTGTCGAGCGAGTTGACGGTGGGTTCGATATTGCGCGGCACCGCGATATCGATTAGGAACATGGGCCGGTTGCGGCGCGCTTCGAGCACCTTTTTCATGTCCTCGCGGAGAATGATGTAATGCGGCGCAGCGCTGGATGAAATGACGATGTCGACTTCAGGAAGCGCCGAGAGAAATCGAGTGTAGTCCACCAGCTTGCCATCGAACAGCTCCACCATTTCCACCGCGCGTTCGTGGGTGCGGTTGGTGACCAGGATTTGTCCCGCGCCGCTGCGCCGCAGGTGACGGGCGGCCAATTCGGACATCTTGCCCGCGCCGACGATCATGATCTTCTTGCCTTCGAGCGAGCCGAAGATTTCGCGCGCCAGTTCCACCGCGGCGTAGCTCACCGAGACCGCGTTCTCGCCGATGTCGGTTTCCGAGCGGACGCGTTTGGCGACGTTGAAGGCACGGGTGAGCAGCGTGTCCATGAATCCGCTGACGGCGCCGTGCTCCTTGGCCATCGAATAGGCCGACTTCAGCTGTCCCAGAATCTGGGGCTCGCCGATGACCATGGAGTCAAGGCTTGCAGCTACTCGAAACAAGTGACGAATAGCCTCGCTGTCTTCGAAGCGGTACAGATATGGCGTGACCCATTCGCGCTGGACATGCCGGGTATCGGCGAGAAACTCGTCCACCTCGACTGCCGCGGCGTTGGAGCCTTCTTCGCATGTGAGCGCCACTTCCACTCGATTGCAGGTGGAAAGAATCATGCCTTCGCAGAAACCGGGGCGGCCCTTGAGCGCGAGCAGCGCTTGCGATAACGCGCTTTCATCGAACGCCAGGCGCTCGCGGACTTCGACCGGCGCGGTCTTGTGATTGACGCCTGTGATGGAGAATTTCATCTGGCGAGTAGGTTGCTCAGTCCCACGTGCGCGGCCCAGGTGAG
>Ga0209517_10005458_pt1 | contig 16197 bp, 16 predicted proteins | sample PeaSoiMetSII2010_FD_187695 | JGI IMG/M metagenome (GOLD analysis project Ga0209517, IMG submission 187695) | Peat soil microbial communities from Weissenstadt, Germany - SII-2010 (SPAdes) (version 2) | ecosystem: Environmental > Terrestrial > Soil > Wetlands > Peat | place: Germany... | reverse complement strand
CGCGACGTGCTATCGGTGCTGGTGGGCGGAGATGCCTTCGAGATCAAGCGCGAACGGTCGCTGCAGGGCGAATTGCACCTCGTCATTGGCAGCGCCCGCTACGCCGTCGATGTGCAGGACCCGTTCAGCCCCGGAACTTACTTGAAGGCGGGCACGTCGATCCTCGCCTCGCCGGACGCAAGCCCCATCTCCAAGCAGATTCTCGGCTTCTTCAATGATTTGCCGGCGCAGTGCCAGGTGGCGCCGGGCTCGGCCGGCATCAACCCCACCACCGGCGTCGACTCCAACGACTGCGCCACCAACGCGCCCTTCACCGACGACGCAGACAAGGGCGACCTGCGCGTCGATTTCCAGCAGAGCGACAAGAGTTCGTGGTTTCTGAAGGTGAGCGACCGCAAGGAGACGGGCATCAACCATCCCACGCTGCCGCTGCCTCTGGACGGGCAGACGAACGGGCGCATCAAGATTCTCGACCAGCAGATTGCGCTGGGCTATACCCGCCTGATCGGCGCCAACAAGGTGCTCGACGCGCGGCTTGGACTGTCAAGCACGCGAGCCGGCAAGTTCACGCTGTCGATCGGCGACGACGCCATCACCATCCCGGGGCTGCCCACGAATCCAATTGTGGCCGGCGGCCTGCCCTCCACCAGCGTCTCCGGGGGCTTTACCGCCTTTGGCCGCCAGAGCACCAATCCCCAGTGGCAATACCCCTCGCTGCTCGACCCGAAAGTCAACTTCTCCTGGGTCAAGGGCAAGCACTCGCTGAAGTTCGGCTACGAGTACGAGCACATCTGGATGCAGGTGCAGGACTCGAACCCGCTGTATGGCTCGTTCACCTACGGCAAGGGTTACAGCGCCTGCCCGGCAGCCGCGCCGACCGGCACCGGTCCGGGAACCTGCGACAACCCGACCGCCGCGGCCGACACGTACTGGGCCGATCTGATCTTCGGCACCACCAGCAACTACGCGCTGGCCACCTACTTCCGCGCCCACCTGCTGCAGTCGCTGGACAGCGTATACGCGCAGGACGACTGGAAGGTGAGCCCCAACCTCACGCTGAACCTTGGCCTGCGCTGGGAGTACGGCTCGCCCTATTCGGAGGCGAACAGCAAACTCGCCAACTTCGATCCGTCAACCGTCTCCCTGCTCACATTGACCCCCGGCTTTACGGCCACGGGCGACATCACGCCCTTCAGCGGCAACGGCGTCTACGGCAAGACGCTGGTCAACCCCTCGCTGGGCGACTACGCGCCGCGCGTGGGCTTTGCCTGGGCCGTGACTCCGTCCATCGCCGTTCGGGGCGGATTCGGCACCAGCTATGTGCACTACACCCGCGCCGGATCCGGAGACATCCTCGCCATCAACGCGCCTAACGCGCTCTTTGTCTCCGTCGCTCAACCGGCTTCGCCCACCGCGTCAGGCTACCGCACCGTCGATCAGGGCTATCCGGCGGGCCTTGCCACCACATTCAGCCCCGGCACCGACAACATTACCTACATCCCCAAGGACACCAAGGACAGCTACGTGGAGAGCTACTTCCTCAGCGCGCAGAAGTCGCTGGCCAAGAACACGCTGCTCGACGTGGCCTTCATCGGCAACCACGGACTGAAGCTGCAGGGCTTCCTGAACGCCAACCAGGGCAATCCCTCGCTCGGCGTGGCCAACCCCGGCAACTCCGCGCTGGGCGCAGGCTTTGTGCGCCCCTATCCCACCTGGGGCGGCCTGGTGGGCTCTACCTACGACTACGGCGACATCACCGAGGCGCTCAACGAGTTCTACTCCCACTTCAACGCGCTGCAGGTTCGCTACGAACAGCGTTTTGTTGCAGGACTGACCTTGTTGAACTCGTTCACCTGGGAGCACTCGCTGGACAACGCGTCGGCCTCGCTGGAGGGCAACACACCCTCGCCGCAGGACGCCAACAACCTGCGCGCTGACTATGGGCAATCGGACTACAACCTGCCGGTGGCCAATGTGACCAGCCTGGTCTACGACCTGCCCGTCGGCCATGGCCGCCAGGTTCTCTCCGGCGCCAATCCTGTCCTGGATGCGATTGTGGGCGGCTGGCAGATCAGCGCCGTCAACACCGCGCAGGGCGGCACTCCCTTCAACATCACCTACACGCCGAACTCGGCCAACGTGGTTTCGCCGCAGATTTCCGCCACCTATCGCGGCGCCAATGAATACCGTCCCAACAGCGTCGCGGGTCAGGATGTGGTGCTGTGCCATTCCGGCCACTCCTGCCTGAAAAATATCAATGCCTCCAACGGCAGCATTCAATACGTCAACTACGCAGCCTTCACGCTGCCGGCAACCAAGGACGCGAACGCCAACCTCCTGAGCCCCTTCGGCAACTCGCCGCGCAATCCGGGGCGCACGCCCAACTTCTTCGAGACCGACTTCGACATGAACAAGCGGTTCAACACGCCCGTCGAGGGGCTGAAGATCGAGTTCCGCGCCGAACTCTACAACATCTTCAACCACACCAACCTTTACCTGCCGGCCAGCGGCCTGGGCGGAACGCTTTCCACGGCAACCAGCATCAACAACCCCACCAGCGGCGGCACCGTGACGGGCACCTTCGAGCCACGCATCGTCCAGTTCGGGTTGAAGGTCGTCTACTAGAGGCTTCCCCTTTGCCTTCGCAACAGCCCGCGCGGCATTCGTGCGGGCTCTTTTTTTGCCTGGCGATCCGGCCGTCACCGAACTGCTCCGGCACAAGAGCTATAATCCCCAGTCGCAAACTCCTGGATAGAAAGGGCCCTTCGGAACGGAAAGCGGCAACAACCGGCCGCAGACCATGCACCCCGAAGGGACCCGCGGGAATCTCTTATAGGGAGGAATTATGAAATACCGCCTATTGACAGTAAACCGGGAATTCGGAAGCGGAGGAGGCCGCATCGCACAGACCATTGCCCAGAATCTGGGCTGGAAGCTGCTGGACAGGGACATCATCGACGCCATCGCCTATGCCGCTCACGTGGATGCGAAGGTTGTGCGGCGGTACGATGAGCACGTGGAATCGTGGCTGCGCCGCATCAACCAGCAGGCCATGCGCTCGGCAGCCCTGGCCGCCGGACTGGAACTCCGCGACAACGCCGTCTTCGATGCCGAGGAGATGGTGAAAATCTCGCAGAAGATCATTGAGCAGGCCTACAACGAGGGCAATTGCGTGATCGTCGGCCGCGGCTCGCAGTGCGTTTTGCAGCACAAGCCCGACGCCTTCCACGTCTTCGTCTATGCCCCGCATAAGGAGCGCATTCTGCGCCTGCGGGCGCGCCTGCCACAGGGCGTCGACATCGAGCAGCGCATCCGCACCGTCGATGCCGAGCGCGCCAAGTACCTGCAAGAGTATTTCAGCAAGCACTGGCTCAATCCGCATCTATACGACCTGATGATCTCTTCGCACGAGGACGAAAACTCGACTGCGCGCGTCATTCAATTCGCCATGTCCAACGGGGAATAAGAACGCATGACATTGTTGCCGCAATTGCGGGCGCCAAAACCCGAGTACCGGTGAGGCTCTTATTCTTCCTCACTGGTCTGCGTGGAGAGGTACCGCTCGTAGCCCATTTCCTTTATCTGGTGAAGCTGGGCTTCGAGCCAATCCACGTGCTCCTCCTCGTCCTTCAGGAGAACGACGAAAAGGTCGCGCGAGCCGTTGTCCTTGTTATCGATGGCGATCTGCACGGCCTCGTTGTACATGGCCACTGCTTCGATCTCCAGCTTCAGGTCGGCCTCGATCATGGCCTTTACGTTGCCACCGATCGACAGCGCCAGCGGTTCCATGCTCGGCGTCCCGTCAAGAAACAGAATCCGCTCCATCAGTGACTCCGCATGCTTCATTTCCCCGATGGACTGCTTCTTGATGTACTTGGAGAGCCGGCCGTATCCCCAGTTCTCGCACATTTCCGCGTGAACGAAGTATTGGTTGATAGCTGTGAGTTCCTCACGGAGCGCGCGATTGAGTTGCTCGATGACCTTCGGTTTGCCCTGCATGGCGCCGATTGTTGCACAGACATGAATGGGCTTGCAAGCGCGAAAAGGCGCCAGCAGTTTTTGGCCGGCCCGGCCTCCAACTCCGCTCGACGCCGGGTGGCCGATCGTTGAGGCGTCTCTGCTTCTTGCCGCAAGGGTTGCGAGAGCACGGACCTCAATCTGCGAGCAGCGATGAAGCCGCGTTTACCCCGTCACGATCTCGCTGAAATCGGCGATGCCCGAAAACCCGCGCAAGACCTCATCGATCAGCCCCAGGTGCGCGCCACGCGCTACCGGATCGGGATCGAGCACCATCACCTTGTCGAAGAACGTGTCTACGGTAGGACGCAGCGTTGCAATCATGGCCAACGCTTCGCTATAGGCCCGCTCCTGGCGCAGGAGAGCAACCTCAGGAGTCAGAGCGGCGGCAGCATCGAAGAGCTGTTGCGCTTCCGGAGCAAGCTTCACGTCTTTCGGCGAACCGATCGCAAACTGTTTCTCATCCGCCTGGCGCAGGATGTTCTTGATGCGCTTGAAGGCGGCGGAGACGGCGAGAAAATCCTCTGAGCCGCGGGCGGCGGTGAGAGCTTCGGCGCGGGCAATGGCGTCGCGGACGTCGTCCCAGCCCGCTCCTACCCTGCCGTACAGGATATTTCCCATCACTGCATTCACCACGTCGTAGGCAAAGCCATGCACATCGCGCAACCAGAACTCCACGCGCTCGCGGAAAAAGCCTCGCACCTTAACCTCAGCCCCAGTGTTTACGGCCATTGCGAGAAGTTCGGGTGTCCAACCAAGCAATTCGGTAATGGTCACCGGCAACTCGGATTCTGCCAGGATTTTCACAATGCCGTTCGCCGCGCGCCGCAGCGCATAGGGATCTTTCGATCCAGTTGGCTCCAGCCCGATGCTGAACATCGCAACGATCACCTGCAGTCGGTCGGCAATACCCAGGATCTGCCCTTCCACTGTCGGAGGGATCGGATCCTCAGCTGCCGACGGCGAGTACTGCCAATAGATCGCCTGCGCAACAGTTTCGCCGAGATTCTGCGCGCGCGCGTACAGACCACCGATAACTCCCTGGAGCTCCGTGAACTCTTTCACCAGTTCCGTGGCTAGATCGGTTTTTGCCAATTTCGTCGCGAGCATTAGCGCTTCGCGGTCGTGGTTGACGTCCTGTCTTTGTAGGAAATTCGCCAAAGACTCCACCACCCGAAGATTCTCTTGAGTCTTCTTCCAGTAGCTGCCCAGTTCCTTTTGGAACGTGACTCCTTTCAGGCTCTCGACGCGCTCCACAAGCGGAATCTTCTGGTCCACGCCCCAGAAGAAGCGGGCGTCCTTGAAGCGGGCGCGGAGGACACGGGCGTTTCCGTGGCGAATGATCGCGCGGCCTTCGTCGTCGACTTCGGTGTTCAGGACGGCCAGAAAATGCGGGGCCAGCTTGCCGTCCGGGCCCTCCACCGCGAAGTACTTCTGATGGTCGCGCATGACGGTGACCAGCACTTCCTCCGGCAGCGACAGGTACTCGGGCTCAAAGTCGCCGAGAATTACCGTGGGCCACTCGGTGAGGTGCACTACGGTTTCAATTAGCGCAGCGTCTTCGCGCCAACGGGCGCCGGCGACGGTGCGGGTGGCTGCATCGAGCGCCTTGCGGATGGAGTGGCGCCGCTCGGCTACATCAGCAACAACGTGAGCGGCGCGCAGCTTTTCAGCGTAGCTCTCAGCTTGATCGATGACTACGGGCGCTTCGCCGTGGAGCACGCGATGGCCGCGGCTGGCGTTGCCGGCGGCGATGCCCGCAATCTCCAAGGAGACGACGGTTGAGTCAAGCAGGGCCACGACCCAGCGCACGGGGCGCACGAAGCGCTCGGGCTTGCCCGCGCGCCAGTACATGTTCTTGGCCCAGTAGAGGGCGAGGACTTCTTTCGGCAGTTCCGCAGCAAGCAACTGCGTTGCGCTAAGCCCCACGCGTTTCACTGTTGCGCCCACATACTCGCCCTTGGGGTTGGTGATTTTTCCGAGCGACGCAACGGGCACGCCGGCCTTCTTCGCAAATGCCTGGGCGGCGGGGGTGGGCGCGCCGTCTTTGAAGGCAACTTTCCACGACGGGCCGGTTAGCTTGTCTTCCGTATCCGCCTGGCGGGCGAGCACGTCTTCGACCACCACGGCGAGACGGCGCGGCGTGGAGTAAGTGGTGACCTTGCCGTTCGCGCCCAGCAGACGCTCGCGAGTGAGCAGATCAGTAACTCGCTTGCCTAACTCGGCCTCAGCCCCGGCAATCATGCGGGCGGGAATTTCTTCCAGCCCTATTTCCAACAAGAAATCCGACATAAAGTTGAGTTTCTTTCTGCGTTGTTCAGAGATCAAAATGAGGGATCGGAAAACCCCGGGGCTAAAGCCCACGATTTGTTTCTTGCCTGTGTCAGGGGCCTGAAGGCCCCTGCTCCCTCCGATTATTGTGTCTGCTGCAACACATACACTTTGGCCACGCCTACGGCCAGCGTGCGAATGCGCGCGATCATGCCTACGCGCTCGGTGACGCTGATGGCTCCGCGGGCATCCAGCAGGTTGAACAGGTTGGAGCACTTCAGCGCCAGTTCATAGGTGGAGATGAGCGGGAACCGCCGCTTCTCGGCAGCGCCGGCCTGCTCATCGGCAAGCAGCGCGTTAGCCCGCGCCAGCAGCGCCTGCGCCTCGGCCTCGTAGCTATTGAAGTGCGCCCAGAGCCGGTCAACATCAGCATCCTCGAAGTTGTAGACCGAGTATTGCAGCTCCTCGGCCAGCCGCACATCGCCGTAGGTGACCGCGGCGCCGGTCTCCGGGTCGCGCGCCCAAACCACGTCGTAGACCGAGTCCACGTCCTGCATGAAGGCGCACAGGCGCTCCAGTCCATAGGTCAGCTCGGCGCAGATGGGGTCGAGATCCAGTCCGCCGCACTGCTGGAAGTAAGTGAACTGGGTAATCTCCATCCCGTCCATCATCACCTGCCAGCCTACGCCCCAGGCGCCCACCGTGGGGCCTTCCCAGTTGTCCTCTTCGAACTTCAGATCGTGCTTGCCGAGGTCGATGCCGATGGCTTCAAGCGATTGAAGGTAGAGCTCCTGCACGTTGGCCGGCGGGGGCTTGAGGATGAGCTGGAATTGGGTGTGGCGGAAGAGCCGATTGGGGTTCTCGCCGTAGCGGCCGTCGGCCGGACGGCGCGAGGGCTGTGCGTAGCCCACCTTGTAGGGCCTGGGCCCGAGAACCCGCAGAAACGTCTCCGGCGCCATGGTGCCCGCGCCCACTTCGACGTCGTAGGGCTGCTGGAGGACGCAGCCGCGCGCGGCCCAAAAGCTCTGCAGGCGGAACAACAGTTCCTGAAAGGTGAGCGCGGAGGGTTTGGGCGTGGATACGGCGGTATCCGGCGAAATGATTGATGAAGACAATGGAGGACTCACTCTCGACGGGACTACGGTCATTTTATCAGCCTGGGAGGAGTCGTCCGCAACGAAGGGGATTTTCGCAGAGACGGGATGAATGGAAACTCTGAAACGGTTCCAGCTCTCGACCTCGCACTCCCTCAGAGGCAAAGCCCGCGTTGATTTTGCAACATTTGTGGCACGCGACCCAGAGGGTACCCCGGTCGTGCCCTTTCAAATCAGCGACTAAATCAGAGGTTCCCTACAGCCGGACGAGGACTTCGGCGGTACGGAGCTTGCGTTCGAGGTGGCGTTCGAGGGCCTGGAGGGTGAAGCGGCGCAGGTCCTGGGCGCGGCGGCGGGGCCAGGGCTCGGCGGCAAAGGCAGAGGCCGGCGCGCGCAGCATTCGCTGCGCTAGGAGCCAGGAATCCGGCGAGAGGGCGCTCGAGTTGCCGTTGCGATGGACGGGGCAGAACAGGCCGTCGCCCAGGGTGTTGAAGCTGACCTCGCCGGCCGTGAGCGGCTCGCCACAGGCCGTGCAGTGGCCGATGTCGGGGAGCAGGCCCATCAGGCGGGTCATCCAGAGCGAGAAATAGGTGAGCGGCATCCACGGCTGCTCCACTGTGGTCTGGTCGAGGACAGACAGCAGCAGGCGGAAGACCGTTTCCTGCGGATCGTGCTCGGGCAGGGACTCGTCGAGCACCTCGGCAAAAAAGCTCAGGACGGCCATGCGCACGTGGTCGACGGGGGCCGAGAGCGGCGAGCGGACGATTTCCAGTTGGTCGAGGCGGACCAGTTCCTGGCGGGGGCGCTCGGCAAACCAGGCCCGGGCCACCGTCATAGGCTCCAGCGCCCCGCCAAAGCGTTTGCGGCTCTTGAGGGCCGACTTGGCCACGCCTTTTAACCGGCCGTAATCGCGCGTGAAGAAGCTCACGATCAGGTCGGCCTCATGGACGGGCCAGGTGCGCAAAACCACGGCTTCCGAGGTGAGCACGCTCATGCGTACTATCTTCGCATCGCGGGACGATTGCGTTGGAGCAGGCAGGCGCGTCGGAGGTTGGGAGTAAGGAAATCCGGCAATCTGTAAGGACAATTCAGCAAATAAAGGAGTAGAATAGAAATGTCAGGCAGGATATCAAAGGGAAAGGAATCAAAATGCCGACTGCAACGATGACTTCCAAAGGCCAGATCACCATCCCGGTCCAGATTCGGAAGGCTCTTGGCCTGAAGCCCGGAGTCCGGGTCGATTTCTGCGAGATCGAGGACGGCGAATACGTGCTGCGGCCAAAGACGGGCTCGATTATGGAAATGAGAGGGTGCCTGGCCTACACTGGCCCGACAATCACGATCGAGGAGGTGCATGATGCAGTTCTCGATCGGGCGGCTGCGCTAGACAGGGCAACCCTGAGCGACGCGCTCGAAAAGCAGCCCGATGGAGAGGCCGCGTGATCGGACTGGATACCAACGTCCTGGCGCGCTTTTTTCTGCAGGATGACCGGCTGCAAAGCCCAAAAGCCGATACAATCATGAACTCTCTGACGGTGGAGGATCCGGGCTGGGTAGGGGTGGCGACGATCCTCGAGTTGGTGTGGGTGCTGGAGAGCAAGAATCGTTTTAAACGAAAGACGATTACCATGACCCTCAATCAACTTCTGAGGCGGGAGGAGATCGTGATTGAGCAGCCTGAGTGCGTTCAAGGCGCCTTACTGCTTTTCCGGAAGGGCAAGGCGGATTTTGCGGATTGCCTCATCGCCGTCTCCGCTCGGGCTGCTGGCTGCAACCGGACCATGACTTTCGACCGCACCGCCGCGCGGGATGCCGGGATGCAACTGGTCGGTTGAGGACCACGCGCAAGCCAAACCCCCGTAGGCTACCAAAATTTTCCGGGCGGATTCCACAGGGGCGACGGTTAATATAGGAGCAGAGGTTCCAAATGCCCTCCGCAATGGTCACCTTCAACGGCCGCATCACCCTTCCCCCGCATGTCCGCAAACAGCTTGGACTGAAGACCGGCGATAGCGTTGAGTTCGTTGAAATCGGCAATGGTCACTTTGCTATCGCACCAGGTCAAGGTCCGACGACCGGCTCGATTCAGGACTCGACCAAGGAAGTGAGCCGCGAGCACAAAGGCTGGATGCCAAGGCTGGAATTCTCCGCCACCGCCGAAGAGCCGCGCTTCAAAGAGCTGGACGAGGCAATCCACTAGAGCGCAGCGTCGCGGCGTGACAAGCAAACATCTTCGCCGATCAAGGCGAGTTTCCGCGGCCTGCGGGCGAGCTGCGCTTTGCGTGGGTCATTTGCGCTTTGCGCAGACACAAACGTGCGTTCCGTTGGACGGAACGCACGTGGTGGCAAAGCTCAGATTTGCGGTAAAGCGGACCGGCTCTTAGCGGCCGAAGTACTGCGCGTTCTTCTCCGTAAAGTGCACCCATTTCTCCGGCAGGTCGTCCTGCGCAAAGATGGCCGAAACGGGGCAGGCCGGGACGCAGGCGCCGCAATCGATGCACTCGACGGGGTCGATGAAGAGCTGAACGGCCTCGGCGTGGCCGTCTTCGTCCTTTTTGGGGTGGATGCAATCGACAGGACAGGCGTCCACACAGGCGGTGTCCTTGGTGCCGATACAGGGTTCTGCAATGACGTATGCCATCTTTGAATTCTCCGGAGAGTGACGTCCTCGACGCTGATAGTAGCACAGGAACCCGAAGGCTGACTCGCCCGGTTGCAACCCGGTTTTGCCATGCGGGAAGGGGGAGAATCAGCCGAAGCATTCCGACCCGCATCCGTGCCAGCCTACACTCTCGCCGCCAGGCCGGTGAGCGGTGGCCTGCAGTCACGTCAGCTCCGATGTTTACGCCGATGCGCCTTGGCGCGGTTGTGAAGTCAGGCTAATTATTTCAGTACGGCCATTGACGGAATCCAACCTGCGACCTAAAGTCCCATCATATTCCTTCAATGCTCTCAAGAGGCCACCCATGAATCGTACCTTGCTCCAGTCATTGGCGGGAACCATCCTGATGCTTGCGACAACGATGGGCTGCACTCAGAATCAAAAATCTTGTGTCGATACCGCACCGCCGTCGATCTGGGTGTGGAAGACCCCGTACCCCTTTCAGGCAGGGGCTGAAAAAGCGTTTGACGAGTTGTATCACGGGCCATGGAGAGCGCAGGTTGACGTTGTCTTATACGCGACGCCGCGCGGTCACCGTGTAGTGGGGAAAGTCAAGGCAGGAACCGTCGTGAAGGCTCTTGTCGCAGAGAGCATTGTTGTTCATCCTCTGCGTTTTGTGGCAGCCCAGGATTTTCGGGTCGTGAAGAGTTCCATCGCCTCAAACGTGCAGGTCGCTACTGTGCATAAAGGCGATGTGTTCTGGGTGCTCAACCTTCAGGGCGAAGGTGGATTCTCCGTCTGGTGGCGTTGCAGCGTCGTCGGGTGGGACTCGGCGGAGCCCGGCGACGTCGATACAGATCGATTGGAACTCCTGGGAACGAATGAGGTGAGGTGGGTCAAAGTTCAAGATAAGAAGACCGGTTTGTCCGGTTGGATCAAGGATTTTGACAAGCTCGAACCTGCCCAACCGACAACAAAAGCCGTAGGCTAGAGCGGAACCAGAGTAACTGTGACCTCACCAGTTTCGTGCAGGGTCGCCGCTCCCTGGTGGTCGCGTCGACTTGAACGCTGTGGTTTCGGGATACATCTACTCTGGTTCCGCTGTAATCTTCCGAGTGAGAGCCGCTGCTTCGACGCCCACACTGATCCATGCGGCTATCCCGCTGCCTCGGTACGCAGTGCGCGGCGCTCGGCAAACTCGCGCGGGGTGGGGATGGGCGCCAGATCGCGGCCGGCAAACATCTCCTTGAACAGGCCCACCAGCTCGGCGTGAATCAGGCCGTTGGAGGCGAGAACTTCACGGCTGTTGAGGCGGAACGGGCCGCCGGCAAAGTCCGACATCCGGCCGCCGGCCTCTTCCACCAGCAGGAAGCCTGCCGCGGTGTCCCAGGGGTTCAGGTTGAACTCCCAGAAGGCTTCGAGGCGTCCACTGGCCACGTAGGCCAGGTCGAGCGCGGCCGAGCCGGCACGGCGCACGCCGTGCGAGCGCAGCGTGAACTCATGGTAGAAGTGGACGTTGGGGCTATCGTGGCGTTTGCGGCTGGGAAAGCCGGTGGCAACCAGGGCCTCGGCCAGCTCGGCTGTTCGCGAAACCCGCATCGGCTTGCCGTTGACGCGCGCTCCGCGTCCGCGCTCGGCGGTGTAGAGCTCGTCGCGCATGGGGTCGTAGATGACCGCGGCTACGATGGTTCCGTCCTGCTCGGGAGCGATTCCCGGCGGTCTTTGTTCCAGGCCCAGCGAGACGCAAAACTGGGGAAAGCCATGGGCGAAGTTGGTGGTGCCGTCCAGCGGGTCCACGTACCAGCGGAACTCGCCTTCCATGCGGTCGCGTGTTCCCTCTTCGCCGTATACGCCGTGCTCGGGGAATGCCTCGGCGAGGCGGGTGCGGATCAGCTTTTCGACCGTGCGGTCGGCCACGGTGACCAGGTCGACGTCGCCCTTGTACTCGGTCTCGACACCCTGCGAAAAGAACTCGCGCAGCCGCCCGCCGGCTTCGCGCGCAATGGCCGAAGCCGCGGGAACCCAGACAAGTTCGGCTTCGGGGGCGGTCACGAAGCTTCTCCGCTGGAGTCGGTGTCGCTGGAGGCGGGGCGGCCCGCGCTTCGGACGCGCGGCTCGCGCCGCCGGCCGGCCTCGGAGATGCTGCGCACCTGGTGCTTGTAGATGAACAGGTTCGGTTGGCCTTCGCGGGTGAGGCGCAGCATGGTGTCGTCGAAGTACTCGATCCAGCCGCGAACTGTCTCCCCGTCGCGCAGCTTGACGGTGACGACCACCTGTCGGTCGCTAAGGGAACGCAGGTAGAGCGCCTCCTGGCCGGTATCGCCCGGCGGAGGCGCCTTGGAACGGTGGCGCGAGGAAAGCGGGGAGGTCATGATGCCATTTTAGATGCAGCGCGGCGGGAGGAAGCCGCAGCAAGCCGAATTAGCGGGCTATTTCCCTTTTCATCAAGCAAAGCATTGATAATAGTGCGTTGCAGGCAGGTCAGTTCTTCGTGGCAGGCGCGTCGCCGTAGTAGCCGGTTTTGTGGCGGATGTTGAAGTCCTGGGCGGCGGCGCGGGGGACTTTGACTTCGATGCGATGAAAGGTTCTTCCCGGTTCCTGGTTGTGCGGGTAGTAGCCGATCAGGTATTGGGTGCGCAGGTCGTCGCTGACCTGGGCGAAGGCCTTGTCGAGGCCGCCCTCGGCGACGTAGAAGCTTTTGCCGCCGGTCTGCTCGGCGAGGGTGATCAGGGCGTGCTCGCCGCCCAGATCGCGGCCGGCGCTGGCCTCGATGGGCACGTCGATGATGGAGTAGATCATGACCTCGTGGCGCAGGGCCGCCTCGAGGGCCTCGGCGTAGGTGGTGCTCTCGGCCGTGTCGCCGCCGTCGGAGACGAGCACCAGCACGCGGCGGCCATCCTTGCGGCCCAGGCCTTCGGAGCCGAGCAGAATGGCGTCGTAGAGCGCCGTGGCGTTGTCGGCGCGCAGATTGCCGAGGCCGCGATCGATGAGGGCGACTTTGTTGGTGAAGGGGGTGAGCTCCTTGACGTCGGTGGCGAACTGCAGCAGGCTCATCTGGTCCTGCGGGCGGAGAATGGCGTGGACGAAGCGGCGTGCGGCGTCGGCCTCCTCGGCCAGATCCTTCTTGACGCTGCCGCTGGTGTCGATGGCCAGGGTCAGGTTCAGCGGCAGCTCCGACTGGCGCTCGAAGACGGCGATCTGCTGCGGACGGCCGTCTTCGGTGACGGCAAAGTCCTCGCGTGTGAGGCCGCCGACGATGGCGCCATTGCGGTCGGTGACGTTGACGAAGACGCTGACCAGCTTGACGTCGAGGTGCAGCGTTGTCTCCTGCGCGGGGAGGGCTGTGGCCGGCCAGGCGAACAGCAACAGCAAGAACAGCAGGCGGAGGGATGAAGTTTCAGCCCTCATGCGAAGCCTCCGGCTCGACGGCCAGGGCGGCGGGAAAGGGCTCGCCGCCTGCCCACACGGCTCCGTCGGCAAAGGTCTCTCTCTTCCAGATGGGGACAGTTTTCTTGAGCGTGTCGATGAGCCAGCGGCAGGCTTCGAACGCCGCGGCGCGGTGCGCTGAAGCAACGACGATGAGCACACTGGTTTCGCCCACCGTGAGCCGGCCCAGGCGGTGGACGATGGTTACGTGGCGAACAGCAAAGCGGGCGCGGGCTTCGGCGGCCAGTTCGCGCATTTGCTTTGCGGCCATCTCTTCGTAGGCTTCGTAGTCAAGATGGAGGGTTTGACGGCCACGGGTGTTGTTGCGCACGATGCCATCGAAGACCACCACGGCGCCGTCTGCGCCCTGTTTGGCCGCGGCGATCAGAGGTTCGGCTTCGATCGGATCGCGGGTGAGGGCGGTGAAGACCTCGGGAGTTGCGCCGCCGGAGACGGGGGGAAGCAAGCCTACTTCATCGCCCTCGCGCAGCACGTGTTCTCCGGTGGCATATTCGGCGTTCACGCTGACCGCGATGCCGCGCAATGCGGGGGCGGACTTTTGCGCGCGCAGGCGGTCGAGCAGCGCAGCGACGGTTGCGCCTTCCGGCAGCTCGACCGTGGCCGCGGCGCCCAGCCAGTCTTTCAACACCCCAAAGCAAAGAACTCGCACGTGCATCACGCTTAAAAGAATACCGCCTGCCGGTTAGACGCAGCAGGCGGCAATCAGTCGGCTGGGCGCTCAGCGGGCGCTAAACAGGTGCTTGTTCCAGATCCCCGTTCCCTCAGGGGCTAAAGCCCTCGCTTATTCTCGGCTCGTTGCGGCACGACTGAAGTCGTGCCCTGGCACTTCTAGAGCGAAACCAGAGTAGGTGTGCCCTGTTGAGTCTCGTGCAAGGTCGCCGCTCTCTGATGTCGCGTCGACTTGAAGGCTGCGGTTTCGGGGTACAGTCACTCTGGTTTCGCTGTAGCCTCTCCCGTTGAGGTTTTCCGCAGCCCAAAAACCCCTGCTCCCTCCGGAAGGTTCAATTCAAAACTGCGGCGACAGGCGGCCGGAACTCACACCATCTTGTAGAGGAAGCCGGTGGGGGTGCCCCACAGGTTCCTGGCGCGGTCGTCGTAGAAGACGCTGAACTCGATGCCGGCGATGTCGTAGTCGAACAAGGGAACGCGGTCGAAGGTGTAGTCGCCGCGCACCGAGTACTCGTCGCCGCTGCAGTCGATCATCAAGGTATCGCCGGTCGATAGCCGCTCGGGATGCGTGAGCAGCATGCAGCCGATGGAAAACACGCCCAAGCCAAACTCGTTGCCGGCCATGGACACGCGGGTGCGCCGCGCAGACGATCCGCGATGCAGCTTCCCAGCCTGCGCACCGACCACCAGGATGTCGTTCCCCTGCTGCTGCCCGGACAGGATCTTTTCTGCCAGCCTGGAGCGCTCGCTCTGGCGCAGAAACTTGTCGCCCAGCTTGCCGACGATGCGGTTTGAGAACTTGCGTCGGGTGGCCAGAACCTCCAGCACCAGCTCCACGGCTTCGTTGTAGGTGGGCGCCAGGGCCTGCCAGCGCGGAACGGCAAACCATGCCTCCGCTCCCTCCGGCAGCGGCTTGCGCGAGAGCCGTTCATGGCAATTGCCCAGGGCGGGAAAGAGCTTTTTCAACTCCGTCACCTGCGCCTCCAGCGGCCGCACCCGGTAGGTGGGAGGGTAGACGCGGCTGGAGCCCACCTCCTCGTCCTTGAACTTGTCGCTCACCGTGTGCCGGTGCACAATTTCGACCACCCGTTCAGCCACTTCGGCCTTGAGCTTCCGGCCCATGTCGAGAACCGACTGCGCGCTCTGCCGGTCGAGCTGTTCGATCGCCGTCCGATAGGCCTCCTGGACGGCATCGCCCAGAAACTCCTGCAACAGCCGGTTCTGCTGCTCGGTGGTATTGCCCGACAGGTGCAACGGAACAATCTGATGAGGAGTTACCTGCGAAGTCGCCATGGTCACCGCTTCTCGTGCGCATCCGCGCACTGGATTCTTCAGTCTTTATCGGCGGGAAGGCACATTACTTCAGTGCGGCTGCGGGAAGCGAGAAGAATCTGCTCCGCCTGCAGAGGGTCCATGGTCCATGGGGAAATCTGTTTGCATTGGAACCCGCCTTGAACAGCCGCGAGCCCTGGCTTTCCAGCGGAATCGGCAAAATTCAGACGAGAAATGAGGCCTCCCCGTTGATCTCTGTATCGAGGAGCGATACAGTGGGAGGCAACCATGCGGATGCACAACCCACCCCATCCCGGGAGGATCATCAAGGAAGCCATCCAGGCCATCCCCATGAGCGTCACTGGATTCGCGGCGCACATCGGTGTGTCGCGAGTTGCCCTGTCCCGTGTCCTGAACGAAAAGGCCGGAGTTACGCCGGAGATGTCCATCAAGATCAGCGAGGCCTTTGGCCAGAACTCCCCGGAGATCTGGTTCAATATTCAGAACGATTACGATTTCTGGCAGGCATCCCATAAGCGGACCGCACGCAAAAAAATTGAGCCGCTCCATTCCGCAGCCGCCTGACGACGCATTGCGATCCGTTTTATCGCTCCGCTTCCAACTGATTCCCAAGAGGACTTGCACTGCCAAGCCGTCAATCATGGCCTGGATAGGTTGAAGGCCAGCAGGTTCGCCGGCCTTGCTCCACTCTCTCCGATTGTGCCCGTCGGCAATCCCGCTTACGCTACCGCGCCCACCGCAACCTCGGGTTCAGCCCGCTTGGTATCCGGACGGGCCTTCAATAACGGCAGGGCCACGGCCAGC
>Ga0209517_10005457_pt1 | contig 16198 bp, 13 predicted proteins | sample PeaSoiMetSII2010_FD_187695 | JGI IMG/M metagenome (GOLD analysis project Ga0209517, IMG submission 187695) | Peat soil microbial communities from Weissenstadt, Germany - SII-2010 (SPAdes) (version 2) | ecosystem: Environmental > Terrestrial > Soil > Wetlands > Peat | place: Germany... | reverse complement strand
CTGGGAGGCCAGGCCGCCTTTCCTTCTTCGGCTGCGGCCTGCCAGATGATGGCGCAGAGATCCGCGATCTCGTCCCGGGACAATCCAGTGGTATGATACATGTGACGGCCTGCGTTCTTGAGAATTGCGTTGTGGTAACTCAATTCTCCCGGAAAGCGGGCCGTCTTTTAGTATTGACACGCCCTTGTGACGAGTCGGTTTGTCCCCTCCCTGAATAAGCTTCAATATATGATCGACCAGAAAGTCCACGCCATTGTCCGTTCCCAGTGCCGCGAGAACAGAACGCACTTGGGTGAACGCCTTAGGCAAGCCACCTGCTCCCAGTACGCGCAGATAGTCCTTCGCCCAAGTCGCCGGAAGCGTCGCCTTGACTTCGCATGCAATCACATAATATCCGAGCGTGGCTTCACGTGAGATCACTAGGAGATCTATATCTGGAAGCTCTGCCGACACGCATTTTAGCGATACGTTCGTCCCGACAAGAAAACCAGCATCCCGAAGCCTTGATGCGACTAGTTCAACAAAATTGCTGCCAAGCTCCTGGCTTACATTACGCAGAAACTGTTCGGGCGATCTTGCAGCCTGAACTCTCAGCCACTGCGCTGGACCGTCCGAGCCGATAAAGCGCTCGGGAATCATGACATAGTCGGGAAGGTCTTCGTGATCAATAATACCAAAGTACATCGGCGGCAGCCGGTTGCATTTCTTTGAATAAGAAAGGTCACCGAGTACTAGATTGACCTCGGCAATGTCCAGCTCGGTATTCATACATATTTCTGTCGGCAACAATTTCTTAGAGTACATGAAAGTTGCCCACGTGCCGTTAGCATTGGCGAAATACCGATGGTAGATAGCTTTGGCCAGTAGGAATCGGTACACTGTCAGGAATGCAGAATAGCTATATCCACTCAGCTCAATGGTAGAGCCGAGGCCCCCCAGGATCTCGAATTGACTGGAGATACGAGCATCAGCCTCTTGTGCCACCAGTTCAAGGGCCCTAACGATGTGCGCGCCCTGGCCTAGCTCATCTTGGCCGCGGAGAAGCCCCATTACCTCGTCGACCAGCGCACGGTCATTTGAGTGCAAGTCCGACAAGATTAGGCTCTCGAATTGTAGTATTGGGCAAACTGCCGAGGAATCGACCGATCCTTGAATGCGATGTCAACCGTGTCGCCTTTGAACGTCCAGGTAAGAGAATCCGGCGCATTGTACGTGTAGTACAGATACTCCCTCAACATGAAATAATGCGACATGAAAGTCAGGTCACTAATAAACGTCGGCCCGAAGGCTTCATCTACTGCGGCGCCCCCACTGCGGCATATAAGCTCTGGCAGCGCCACGTCGAACCCACGAGAAAGATGGTCGGCCATCGCCAATGACCCCGCCGACTCTCGCTGGTCAGAAAAAGCGAGAGATATGGCTCCCGCCGAGTCGATGATTACCCGAGCGGGATCGTAACTAAACAGCCTCTTCGCGCCTAGCTCTTTATCGAGACTCCGCTCGAAGCTTTGAATCCTCTGATAAGCCGATGACATTTCCGTTAGAACTCCATTTCGGCGACTACGGATTCGGGAGAAAGGTTTTTATCGAGAAGCCATTATTCCGATGAACACAGGAGGGAGCAACCGCACTCCCAGGAAGCGTCCAAGCATCTGCCTGGCCGGGTACATGGCAGGCTCTTCTGCGGGCACACCGAGGTCGAGGCAGTCAACCCAGTGCCCGAGCCGCTCGCGGACGAGCTGGATCGTGGTTAGCTGTAGGCCTCAACCGTAAGCCACCAGAAGTAGCCGTCACGATCATGGCGGGTCTTCTTCGTCGGCTCGGCTAGATGGGACAGTCGGCCGCGGCCAGCTCACAACTTCTCGGCACACTCCTGTACCAGCCGATTCACCCACGCTCGGGGCGGCAAATCGTCCATGCCAAGCAGGTCGGTCTTGTCGGAGATCTGGCGGTGGAGGACATCGTCGCCTTGCAGCTTGAAGTCGAGCAGCCTCTTGACGTATCGCTTGTCGGTCTGACTCCACGGGTAGCTGTTCGCTGCCTCCGTGAAGGTCGCGCAGCCGAGTATCGGGGGGATGTGGTCAAGGATCGCCCGCAACAGGGCATGAGCTGCGTATGCGTTCTCCCGAGCGTAGTTGTCGTTCAGCTCATCGATGAGCTGCAACAGTTTGGCACAGTCAAGTTGGCTCGCTCCGTCTTTGGCCCGGATCGCTGCGATCAGCCTCTCTTCGACATATGGAGCGGCCCTGCGAGACGGCGCGATAGGCAGAACCGGGACGGACGGGACAGCCGCGTTGCCTGGCGGCTCGCTAATGAAGCGATCGGTGACATCCTCACCCGTACGGGCAACGCGCCAATCCTCTGATACCGGCGTGAGGAGTTCCTGTCGGCCGCGTTCCGCCTGGACACTCGGGCGCAGTTCTGCAGACGGCTGCCCAGTCCGGCTGATACGGATCTTGGTCAGGTCGTCGATCGGGATGGTGCGACCGCCTACCACAATCGGCAGGCCCTCGCGATACGGCTCCAGGAACCTGGAGATTAGATCGTCGTACGACAGGTCGAGACCGACGTCATCGCGACGGCGCGATCTGGTCGATATCCGGATGTGATAGTAACCGGCATCGGGGACGATCTCGTCAGGCTCGGGGACGGTTGCCTCTGCGTTAGGCCAAAGCCCGTCAGGTTGGACCTCCTCCAAGACGCTCGTATCAAATGACGATCCCTCGCGGAGCCAGCTCACCCGCGCCGCCGCGCAGTCCTCTGCTGTCTGGACGTCCCGGAAGCGCCAGATGCCCGATCCGACATTGACGTACCAGTCGTCGGGCGTTCCGCCACTCCCGCCAAGTCCCCAGTGATCGAGCTGGAGCATGGCGTAGAGCCGACGCAGCGGACCGATGTCCGTCTCATGGAGGTCCAGGTGCGCCCGGACTTCGGCCGAGGTGACTCGGGGCATGGTCTCGACCGCGCCAGGCGTCGGCTCGAAATCTACTTCCTTCTCGGCCAGCCAGCGGAGCAGACGAACGAAGTGGTCGATGTCGTCGTCGCTGCCGTCGCAGGCGGCGATGCCCTCGATGGTCAGCCGGAGAAGATCGTCTGGGTTCGGACGGTAATTCCCCGGCCTCGGCCGCAGCAACAGTGACTCCGGGATGGTCTGTACGACAGCGCCCGTATCCATCGCCTTGGCCCGGCGCATGGGGCGGTCGACACTGATGAACGTCGGCCAGGTGCCGTCGGCCCGGAACTTGTCGTAGACGGCTTGGAGCAACTGACGTTGGTCGGGAGCCAATGACACGTCGTTGGTCACAGCGACCGGGCTCCCTTCTTACTCTGTGTTGGCGCACCATAGGGTACGCGCCCAGTGCGTCAGCTGAGGGATCACGAACTGTTGGACCCGGTCAGCCAGTTAGGCGACGTAGTAGGCCCGCAAGCGTCGTACGCCTGGTGGTGTGTCGCAGCCAGCCGGGTAGCTGTGCGGCTAGACTTCTGACCGAACGTCCGTTCGATCAGGATGGCACGTCACCGTGGACCGGGACCCAGGACGACAGCGGTTCCGAATGGCTAGCAGGAATCTATCCGTGCATTCCTGGATACAGGTGAGATCATGAAGCAGCGCATGCGTGTCTTCGAACTGGCCAGCGAGCTAGGTGTTCGGCTGCCTGTGATCATCCATATCGCTGAGGACCTCGGCCTTCCTGTGCGGCGTGGAGTGGCACAACTCACGCCCCGACAGGAAACGCTGATCCGGGACGAGTTTTCCAGAGGTACCTGGAAGGATCAAGGCCAGCGCCGCAAAGACTCGCGGGAACCCTCGCGACCACAAGACGCACTGCGGTACGCCAAGTGCGAGTGTTGTGAGCTGACCTTCACTTACGGCGACAGTAACGGTCTTGAGCGACCGCGATGGTGTCAGGACTGTGCGGATCACTACCAGACTGCTGACGAAACTTCAGAACGTGCCATTGCCCGCTATGCCAATCACGAACAGGCCACGCGAGCACGATGGCAGTACGCGAGCCAGAGAGCCACGGAGTACGCAAGTCGGATGAAGATGGCGTTTGAAAGTCGTCAGAAGTGGAAAGCGGCACTAGTAGAAATAGCGCTCGGTCATGAGCTAACTAATGAAGGTAACTGCGCATGCGGGGCAAGTGAATCTCCGTGTGCTACGATTCGGATGCTCGAATATGCGAACCGAGGAATTGCAAGACAAGTGGAGCGGCTGACGAGCCTCTCGCGCGAGGAACTTGAACGGGAACTTTACGCCGACGAACCCTGGCGAGTGGATCTAAGGGCCGATGATGACCCTGCATCCGGGTTCAATCAACCAGCTGCATAGAGCAAGGTCAGACGAATGGCCGGGGGCCGGCTCGCCCGCGCTGCTGCTGCCCGGACTGACCGCAGCGGATAGGCACGGGCTGGGATTACACAGCTTGACAGGCCCCGTATGAGGTCCATGTAAGTGTCGCATCCGGTGCCATGCAGGCGAGCCAGGTTTGCCTCGCCCAGAGTGCCTTGGCTGTTCGAACGACGGCCCTGCTCGTAGACTTCAGCGACATCGGGGTACGCATGCCGCCACGTTTTGTAGGGTCCGCCAGGCACGCGCCCAACCGGCCGCCCCGTCATCGCTGCCCCGCGAGGATGAGTTCACTAGTAATGGTCGGCATGTACGTAAGCAGCGACTCGCTCCTGCCAACGACACTCCCGCCAGCCAAGGGACCACCGGCCGCGGAGCCCCGAACCGGAAATGTGACCCGCGCTGCACCCCGTGGAACCGCAGAGCACGGACGGCCTACTGAACCCGGACGGGGTTACTTCAGGCCAGGCCCAAGGCTACCCTCCGCCTTCCTCGTCCAATGGGCGAGATTGCTTCGGCTGGCCGCGGTGTCCGGGTGCTCGGGACCAAGTATCCGCTCCCGCATCGGCAGCAGCGCGGCGAATTGAGCGCGGGCCCCTGCTGGGTTCCCCGCCTGGCCTGTCCAGCGCGCAAGGCTGTGGCGGATGTACAAGGTGTCCGGGTGCTCCGGTCCCCGGACCCGCTCAAACACGGGAAGCAACACCGCGAACTGGTCCCGCGCACCCGCCGCATCCTTCACACCTCCTGTCCAGCGGGCCAGGCCAGCGCGGCCGTTCAGGGTGTCTGGGTGCTCCGGGTCCCGGACTCGCTCAAACACGGGTATTAGCGCAGCGAACTGGTCTCGTGCCCCTGCCGCATCGCCGGTCTCGCCGGTCGACCAGGCGAGGCCAGCGCGGACGGCGAGAGTGTCGGGGTGCTCGGGGCCGAGGATCCGCTCAACTAGCGGCAGCAGCGCAGCGTACTGGTCTCCGGCACTTGCCGGATCCTTGGCCGCCCTGGTCATGCCGGCAATGTTGGCGCGGACGCCGAGGGTGTCCGGGTGGCTGAGGCCGAGAACCCGCTCTACCACGGGCAGCAGCGCTGCGGCCTGGTCGCGGGCAGTCACTGCATCGCCGGCCAACCCGGTCCAGCGGGCAAGGCGGTTCTGGATCGTGAGGGTCTCCGGGTGCTCCGGGCCCAGGACCTGTTGAGCCTTGAGCAGCAGTGCGGCCAGCTCATCTCGTGCCCTGGCAGGCTCCCCTGCCTCCCCCGCCTGGTCGGACTCCCGCGCTGAAGCCGTAAGAGCCATTAGGTCGGTCGGCGATTCGGCCGGTCGCTCGGCCTGCTCCACGGGCCTGCGGCCGGTGGGTCGTCCGTCGGCGGCCTGAGCGCGTGAGGTCTGGCCGGTCGGGCGCGAGACCAGAGCCCCGGTTTCGCTGTCGATAGCCCCGCCCTGCCCGATCTGCAGCGCTTGGTCTGCGCTTTCTTGCAGGAGCCGGTTGACCCCGGCCCGAGGCGGCATGTCATCGATGCCGAGCAGATCGCGCTTGTGCGAGATCTGCCGATGCAGAACGTCATCAGCCTGGGTCCTGAAGTCGAGTAGCTTGCGCATGTAGGCCTTGTCGGTTTGGCTCCACGGGTAGTTGTTGACGACAGCGGTGAAGTTCTTATGGCCGAGCATCGGTGGGATGTGGTCAAGGATCGCCCGCAGCATGGCATGCGCGGTGTAGCCATTTCCGTGGCTGTAGTTCTCGTTGAGCTCGCTGATGAGCTTCAGCAGTTTGGTGCAGTCCAGCTGCGGCATGTCGGCTCTGGCGCTGATGCCGGCAATCACCTGCGCATCGATGTACGCGGGCGGCCGATCTGGAGCTATCTGCTGACGGGGCGGCGTCTGGCCGCTGGCAGTACGTGCGAAGATCACTTCCTCCGAGGATTGGTTCACCGACTGGACGCGCCAGCCGGCCGCCCTCCAGGCTTGCGCCTCAGGGTTGGCGCCATTTGCCCACCACGCCCGGTGGATGCGCGCGGATGCCGGCAGCTGACCTACAAGGTTCTCGATCTCGGCGAAGGTCATCGCCACTTCATTGCCAGCCTGGCCCGCAAGATGTTCGCGCAGCGCGTCGTATTTCGAGCGCGCGGCCTGCTTCTGGACCTCAGGGACTAGCCGCGATCGGTCCGCGCGCACATACAGGCCATGGTCTATGCGCTGCAGCAACGGCGCCCGGCGCGCAAGGCCGGGGTGATTCCGGGCGCGGTTAGCAGCGTTGCCCGTCGCTGCCTGGATATGGGCACCCAGAGTCGACTCCCGCACTTCCGGGTGATGACGGCGGAACCATTCCACGATCTCGCTACGCCGGAATGGCTCGTCAAGCTGGTCGGCGCACTCCGCCAGCATGGACCACACGCTCATAGATACCAGTGTGAGCCAGATACGGCAGTCACCGGATCGATGTGCGCAGATGGCCGCTATGGCAATGTCTGATTGATGGGCGGGCGGGGTCGCCAGATCCCCACTCTGCCTACCCGACTGCGTCCGCGAACTGACCCGCGATTCCAGTGCGCTTGACCAGCCTGCCCCAGCGCTCGTGACGGCCGTACTGGGCGGCGATCACCCGTCCGCTCGGCAGCGACCCGTCCGGCGCCCGGTTCGCCACCGCCCACTGCCACGCCTGCCGCCGCAGGTCATGGCCAGCGGCCGGCCGGCCGTGGTGCGCCCCACGGGGCGCGGGCGCGGCCCGCAGCGACAGCCGTTTCCCGCCCAGGCGGCCGGGCCGGTGATGACGCGGCCGACCTAACGACCGAGGCGGCGGTGCGGCGGACCTGGCGCATCAGCAGCTCATTCTCTGGGGGTACAAATAGCCCAGAAAGATACATCTCATCGTCCTGCCAGGTCAGGACTTGATCAACATCGGCGTAGCCGCGCAACAGGTGTTGCGCCAGAGGCCCTGGCCCGAGGGACTCGCCTCAGAGCAGCAGCGACAACGAACACTACACCCATGGAGATGTGCTGCAAAAGCTCTCCGACAGGCACTCCGGCGCAACGTCACGAGACAGGCGGAGGACCCCTGGAGAAAGCTCGTACGAGCCGATCAGCGCGAAGGTCGGCCACGCCGCGATCACCCGGCCTGTTACTGTCGGCTCAGCCACTGCGACGTTTGCGGCCAGGCTCGCTACGCTGCCGATAGCCAGAAGTGCCCACGGCATGATGCCGCCGCGATCACCGGAACGCGAGTCGGCGAGCAGCGTAGTGGACGCCGCGACGATCATCCCGTCCACCGACAGCGGGGTGAGCGGGGCGATCCACCCCAGCTGCCCGTCCAGCGCCACCAAAGCGTGCATGCAGGTAGGAAACCGTCCCCGCGACAAGCGCCAGCAAACCCACGCACCCGATCGTCGTCCGCCTGATCCACCGATCCGCCCGCCCGGTCATCGCTGATACCCGAGAACCAGCTCACCGGCGATAGCGGGCATGTACGTAAGCGGCGACTCGCGCCGCCAGCCCGGACCCGCGCAGTCGCTCCAAACCGGCCGCCAAATGGATTGTTCCGTCGTTGTGCTCTAAGAGCCGGATTAGGCGCGAAGTGAGCACGGCGCTGCAAAGCTGGTTGGATGCGATTGCGTCACGTGCGGGCCGAGAACTTCCGGGCCTTCCGGCATGCGGAGATCACACTGCCCCAGGACGGCCTTGTCCTGGTCGCCGGGGCCAACAACAGCGGCAAGACTGCTCTTCTGTCGGCATTTGATGTCATCGCTGGCGATTCCGGCGACATCATGTCGCTGCAGCACGCCGGCCAGGACGCTCCTGCTAGCGTCACGGCGACCTTCGCCCTGGCTGACGACGAGAAGCTCGTCGTGCTGGCCTCGGCCCAATCGCGGGACCAACTACTGGCTGACGGAGCGGCAGCCAGTCTGGAGTTTCTATTCATGGAGAGTCCGGAACCGCAACGTGCGGCTGGCCTAGCTGGCCTGGGGCTGACTGAGATCCGCGGTGACTGGCCCGGACATGGCATGGTGCCGCTCGCCCTGGCGCGCTGGGAGGAAGCAGGCATCAGTCACCTGTCACGTGCGGCAGCCCTGACTGGCGGCGAGCGGGATGCGCTCGAAATGACTGATCGCGGGGGTGTAGGCGGATCGCTGTGGCTCGACCAGCTGACACATTGGCCCGACCTGCCTTCCTTCGGACAGCTTCTGGTCGGCTGGCGATCGCGGTTCTACCATTTCCGGGCGCTCCGCACCGGTACTGAGCGGTCGCAGCCTCTCACAAGTCCGGCGAAGCTTGAGCCGACGGGCAGCAACCTGGCCGGCGTCCTGCATTACCTGGCTACGGATCGCCCTAGCGCATTCAGGCGGCTGGGGGACGTGATCACCGAGATCGTGCCGGACCTGGGTCGGCTGCAAGTCCGCACGGGCGGCGACCGGATGCGGGTCGTCTTCGAGGACAGCCAGGGGGATCGGAACTTGAAGGACCTCGGGACTGGCGTGGAGCAGCTCCTGATGACCCTGCTGGTCGGCCTGACTGAGGATTCGCCGTTCACGCTGGTCATCGAGGAGCCGGAGACCAACCTGCACCCGGCGGCGCAGCGGGCGCTGCTGGGCCATTTCCTGTCCTGGGCAGATGACCGGCAGATCATCGCTGCCACGCACAGCCCGGTGATGCTGAACTGGTCGCCCGGCGGCGACCGGCTCTGGCACGTCACCCGGGACGGGGATGGTTCTCATGTAGCGCTGGTCGATGCGGATCCGCTGCCGCTGCTGAGCTCCTTGGGAGTTCAACTGTCCGACGTCTTGTCGGCCGACCGAGTGCTCGTTCTCGAAGGCCCATCTGACCAGGACGTGCTGACCATCTGGTTCCCTGAGGTGCTACGCAGCCCTCGGGTCGCGGTGCTAAGCGGGCAGGGCGGCGACAATGCCCGGCACGCTGGGCGGCTGGCTGAGTGGCTCGCCGGAACGGACCGGGTCGGCTTGCGGCGGGTGCTGTACCTGCGTGACCGCGACGAGCTGCCTGCCGGGGCGCTGGAGAAGCTCAGCAGGTCACCGACTGTGCACATCCTGGCGAGACGCGAGCTTGAGAACTACCTCCTGGACCCGGCGGCGCTCGCTACCGTGCTAGGCGCGCTGCTGCCCCCAGGCACCGAGGCTCCGCCGTCAGCCGACGTGGCAACCGTGATAGACGAGGCGGCCTAGGGCTTGCGCCAGAAGATCATCGTCAACCGGGTCTGCCGCCAGGTCGGCCCCGCTAGGCCACTGATGGACCATGCCATTAGGCAGGACCTCGCCAGCGCCGGCGCTGACGCGGACCAGGTAACGACGGCGGTCCTGGAGCGGCTCATTACGGCGGACGACCTCCGCGCGCAGATCGCCGGGGCGTGGGCAGAAGCCGAGCGGGACGTCGCCAGTCAGGAGGGCGCCGAGCTGCTGGCCATCGCGCCGGGCGAGGAGATCCTTGAGGCGGTCTTCCAGAGGTTCGCCGGGCGGCGGTACGACAAACGCCGCGACGGGCCGGCGATCGCGAAAGCAATGAACCCGCCGCAGGAGATCAAGGACCTGCTCACGGCCTTCATGAGTGCCTGAAAAGCGATCCGGGCGTCAGTCACACCTCCTTGCCGACCGCGATGGCAAGCACGCGTATGCCGTAGTCATTCGCGGCGGTTGCCTCAACTGTCAAAGTAAGATCAGGCGCGCGGTGCTGAGTCGCGGCTGGTACGCCAAGCCGTCCAGCAACCTGGAATCCGACTGTGAGGGTGTCACCAGCCAACGCAGCCGTCAGATCGGGCACGTGGACTTGGAGCTGCCCAGACATCCGGTGTCCGATGCACAGCAGCGCCACTCGCGCGGCGTCACGGGCCAGAAGCTCGTAGAACGCGCTGAATATGTCGCGCGTGGCGCGGACAGGGTCGTCCACCGGGTCCAGCAAGCAGCACACGAGCATTCGAGTGGGAATTCGCGTGAGTACATCCAGGCCCAGCCAGCCGGGTGCGAGCGCATCTGACCTAGTCACCATGATGAGACTGCTCGGAATGTCCGCGTCGGCAAGTGATCCGGCAAGACGGTGACCGATGACCCATTCACTGACTAGGCCGAGGCGCCCGGCGCGGGATTCGTCCGCAAGCCATCCGCACAACTCCGCGACGGGGCCTGGCCAGGCGATGGCCTCGGAGACGCGAGGCAGGGCGAAGTGAGGGAGTACGCGCTCGCCAGCTCGCCAGGAGAGGAGATGCGGGCGATAAGCCTCCGGGAACAGGTCTGCCACTGTGCGAGGGATCGCCGCAAGCACCTCGTCGCCAAAGAGGCAGGCAACCTCGATCATCTCGTCGAACGTGAGCATCTGATCACCAGCGACAATGCGCTGAGCCGTCCGGAGATGGACTCCGAGAAGCTGGCTCAGGTCAGCGGTGAGATCGCCGCTCGACCGGCGGAGCTCGCACAGCAGAAGGTGCTGCAGGTTCAGCGCCGCAACGTGCACTGCGTCGTGATCGGTTGTTGCCAGCCAGCGCACATCGGGCGTCCCGAAGTTGCTGGGCACGGGTGGTTCCACGCCTCGCCGCCGATGGGTCACGCCGTCAAGGCTAACGACAGATTCCGCGCGCCTGCGACAGATTTTGTCGCCAGAGCTATATCTTAGGGGCGCGAGGCAGTGGATTCCGGACCAGCGGAGGTCGCTGAGGGAGGGCGAAGTGATGACGGCGGAGCAGGACCTGGCCCGCTCAGCTGTGATGGCGCGAGACGTGATCGAGTCATACCGCCAGTCGCGCATCATGATTAGCGGCTGGAGCACCCTGCTCGAAGAAGCTGCTCATTCCTTCGCGCGCATCTCAGCCGACCGGCCGCTCACCGTTGGAGCCGTGCCACTGGCGCGACTCGCGCGCACGCTAACCGCCACGGCCAGGGCGGGGCTCCAGGTCGATCACGAAACGCTTGACCTATTGAGCCAGGAGCTTCGGACAATTGTTACCAACACTCGTGTGCCAGGCATTCCCCGGCCCGAGGACGCAGACTGGTCTTTCTAGCCATCGGGCTCAGCTTCTACCGTCTCATCGTGCGCACGGCTACGAGGCCGCAAGCCCGTGAGGCACTTACTCGCATGACCGCTGAGCCGACTGCCGACATCGTTCCGCCGGTGTGGAGCACGTCGTCCACGATCAAGGCAGTTGCTCCCGACAAGTTATCCGCCACGGAGAATCCGCTCCACACGGCGTTGCTGCCACCAGCAGGCAGATCCTTCGCGGGCGGCCGGAACTCATGCGGGGTCGTCACCTTGACAAGGGGCAGCCCAAGGGCACCGCTGACACTGGCAGCAATTTGTTCCCCAAAGCTGAGATATGTCCGGTCGTGGCCAGGAACGGCGACGACGACATCGGCCGAGGCCAAGAGAGGATGTCGCCCGACTACCTTGACAAGGCGTCGGACGAGTGACCGCCCGGCTTCTGCCCTGGCTTCTGGGCTGGTGGTCCAGTACTTTCCTACATGAACGCGCTCGCCGTCGGGTGTGTTGCGCCACTCACGGGCGTCAACGCCGTCGGCGGGAATCTTGTACCAGTCCATTGCAATGGCGAAGTCGACCGACTCCATGCTCGGCAGCGTGATGACCTCAGAGAGCAGGTCCGCTAGCTCCCGAGTAGTCGGGGCAGGCAGGCCTGGCGCCTGAAGGCAGTGAGTCCACCCCGCCGAGGCGGAGCGCGCAAAGCTGGCAGGCCTGTAGCCGCCGCCTGCTATCCGCTGGAACTGGCCCGCGATCTCCGCCGAGGCACGCAGCAACAGCCGATGGCTACGCCGGTCCGCCGCCACCTCGAACAGATGGCGCTCCAGGCTGTTGCCACGCCGATCCGGCACGAACACCGGCTCGCAGTCTCCGGGCATCACTTCCTCGGAGGCAGATCCAGAGGGTATGGCGCAATGTTGCTCCACGTGCGCAACACTGTGGGGAAGGCACGCCGGACAGCCATGTGGTCTCTCGCCTCGGGAGCGGCGTACGCCGAGGCGACAGCGTTGTCAGAGGAATGTGACATAGTCTAGTCGAACAAAGGTTCGGATTGGTGACCTCGACCACATTGGGGGAACGATGCCGACTGAGTCTGGAGTCGACGCGCTCCACCTGGCCATCGCCGTCGTGCGCTACGGACGTGGTTCCCGTCGCATTGCCAGCCAACTTCGCCGCCATGGACCCGAATCGGCCCACAGCCTCTATGAGCAGCTTACGGACGACCAGCGCGACGATATCGATCACGACGCACGAGCGCTGGCCGCCACTGGCGCCCAGGCGGTACTTCTCAGCCAGAGCGGTTACCCACAGCTCCTTGCAGGTCTGCGGCAGGCCCCTCCCGCTCTCTTCTATCAGGGCAACGCCGACTTGCTCGAGATCGGGTCGATCGGGATCTGCGGCTCCCGCGACGCCTCGAGCCAAGGGCTGAGCGCAGCGTACGCATGCGGCGAAGAGGTAGCAAAATGTGGACTCGCGGTCGTGTCCGGATATGCGCGTGGGGTCGATACAGAGGCACACTCCGCTGCGCTGGACGCAGGTGGCAGCACAGTCATGGTCCTTGCCGAAGGGATCACGCGCTTCACGGCCAAGCGCTGGCTGGCCGCCAAATCGTATGACCCATCGCAGGTGACTGTGGTCTCACAATTCCCGCCGAACCAGACGTGGTCGGCAGGCGGCGCCATGAACCGGAACAGTGTGATCATCGGACTGAGCCTGGGCATGGTCGTCATTGAGGCCGGTGAAACCGGAGGCACTCTAGCCGCCGGCATGCAAGCGCTCAAGGAAAGGCGGCCTGTCATTGCCCTGGAGTTCCGTCACGACATCCCTCCAGGGAACAAGATTCTTCTCGATCATGGTGCAGTGGCGGTGCGGAGCCGTGAACAGCTCCGAGAGCGCCTGCGGCAGATCCTCGCCGGAAGCTACCCTGGCCAGCCAACTCTCGTATAGCGATCTCGCCGGGCGGCCCGCACCAGTGACTAGACCCGCAAGTCAGCAGGCCACACGTCCGTTCTCGCCAACGGGTTTGCTCCCCCTACTTGCCAAGTAGACCGCCATCAGCCAGAGCTAGGCTCTCGGCCCGGGTGCGCGGCGCTGGCGGATCGCGCTCCTCCGCCAACGTGAACTCAGCGGCGAGCCCTGCCCGCTTGACAAGGCGGCCCCAGTGCTCGTGTCGGCCGTAACGATGAGCGATCTCGCGGCCGCTCGGAAGCGACCCCTCGGCTGCCTGCTTCTCCTGCGCCCATTGCCACGCCTCCCGTTGAAGATCACGACTCATACCTCCTTGGCGGCTGTGGTGACTGATAGGACTGCCAATTTGGCTACGCGGCGGCCCAGCGAGCCCGCTGGTCAGGGCTATCGATGGGCGGGTCGGAGGTCTGGCATTCGGCCTCGTGGCGGTGCGGCGAACATGGCGCATCAGCAGCTCGTAGGAGCAAATCAGCGCGAACGACGGCCAAGCCGCGATGAGCCGCCCGGTGACCGTCGGCTGGGCCACTGCCACATTGGCAGCCAGGCTGGCGACGCTGCCGACTGCCAGGAGCGACCACGACAGAATGCCACCGCGGCTCCCCGAGCGCGACTCCGCGAGCAGGGTCGTAGATGCGGCGACGATCATCCCGTCCACTGACAGGGGTGTTAGCGCGGCCACCCACCCGGGCTGGCCGTTCATCGCAACGAGAGCGTGCATGTGCAGGTACGACACGGTGCCCGCGATCAGCGCCAGCAGCGTCACGCATTCGGTGGTCGTCCACCCGATCCACCCGTCGGCCCGCCCGCTCACAGCCGGCCTCCGAGCGCCAGCTCACCGCTAATCGCAGGCATGTACGTAAGCGGCGACTCCCCCCTCGGACACGGGATTTCCGCAGGTAAACGGCCTGTAATTCGGTCGGCCGAGCCGCCGTGACACTGAATTGACACGTGTCATGCCGCGCTCGCTTCCCTGACCAGCCGGGCGAACAGGTTCGCCGCTTCCCGCTGGTCGCCGGGCATGACGTGAGCGTAGATGGTCAGGGTGACCATCGGGGAGGCATGCCCGAGCCGCTGCGAGACGACGTGCACCGGCTCCGCGCCTTTGCAGGATCGTGGCGTGCGTGTGGCGAAGGTCATGCAGCCTGATCGCCGGCAGCGCGTCCTCGCTGCGGCCATCCTGAACTACGACCGACGGACGATCTGCAAGGCGATCGAGGCGGGCGAGATTCCGGCGACCAGGGCCGGCGCGACGTGGCGCGTACCCACTGCCTGGCTTCTCAAGCTGGCCCGGCTGGGCACAGACGGCGGTGGTGACACTGCCTGACGACATGGAAAGAGGCCGCCCACCTGCCCAGGTAACGGCCTCCACCAGCACAACCGAATCGCCAGTGACCACGGTACAGGAACCGTCAGACGCCGCGCCACATCCGGCCCTCGCCGTCGCGCTGCTCGAACTGAGCACCGAGCGCGACGGCTGGCTGCGCCGGGTCCTGGCCGCTGAGATCCGCGGCTATGACCGCGGTGTTGCCCACACGTACCCGGCCGCCTGGGCGGACGGCTACGCAGCCGCGGAAGCGGACATGGCCGAGATCTGGAGCCTGACGACCACGTTCGTGCTCAGCGTCGCCGACCGGCCAGGCCCCGAAGCCCGCGACAGCGTGGACCGGCGGCTCCGAGCCGCCGTGTACGCCGAGCGCGAGGCAGCCATCGCCCACTGGCGCGAATTCTTCGCCCGGGCCGCCGCTACCCCGGCCGCGAAGCGGTGCCGCGTGACCGGATTCTACGGCCGAGACTACGACGACGACGACAACCCGATCCCTGAGTCGGCCGACCTGGACGGCGCGCAGCTACTTGCCGAGCTTCACTCGGCGCTGACGCGGTACGTGATCCTGCCGTCACCCGAGGCGGCTGACGCGGTGGTGCTGTGGATCGCGGCCACCCATGGCGTGCAGGCGTGGCACTGCGCGCCCCGGCTCGACATCACGAGCCCGGTCAAGCGCTGCGGCAAGAGCCGGTTGCTCGACATCATCGAGGCGACCTGCTACAACCCGCTCATCACCGTGAACATCTCCCCGGCCGCCCTGGTCCGGTCGATCACCGAAGACCTGCCCACGCTGCTCCTCGACGAGGCCGACGCCGTGTTCGGCCCCAAGGCTGCGGACAATCACGAGGATCTCCGCGGAATCCTCAACGCCGGGCACTCGCGGAACCGGCCCTACATCCGGTGGGACATCAGGACACGGGACACCGAGAAGTGCCCACGTTCGCGATGGCTGCGCTGGCCGGCATCGGCGCGCTGCCCGACACGATCACCGACCGGGCGGTGATCGTCGCGATGCGGCGCCGGGCGCCCGGCGAAGCCGTCGACAGGTTCCGGGACCGGCGCGACGGTGCCCCGCTCAGGAATCTCGGTGCCCGGCTCGGCGCGTGGGTCCGCGAGAGCCTGGACGAGCTGCGCGAGGCCAGCCGGGCATGCCGCTCGATGACCGCGCGGCCGACACCTGGGAACCGCTGTTCGCGATCGCGGACCTGGGCGGCGGGGACTGGCCAAAGCGGGTCACCGCCGCCGCGCTGCAGCTGACCGCCGAGGACGACACCGACACCTCGCTCGGCGCGCGCCTGCTCGCCGATCTGCGCGAGGTGTTCGGCGACGCCGACGCGATGCACGGCGAGACGGTCCTGGCCGAGCTGCACAAGATCAGCGAAGCGCCCTGGGGCGACTACTACGGCAAGCCGCTGAGCGCCCGGGACATGGCCAGGCTGCTCAAGCCGTACCGCGTCTTCTCGGTTGATGTGAAGATCGGCGGCTCGAACAAGAAGGGCTACCGCCGGGAGCACCTGCACGACTCGTGGACCCGCTACCTGCCGGCCAGGCAGGTTGATAGCGCTACCTCCGCTACTGGCGCTACCGCCCATATCAG